>ERZ791734.1092-NODE-1092-length-26969-cov-19.449171_pt1 | contig 26969 bp, 19 predicted proteins | sample MGYA00509953_ERZ791734 | MGnify/ENA primary metagenome ERZ791734 (study PRJEB30046, sample SAMN00792038) | human gut metagenome | study: EMG produced TPA metagenomics assembly of the A metagenome-wide association study of gut microbiota in type 2...
ACGTCGAAAATACTTGGCGGGTGACTGCCCGGGAAGATAGATAGATGCCGACATATATGCACCTTTAGCTCAGTTGGTAGAGCAACTGACTCTTAATCAGTGGGTCCTGGGTTCGAGTCCCTGAAGGTGTACCAGACTTAAAAAGAATAGGCCCATCAGCCTATTCTTTTTATCTATATGGCCTGTTGGTCAAGCGGTTAAGACTCCGGCCTCTCACGCCGGCGACGGGGGTTCGATTCCCCCACAGGTCACCAATGCACCATTAGCTCAGTTGGTTAGAGCAACCGGCTCATAACCGGTCGGTCCGGGGTTCGAGTCCCTGATGGTGCACCAATTTTATTGGTGCCGAGCTTTTTACCTATAGGGGTGTGGTTCAATGGCAGAATAGGGGTCTCCAAAACCTTTGACGTGGGTTCGATTCCTACCACCCCTGCCAAATAAAAAGCACGCTGTAGCGTGCTTTTTCACTTTATTAAATATGCACCTTTAGCTCAGTTGGTAGAGCAACTGACTCTTAATCAGTGGGTCCTGGGTTCGAGTCCCTGAAGGTGTACCAAGTTTAATCCCGTGTATTTTGCACGGGATTTTTTGTTGTATGTATCTGCAACAGCCCGACTGATTCAGTCGGGCTGTTGTTTTTGGTTATTTCGGCAGGTGCAGGAAGCCGCCAGTGAAGGCGTTGGGGAAGGCGAAATTTTTTTGACCGTCAGCAAATTTGACATATATATGTTTATCAGCGATTGACTGTACTTTTCCTTCGCCGAATTTTTTATGTATTACGGTCATACCTACTGTTATTGACGATTCGTCAAAATCAGGGGTGTTGCTGCGTTTCCTGTCGGGAACGGGTAAAGCGGCTTTGGGAACGGGTGATTTTATGCCGAACTTTTCGGTCACAAGAGGCGGAGTGGTTGGACTTGCAGCGGTAGACTTGCCGGATGGCTGAACGGATTTTACCGCTGATGACCGTGTGACTTCTTTCTTTAACTCCACTATATCTTCGGTGGCTTCGGAGGGTCGAGGAGCGTTCATTGATTCCTGCTGATTATAGAACAGCTTTTTGTATTCATCTTTTCTTATGGCGGTATCCCAACCGCCTATCTCCTTATCGTTACTGTGCATATCAATTCCGGTATAGGTAAGGCTTGCGTCCTCGTAGCGTTTGAACTGGAAAATGGAATGATTCATAAGGCTGGAGTTGAAAACGCCGAGCGAACACAAAAGGTCGAAATCCTTTGTATCAAGACCGGTCACTTTTTTGAAAAGACCGGGTTCAAGCTGGGTTATAACGTCCTTGAGGCAGGATTCACGGTAGTCGGTAAGGTACATAAATACGGGAATTCTTGAAGCGAATTTCATCAGCTTTTCCTGTACCTCCTTACGCTTTGACTTGAACTCCTTCTCGGCTTCGGTAAGCTCTTTCTTTTCTTTCGGGGTGAGCTTTTCCACGCCGTCTTTCTTCAGCTTCTTTACTGCCTCGGACTTGTTGATGATTACCTCAAGCTCCTTGTTGAGATTTCGGAAAGCCTCGATATTTTCAAGTGCGGTCATTGCCTCTGTGCTTGCCATAAGACGTTTTAACGTATCGTTATCAACGTTAACAAGAAGGGCTGACTGCCAGCGCTTTGCGAGGAGGGTTGCGGAAGTTCCGGCAAGGGTAATATCAAGAATAGCCTGTGCGTTTACCTGCTCCATAGTCGAGCCGTCATAGGCTAAGACGGGGAGGAAGTTTATAAACTCGCTGACGTTCTTTTCGGGGTTTGTGTTCTCGGAATTCAGATTGCAGGCATAGTCGGATATCTGGCGGAGCGCACGGTCAAGTGCAAAGTCGAACACATAGCATTCGTGCTTGATTATCTCGGCTTCGCCCTTCTCGTTTTTTACCGTCCAGGGCGACTGCACACGGAAAGCCGACTGGAAATAGGTTTCCGGGCTTTTAAGATTGCGGAGCATAAATATGCCTGTCCAAGGCTTTACGGTAACGCCTGTTGTCAGCTTTCCGCAGGTGAGGGTTATTGTCCTTGTAACGAGAGGATCGCCCATAGAATCAATAACGGGCTTTACCGCATCAAGACCTACGCCCGCTTTTATACCGGCGCAGACGTTTATCTTATAGCCCTGATTGTAATAGTTGTTCTGGCTTTGCATAAGAAGATTGTACATCGCAAAGCAGGACGCTACGCTCGGCAAAAACCATAGGGTGTGCGACAGGACGTTAAGAAGTCTTGTGTCTGAGAAGGGCATAGGCGGACGCTTGTCAACGCCAAGACTTACCGCAATTTTAAGGTCGTCTACGCTTGCAGGGAGATATGCGCCACGGATAAGATCGAGCCATTTCTGCACCTCGTTCTCGTTTACAAAGCGAGCGTCCTCGCCTTTTCCCTTTGCGGAAAAGAACAGATTCAGATCGAAGCCGTCAAATTCTCCCTCAGAGGCTACAGAGCGTATACTTTCGGGAATTTTATAGGTCATCATCACCATACGGGGAAGCGACAGATATGGGTTGTTTTCGCCCTTCCAGTTTTCTTTTGCGCTCTGTTCATCGGAATAAGTCCAGTTGAAAATCTGTTCTTCTATGAACTCACCGCTGTGCATTGCTCTGAACGGGGTACCGGACAGATAAAGGTAGTGTGACGAGGTTATCGGCAGGAAGGTTTCGTTTACGGCATTTCCTGCTTCTTCCTTCTGATATTTTTCTGCGTCAAAGTCTATATCTTCATCGTCGGGATCGTCAAACAGCTTCTTTGCGTTTTCTCTCCACGCTCCGAAATGGTATTCGTCAAATATGACTATATCCCAGTTGGTAGTATGGATAAACTCGTTCTTGTATTTTATACCGCCGTTTTCGTTAGTACCGAGCAGATCCTGAAACGAGCCGAAAACTACTATCGGTCTTGTGCTGTCGGCATTGTAATATGCCTCGTCGATATTCTGCTTGTTATTATGTGCGTCCTTGTTTGAAACATACTGCCAGCCCTCGAAATCAACGTGAGTTCTTAAGTCCTCGCTCCATGCCGACTCTACGGCAGGCTTGAAGGTGAGAATAAGAATACGCTTGAAATTCATCTTCTTGCAAAGCTCATAAGCGGCAAAGGTCTTGCCGAAACGCATTTTTGCATTCCACAGGAATTTTGGTATGCGCTCAGGCTCGGTCTTTTTAATGTTTTCAAAGTATTCAATTGTGCGGTCTACCGCTTTACTCTGTTCCGGACGCATTTTAAAGTCGGCGGTGCGGTATTCGTCTGTCCTTTCGCCAGTGCGAAGCTCACGCACGGCGGAGCGGACATCATTTACGGTGCAGTTGTACCATTCGTTCCTGTCGGTGTTTTCGTTAAGACGGTGAAAGCCGTTACGTTTAAGAACGGCGTGTACGTCATGGTCGTTGAAGCACGAGCCGTCAGGACGCATTGCCGATTCCTCGCAAAGCACGGTGTAGCTTATCGCACTTGTATGGAGCTGTTCTTTTATACGCTGCTTTACATCACGGTCGGTGTAGCCAACTTTTATGTAGCCGTCGTGAGTGGTAACGCCGTTCAGCTTGTATGCATAGATAGTCGGGTTTACCTCTGGGCGAGGGGTCACATACTTTTCAAATACGTCAGCCATTGTTGTCACCGCCTAAATCCATCGGTCTTATCATAGACTCGATAAAGTTTATTTCTTCGTCTGTGAGATTGTATTTTTCGTAGAGTTCGGAATCTGTCCACGGTTTTGAGAAGTCTTGGAGGGGGACGAAAGAGTATGTTTTGCTGGTGGTATGTTGAGAGATTTTTTTAAGTCCTAACATAAAATGAAAGAATTTTGTACAAAGATACGATTGAGCGTTTAATGTGGTATTTTCGTTGCTAAAAGGTCCTATAAGAATGTATGTTTCGCTACAAACTGTGTTGGGGGTACCAATTATAGATTTAACAATATCGGTTTCCATATTGCCTGCACCTATAGCTTCCGGAACGTATAATTTCCATTCATCAATCCACTGCTTGTTTTTAATAACCTGTTCTCTTTTTATGAAACCTTTGTCTTTCTGAGCATATATTAGCACGGTATTTTGAGAATCTTCAATATTTGTATAGTCACGAAAGTTAGTAGCAAAACCAAACGGTTTTCTTGATTGTACTATTGTATCGAGAGTTTTTTCATTATGCTTCTGAATTTTTCTTAAAATCTGAATAGCTTCATTATAGCGTATAAAAGTATCGCTGTTTTTTTCGAGTAAAGGTCTTTTCATTGTAGAGATAATTTCATTTTCCTTGTAATTGGTTACAACACAATCATCAGCTCTTTCGCTTTCCCATAGGAAATAGCAAACACCGCCTTTAATTTCAACACCGGCAAAACAATCCGAGGCATTAACATAATCGTGAATCTGTGTTATGTGTCTGTCATTGAGCATTTTATATCTGAACTCATCAAGCCCTTTACCGCCTGCGTACCATCGGGCAGGTATAATCATAGTAAGAAAACGAGGCTTAAGATTTTTGGCAGTTTCGACGAAGTATTGATATATAGGTTTAGCACTTGCACCATTTCCCTCATCATTTAACTGATACGGCGGATTTGAAATAATAACATCGAACTTCATGCCAAAAATCTCCTCGGGGTGTAATGTATGTATCCATTCATACGCATAATATTCACGTTCTTCGCCACGGTCGTACTGCGTTTCTGACGCACCGCAGAAGATACATCTTCCGGACTTGTTGAACGAGTGGGGGATACGCTTGAAACGGATATTTCCGTCCGAATTTTCAAAGTGTGTTACCGAAAAAGCACTGTTTGCGTACTTACTGCAATAAAGGCTTCTGCGTGAGAGCAGGCTTGTAAGCTCGGTTATCGCAATGCCGTAAAGCTGATTTTTAAAAATATGGTCTATTCGCTGCTGTCTGTCGGGGATAACGGCTTCAAGACCTTTTATAAGGCGCTTTGCTATCTCACGAAGGTATACTCCCGTTTTCACGGCGGGGTCGAGAAACTTTGTATCGGGAGATGAGAAAAGCTCCTGCGGTAGCATATCGAGCATTTTGTTTACTATCTCCGGAGGTGTGAAAACCTCATCGCTTGAGAGATTGGCAAGGCAGGACAGAACATCGGGGTTGTATACCTTTTCGTAAAGTCCGCTTAAAATTCCGGTTGAAATATTATCAGCCATTTTCCCATAACCTCCTGTAGTTGCATATATATTTCCGTAAAAAAGTACCCTCGCCTTCTGTGCTGTCGCTGAGGGTGAGCTGAGAAGCCTTTTCCTTATTGCCGTTTACCAGTTCGTCAAAGCTGTAATCGCTGCGCTGTATATTACTGCCGAAAACGAATGCCCACTCGGAAAAGACTATATCCTGTTCGGTATCGTTGCAGTTTTCGTCTACGCACTTAAGAGTAAGGGCGTTTCCGCAGACGATATTTCTTGACAGGATAAAGCGGACGGATTTTCTTGTATCATCGTTGCATTCTTTTTTGCAGACGGATCTGTATTGCTTGTCCCACTGCTTAAACAGCCGTTCACGGCAGGTTTCGACATTATCCGCCATTATATCGACACCGTAAAGACTGCTTACCGCAAGGAGTGAGTATTTTTCATATTCAAGAGGGCTGCGACCGTATTCAGACTTTACGACCGCAAGTTTTCTTGCAAGGATTTCGGTAAGGAAATTGCCCGTTCCGCAGGCGGGTTCAAGAAAACGGCTGTCGATACGCTCGGTTTCCTGTTTTACAAGGTCGCACATTGCCTTTACTTCACGCTCGGCGGTGAAAACCTCGCCGTGTTCGGTCACACGTTGTCTGGATTTAATTTGTTGCACTTAATCACCTTTTGTATTTAAGCAATTTATTCGGATAAAAATTGTCCATCATACAATAATAATAGCACAAAATTGCTCAATTGGCAACGATTTTATGAGATAATTTCATAAAATGCAATCAGAGGTGTGCTGTATGAACGAATTTGGCAACAGGCTGAAGAAAATCAGAATAGAAAAGAATATGTCGCAAAAGGACTTTGCAAGCAGGGCGAATATAGATAAAAGTATGATGTGCAGATATGAAAACGGAGACAAACGTCCGACGTATGAGGCTCTTTGCTCAATTGCAAGAGAACATAATATATCGCTTGACTATCTTTGCGGCTTACAGCAATCCGGAACGGTTTCGCTTATCGGGCTTACGGACGGGCAGGCTGACTGCGTTCGATTGCTTATAGACGCTTTTCACGAATACAACAATACAGTAAGAAAAAGGCTCAGCAATGAGCAGTACAGGGTACTCGGTCAGATACTGGCGGAATTTCTGAAATAAATGCAAAGCACCGCCGGCACGGGAAATGTGCAGGCGGTGCTTGAAAATCGTATAAGAAAAAGCGGTCAGGGGGCTGTATCTGTCCCTGTGACCGCTTGATTGTTTAATTTATGTCTGCTCACGCTTTTTAAGTATCTTGCGGAAGGTAAGAGCGAAGATAACTGTACAGCAGATTGCCGAGGTCGCATCCGCTACGGATTCTGCGAGATATACGCCCTTTACACCGAGAAAATTCGGCAGGATAAGAGCGAGAGGGATAAGCAGTATCACTTTACGCAGAAGGGCTATGAACAGTGAAATTTTAGCCTGACCGAGAGCAACGAACATACTCTGACAGGTACGCTGAAGTCCGAATATGGTCATGCCTGTAAGGAAAAGAGGCATCATTCTGCCGACTGTTTTTATAAGTGCGGTATCGTCTGTGAACATACCTGCGACAAATTCGGGGAAGGTGATCATAAACAGGTTTGTTGCGGCGAAGAATGAGAACATAATTATCACGGAATATTTAAAGCAGAGGCGGACACGGTCTGTGTTGCCCCTGCCGTAATTGTAGCTGACTATCGGAACAAAGCCCTGCGCAAAGCCGCTCAGAGGCACGGCGGCAAACTGCATTGCGCTCTGCATTACAGTAAGGGTGCTGACGTATATATCGCCGTATGCGCTCAGCGAGCCGTTTAGGACGAAGCCGACAAGACTTTCCGTACTTGCCATTATAAACGGGGCGATTCCAAGAGCGAACAGCGAGCCGATTATTTTTATATCGGGCTTAAGATATTTTGGCTTTATTTTCAAAGTCGCTTTGTCGGATACAAGAAAACCGACTATTATAAAGGCGCTTACCGCCTGCGATATTACAGTTGCGAGAGCGGCGCCCGTTACGCCCATACCGAATACATAGATAAAAAGCGGATCAAGGCCTATGTTGAGGATCGCACCGATTATTACGGCTATCATTGAAATTCCGGGTCTGCCCTGTGCATTTATGAACGAATTAAGTCCGGTTGCGAACATTACGAACAGCGTGCCTGTAAGGTATACCGAGAGGTAGTCTGCGGCATAGCCGATAGTAGCGTCGCTTGCGCCGATAAGGCGGAGCAGGGGATCCATAAAGATATAGGTTATGCCCGATGTTACTACAGTAAACAGCACGAGCAGCGAAAAGCCGTTGCCGAGTATCCTGTGCGCTCTTTCACGGTCGCCCTTGCCGAGCGCTATTGAGGCGAGCGGTGCGCCGCCACCGCCGACTATCTGTGAAAATGCCGAGATAAGAATGATTATCGAGCTTGTAACACCGATACCTGCCAGCGCATCAGTGCCGATAAGCTCTATGTGTCCGATGAAGACCCTGTCAACTATGCTGTACAGCAGGTTTATAAGCTGTGCCGCAAAGCCCGGCAGTGCCATTTTAAGTATAAGAGGCAGCATCGAGGCCGTGCCGAGCCGTTCTTCGTATTTGTTATCCATTTAAAGTATCTCCGTGTTTTGTCTTTCTATTTAGAGAGTATAGCACTTAAATCATAAAAAGTCAAAGCAGGGTGGCTGAAAGCCACTGTAAATTCCGCTTTTGGAAATGTTTGAGGTTGGCTGAGCGTGGCAAAACGGCGGTGACTGAAAGCCACTGTAAATTCTGCCTTTGGAAATGTTTGAGGTTGGCGAGGCTTGCGTTATCGGCAGGTATTAAAATGTGTATGCGGTTAATTGTTCGGATTTATATGTCAATATTACCTTTTACGAGGGAGCAGTAAATTGGTTTTTAATTTTGTGCTTGTTATTATAAAAACAAAAAGACAGCGCCACCCGGCACTGCCTTTAATGTTTATAAATTTATTGCAATTACGCCTGTTCGCTGGGGGCAAAGCCTGTTCTTTTCAGAGCCTTTGAAATTGCGAGAGCGGCAAAGTATGCGAGGACTACGCTTGCTATATCCTTTATAAGATAGGGAGCGGATACGAGCAGGAAGCTGGATAACAGATCCTTGCCTGCAACGAGAGCGTACTGTACAAATCCGCAGATATGGCAAGCGGCAACGCCTAAGATGCCCATTGCTATTCTAAGCGGTACACGGAACTTTTCGGGCATATTTCTGAATGCGATTCCGCTGATGGCCGCCATAGCGATAAAGCCGATTATAAATCCGCCCGTAGGACCTACTATTGAAGCAATTCCGCCCTTGAAGCCGCTGAATACGGGAACGCCTACCGCACCGAGCAGAACATAAACGACCGTTGAAACGGTTGCTCTTGCAGTGCATAGATAAAAGCCGCAGAGGGCTATCGCAAAGGTCTGTAATGTAACCGGTACGCCGGAGGGCATCGGTATCGCAATCTGCGAAAGTACCGCCGTAATTGCCGCAAAGAGCGCACAAAGTACGATTGTTGTGATTTTCTGTCTGTTCATATTTTTTGTTTCCTTTCCATTTTGTCAAACGACTTTAACAGAATACCACCGACAGCTCCTCGTGTCAACCAAACTGCACAAATGGGTGACAATTCTGAACGCTGATGAGCTTATGTGTATAAAAATGGGGTTTGGGGCGTAGCCCCAATGCAGGTCGTCAGTCGTTGGTGCCGTTGCATCGTGCAACGACTGTGTGCGACTGACTGCAAGCGTCCTTGCTTGGTGAGGGCGGCAGCCCCACACACAGCCCCGGCACGGATGCCGGGCGTGTATGCACAAGGGCTTTGCAAGGACGCAAAGCCAGCAAAGCATACACAGCCTTTCACGGGGGAAAGGGGTTTGGGGTTAGGGATAGGGAATTTGTCGTTTCTATATAATGAACAAACTTTTTATATAAGCTCTATAAACCAAATTAAAATTCCTTGCAGATTAACTTAATAACCTAATTGTACAAAATAACTAAAAGTTATGTGGTAAATGTGTGAAAAATGCAAATTGATTTTTTGACGTGCAGAGGTTATAATTAATTTAATTGAGAATGTTGTAAACTTTTAACAACACTCATAAGAATGAAACATTAAACAATTTGCTTGGAGGTAATTAAAATGAAGTTATTAAAGGTATTATCCGCAAGTGCGGTAGCAGCTGCAGTAGCATCTACATTAGTAGTAGCAGCAGGTGCTGAAAAGGCAGGTCTTGGTTTCCAGACAGCTAACTGGCTGTTTAGAAACAGCCTTGAGCAGAGCAAGATCTATGTTTGCGACACAAACGCTGAAGAAGGTAGCGGCGAGGCTGTAGGTGATGAGTATTTTGCACGTCCCGGTTCATTTGAAGATGTAACAATCGACAAGGACGGTACATATACAGCTAAGCTGACAGGTGTAGAGGGTAAGGATCTTAGTGACAATGTTGCTACAGGCTTCAATGTTCTTAAGCTTTACACAAACATCTCTGTTGAAGAACACCCCGATGTTGTAATCACACTTACAAGCGTTAAGTTTGCAGGTACAGAAGTGCTTTCAGCTCCCGTTTCATTTGATAACGTTGCTGATAACGACATCAAAGATTTTGATACAACAAAGCCCGATGCAAACTGCGCTGATAACCCTGACGCTCTTGCAGCTAACGTTGCAGGTGTTCCTCTTATCAACACATGGACACCTGATGCTGAGATTCTTGATGATCAGGCAGGCAACTTTGCAAGTGATATTGAAGTTACATTTGATGTAACAGGCTATGATAAGGCGCCCGCTGATACAGATGCTCCCGCTGATACAGATGCTCCTGCTGATACAGATGCTCCCGCTACAGATGCTCCTACAACAGGCGATTCTACAAAGCCCAACACAAACACAGGTGTTGAAGGCGTTGCAGCAGTTGCAGGTGTTGCACTCCTCGCAGCAGGTGCAGTAGTAGTTGCTAAGAAGAGAAAGTAATCTTAAAAAGATTAACGAATAACGACAGCCCTCATTCGTGAGGGCTGTTTTAATATCACGACCGAAAGAGGAAATATGAAAAAATCTTTAATCAGACGTGCGATAGCCGTGTTTATTGCGGCGGCTATGCTTGCAGGCTGTGCGGCGCAGGACAGCGGTGTATTATCGTCTGTCGGAAACAGCTCGGCGACCGAAAGTAATGTATCGTATGTTGAGGATACAAGCAGTGTCGATGACAATTCCGAGGTTACTTCCATTGACAGCTCAGTAACAGAGAGCGACACATCTTCCGATACCTCCGAACAGGAAGAAAGCAATACTTCAAAGCAGGAAAATACATCAAAGTCAGATAACACCGAGAAGCCTGCCGATACGACAAAGGTACAGGCAACTGCCGATACGAAAAATAACAGCCAGAGCAAGCCTGCTTCATCTGCAAGCAATTTCACTGTTCAGTGGAAGAAGTCGAGCAGCTGGGAAGAGGGCGGTAAGAAGTGCGGAGGTTATGAGATCGTTATAACCAATAATGGCGATACGGTGAACAGCTGGACGGCAAAGGTAACCGTCCCCGGCAATACAAAGCTGATGTCGCAGTGGAACGGAATATTCAGCATTTCGGGAAACACAATGACGGTCAAGAACGAGAGCTACAACGGAACTATAGAAAAGGGAAAGAGCGTTTCGTTCGGATTCAATTATTCGGCTGACGCTTATATCAATGAGGGTAAAGTGACGGTGAACGGAAGTACCGCAGGAACGAGTGCCGGAAATAATAACAATAATAGCAACAATAACAATAATACATCAACGACCAAAAAGCCGGCGGCAACAGTTCCTCAGGCACCGAGCGACCCTAAAGGCTCTACACCGGTATCACAGCACGGTCAGCTTTCGGTAAAGAACGGACAGCTTGTTGATAAGAGCGGCAAGGGTTATCAGCTCAGAGGAATGAGCACGCACGGGCTTACATGGTTCCCGGAATTCGTAAATGAGAGTGCATTCAAAACGCTCCGTGACGACTGGAACACGAATGTTGTCCGCCTTGCAATGTATGTTGACGAGTGGGGCAACGGTCAGTGCTATATGGGCAACAAGAGCGGAAGCCTTGAACTGCTTGAAAAGGGTGTTGACATCTGCATCAAGCTGGATATGTATGTTATCATCGACTGGCACGTTCTTAATCCCGGCGACCCGTCCAAGTATACAAACGAGGCAAAATCCTTCTTTGAAACGGTATCAAAGAGATATGCAAAATATCCGAATGTAATTTATGAGATATGCAACGAGCCGAACGGCGGTGCATCGTGGAGCGGAAATATCAAGCCGTATGCGGAAAAGATAATACCCGTTATCCGCAAGAATGCGCCGAACTCGGTAATTATAGTAGGTACGCCAACATGGAGCCAGGAAATCGACAAGCCGCTTTCCGATCCGCTGAGTTACAAGAACGTAATGTATGCGTTCCACTTCTATGCGGCAACTCACGCAGGACTTCGTTCAAATGTAGAAAACTGCGTGGCGCAGGGCTTGCCTGTATTCGTGTCGGAATTCGGTACTTGTGACGCATCGGGCGGAGGTGCGAACGACTTCAACGAAACACAGAAGTGGCTTAGCTATTTTGACAAGCAAGGCATAAGCTACTGTAACTGGAGTATATGCAACAAGGATGAAACCTGCTCGGTACTGCGGCCGGGAACATCGGCAAACGGAAACTGGAGCGAGAGCAATCTTACCGAAAACGGTAAGTGGATGCGTAACTGGTTCCGCAAGCACTAAGTGCCCGTGGGGCACGGCAAATTCCGACCTTTTGAGAGGTTTGCGGTTTGTGTGACTTTGTGGTACGGTCGGGGTTTGACGATAGCCCGGAATAATCGGTAATAAAAAATCCGTGTCAGGCGACACGGATTTTTTCTGTTGTAGCTGTTTTAATATGTGCAAGACCGTTTGCAATAAGGCATTGACCGGGGTAATATAGGGCAAGGCAGAAATTCGAGAACGGGAAATCTATTTTTGAGAAGTACGCCATCAGGAGCATTATATCGGATATAAGGAACAGCACGCTGCCGAGCGCAAGTATAAGGTTGAATCTGTTCTTTATGCGGATAAAGTTCATTATTGCTTTGCCTGTCATAATGCAGATTATAACTGCGTATGAAATGCCGATGATTTTCATCATAACCGAGCCGAAGTCAAGAAGCGGTGAGAACATCATAAACAGCACTATGGGGATAAATATTATAATTGCGGGGATAAAGTCGGTCGGACGGGGCTTTTGCATCAGCGAATATGCTATGAAATAACAGATATGACCTAAGGCGAAAATCGCCGCTCCTGCGATGAAGTTTAAGTTTATCGCTATATCTGCGCTCATTGCGAAGAATACGCCGACGGTCAGTATTACTGACGGCAGTTTCTTATCGGGGAAGTATTTCAGGGCGTATATCAGGTTTACTGTGGCGGCAAGCATAAAGAAAACGCTTGCGGTTATTTTTATCGGGTAGAGATGAGTAATTATCAGAGCTGTATCGCAAGCAAGCGATAAGCCGAGAAAAATAATGTTGAGCGGTAAAACGAGTTTTTTCATATATTTGTTTCCTCAGTCTGATTATTCAGTTCGATATTGATTTTTCTTGTGTATCGGGATAGCGGATATTCTCCGTCGTGGGATTCTCCGAAAAAGTAAGCGGACATATTTCCTGCCTGCGTAACTCTTGTAACTCCGGCAGAAAGCAACAGGTCGGTAAGTTCTGCTCTGTCAGCCTTGTCGCAGATAAGCCCTGCGGTCTGCAAAAAGCCTTTTGCGTTTCTCAGTGTACGCATTATGTCCTTTCTCGGAAGCCTTTTTACAAGCACATTGCACATCATAGGCGACAGTTCAAGTTCAAAGTCGTCTTTTATGATAAGGCTGCAATTCTTACCGTAAAATACGTCGGGAGAAATTTGCCGTATCCCGATTGCCTGTTCAAGACAGGCGGAGTAGCTTATGAGCGTATCTCTCGCCCGTGTGCCTATTGAGGTATTTCTGTGTTTCCCGACTGCCGCTTCAAGATACGGAAGGAACATTTTGCAAAATAGGGTAAGCTTGGTTTTATCATCGGTGTCAATAAACACGGTCTGGCAGGAACTGCAGAGCAGTTGCTTTGTAGAGGCTATATGCTCGGCAAGAGCCGAAAATTCATCTGTATGGTTTGCGTAATCGGAAATGTAGCAGAAGCCGAGCTTGTGTCCCCATTCAATCAGCTTAACTCCCGGCGGAGCAAGTGAACGCACTGCTTTTACGGCTTCAGTACCGCCCCATACCACTATGCCGTCGGCAAAGCCTGCAAGCGTCTGGATAGTACGCACATCGCTTGACGGGGTATCAAAGACATATATGTAGCGTGACAGCAAAGGCTCATATTTGCAAAGCCGCTTTATTATGCGGATCGACAAGCCCTTATCTGCGGACGGAAGCTTCAGTATATTGATATTGCCTGCAAGAAGTCCTTCTGCAACGCTCATCACGGGTAAGCCGTCGGCATTTCCTGCGGCTATGTGGAACAGAACGCCGAGAGGTTTTGTCTGAATTTTTATTTTCGGAGTGATGCCGTTCGGAGAACCGACAATGCCGTCTGAATCTCCGAGTTCGGTTTTCAGCCTGTATTCAAGATTTTCACGGCTGAGGCAGGAGATTATAAGCTGTTTATAGTAACTCACATTTTCAACGTCAAGCGTTGAGAGCATATCGTCAAAAGCGCCGTTTTCTATATCCGTGCTGATTTTTTCGGCGGCAAGCATGACCTGCTTAGCGGAAAGCCGATAATTTCCGAGAGTGTCGCATATCCTGTCTTCAAAACGGGATAACAGCTTGTCGCACATATCGTTTTCGTATATTTCGCCATCAAAGAAAATCATACGTTCACTCCCTTTATTATCTCTTCTGCACCTGCCGCACAGGTCTTTATATCCTCCGGCGCAACTCTGCCGACAATTTCAAGAAACGGCGTTTTCAGTCCGCAGGAACATTCGCTTCCGTTATGAAGTATGCCGAGGTCATCTGTCATCACGGAAAGCACCGGGGTTGCTTTAACCATAGGAGTTATCAGGTTTACAAGTCCTGTCTTGCCGTTTTCAAGCGGTTTTAACGTATCGACATCTCTGATTATCACTCTGCTGTAAGCGGGAACGTGGAAGTGATGTTCCTTGCAGTCGCAGTATAAAATCGGATGTTCTACCGCTCCGAAAAATTCGATAATATCGTTTTCCTTTATGCCGAGTACTTTTTCGGCAAGGCTGTAAAAGGAATTTTTGTCGGTCTGCTCGGCATAGAACTGTTTCCAGCCGCCGCCGAGCATTATGCGTGAGCCTTTCGGCATTTTAAGATAAATTTTACGTTCTTCCATTATTCTGAGCAGAAAATATGTATAAGCAGGAAATCCCATGAATCTTGTCGGAAAACGTGAACGTGAATGCCTGACAATAAGATCTATAATCCTGTCAAAGTCGGGGGAATAGCCGCCTTTTTTATATGTCAGGATATAATTGCGGCTCAGTGCAGGAGTGAAGAATGTTGCACCGAAAGCCGTCTTTGTTACGGCGGTCTTGTTTCCTCTGTGGTGCTTGTAACCCATGATGATATAGTGGCATGGAACGGGAGAAAACAGATTTCTCAGCTTTGATACACGCATAACCATTTTAAGTCCGCAGAGAAGGCCGCCCGTGTCAAAGGCTATTATGCTTTTCCTGCCGCTTGTGCCGGAGGAAGTCGCTTTTATAAGCGGAATACAGCCTTTATTGAAAATCTGCTTTTTCTTGAACAGCAATGTGGGTATCACGGGAAGTTCGGACGCATCCGAGGGAGAGGATATACCAAGCTCCTCGCATATTCTGCGGTAGTCGTCGCAATGGGAAACGCAGTAGGAGAAATTTTCTTTTACGGCTTTGGTGAACAGTTCGTCGGAACTATCTGAATACGGGTCTTTTACCGAAAAGAGCTGTCGTCTGTATTTCATCGGTCTTCCTCCGCTGTTTAAATACTTAATATAGTAAAATGATAACATAAATAGCACGGCGTGTCAATAAACGGTAAAACAAATGTGCTTTACTTAATTACCGTGTAACCTGTTACATTGCCTTGCTGATAATTTCGTGTGAAAACGGCGTAAAATTATCGGAAATCTGTAGACAATGACGATTATTTGTGATACAATAATAATAACACCTGTCGCAGAGGTTTTTTGTTTTGCAAATGCAAGTAAACGATTACTCAAAACGTAAGCGATACATAACAAAAAAATGCGGCGGTATTATGACAGATTTATAAAGCAGAGAATAAACTGCACAGAAAGGAATTTTTGCTATGAAGAACATACCCGATGTAAAGCTCGGAATTGCGGCTGTAAGCCGTGATTGTTTCCCCATGAGCCTTTCAGCTTCAAGATGTGAGGCTGTTGTAAAGGCATGTAAGGAGATCGGTGTTGACGTATTTAAATGTCCCACCACTATCGAAAGCGAAACACATATGATGCAGGCTCTTGAGGAGCTTAAGGGCGCAGGCTGCAACGCACTGGTCGTATACCTCGGAAACTTCGGACCCGAGTCGGCTGAAACACTGCTTGCAAAGTACTTTGACGGTCCTGTAATGTTCGTTGCTGCGGCAGAGGAAACACAGGATAACTTAGTAGGCGGCAGAGGCGACGCTTACTGCGGCGTGCTGAATGCAAGCTACAACTTAGCACTCAGAAACATCAAGGCATACATACCCGAATACCCTGTAGGAACAGCTACAGAGGTTGCAGATATGATAAAGGAATTTATCCCTGTTGCAAGAGCGGTTATCGGTCTTAACAACTTAAAGGTTATCTCATTCGGTCCTCGTCCTCAGGACTTCCTTGCTTGTAACGCTCCTATAAAGCAGCTTTACAACCTTGGTATTGAGATTGAAGAGAACTCGGAGCTTGACCTTTATGCCGCATTCAACGAGCATAAGAATGACGCAAGAATCCCCGAAGTTGTTGCAGATATGGAAAAGGAACTTGGCGACGGCAACAAGATGCCCGGTATTCTGCCAAGACTTGCACAGCTCGAGATTACGCTTCTTGACTGGATGGAAGCACACAAGGGAAGCAGAAAGTACGTTGTATTCGCCAACAAGTGCTGGCCTTCATTCCAGACACAGTTCGGCTGTGTTCCCTGCTATGTAAACTCAAGACTTACAGCAAGAGGAATCCCCGTAGCGTGCGAGGTCGATATATACGGTGCTATCAGCGAATATATCGGTGCTTGCATTTCAGAAGACGCAGTTACACTGCTCGACATCAACAACTCTGTTCCTGCAGATATGTATGTTGAATCCATCAAGGACAAGTACAACTACACACTCAAGGATACATTCATGGGCTTCCACTGCGGTAACACAGCTTCATGCAAGCTGACAAGCAAGGCTATGAAGTATCAGCTTATTATGCACAGAGGTCTTGAGCCTGATAAGGAGCCTGATATTACAAGAGGTACGCTCGAGGGTGATATCGTTCCCGGCGACATCACATTCTTCCGTTTACAGAGCACGGCTGACGCTAAGCTTAGAGCTTATGTTGCCGAGGGTGAAGTTCTCCCCGTTGCTACACGTTCATTCGGTGCTATCGGCGTATTTGCTATCCCCGAAATGGGCAGATTCTACCGCAACGTTCTTATCAAGAAGAACTATCCTCACCACGGCGCAGTAGCATTCGGTCACTACGGCAAGGCTATCTTCGATACACTGAAGTACCTCGGTGTTGAGGATCTCGAATTCAACCGCCCCGCAGGTATGCTGTACGACGGTGAGAATCCCTACGCTAAGTATTGATTTATCGGACGGCAATACGAAAGTAGATAAAGTTGATATAGTATAGTAAATCCCTGAGAGTTGAGGCTCTCAGGGATTTTGTTTGTAGAAAATGCGGTTCTATAATTAATAGGTTTTTTCAATAGAATTGGGGTACTGCTAAGATTGTGCAGTATCGTTCTCAATCGTATGTTTATAACGTTAATATCCGCCGGTAACGGAGGTAAAGTAAAGTTCGAACCGACATAACGGCGAATTTGAAGCGGCTCACAGTCGCCCGCCGTCAACGCAACCTACGCATATTGCCAATATTGAGAAAGGCGAATTGTCAGCGGCGACCCGCCGCACTTGCAAAAACGGGGGATTTGTGGTACAATAAAACTAATTATTGACTAAAGTTTCGCTGTACAGGGGAGTACGGCGGTTGAAAGGATAAAGCTGATGGCAAAGAAAAATTATGACGATAACAGTCTTAAACAGCTGAAAGGACCCGATCAGGTACGACTGCGCCCCGGCGTTATATTCGGCTCGGACGGGCTTGACGGCTGTTGTCACTCCGTGTTTGAGATACTTTCAAACTCGATAGACGAGGCGAGAGAGGGCTTCGGAAAGAAGATAATCGTTACACGCTTCCTTGATAAAAGCATTGAAGTGCAGGACTACGGCAGAGGTATACCGATAGACTTCAATAAAAACGAGGAAAAGTACAACTGGGAGCTTGCTTTCTGCACACTGTACGCAGGCGGCAAGTACGACAATAACAGCGGAGATAATTACTCATATTCGCTCGGTCTTAACGGTCTTGGCCTTTGCTCGACGCAGTTTGCGGCTGAGTATATGGAGGTCGAGAGTAACAACGGAACGTGGATATACGACCTGAGATTTGAAAAGGGCTATAACGTTGAAAAGGAAGAAAGAGGCTTCCGCCGTCACCAGTCGGACGGAACAACGGGTACAAAAATCAAGTGGAAGCCCGACCTTGATGTATTTACGGATATTGACGTACCGTTTGAATATTTTGACGATGTTCTGCGCAGACAGGCGGTAGTAAATGACGGGCTGACCTTTGTGCTGAGAAACGAAGTGCGTGACGAGGAAACAGGGGAAACACGCTTTGAAGAGCATATCTACTGCTATGAGAACGGCATCAGCGACTATCTGAAAGAAATCGTAGGCGATACAGCGCTCACTACCGAGCAGGTATGGAGCGCACAGCGTACAGGTAAGGACAGAGAGGACAAGCCGGAATACAAGGTAAAGATGAAGGTCGCTTTTGTATTCTCAAACAAAGTTCAGCTTATACAGCACTACCACAATTCAAGCTGGCTTGAGCACGGCGGAAGTCCCGATAAGGCTATGCAGGCGGCATTCACAAATCAGATAGACGGCTGGCTGAAAGCTAACAGCAAGTACAACAAGACCGAGGGCAAGATAAAATTTACCGATATTGCCGACTGTCTTGTATTCATATCTTCTAACTTCTCAACGCAGACAAGCTATGAGAACCAGACGAAAAAAAGCATAACCAATAAATTTATACAGGAGGCTATGACCGACTGGCTGAAGCACCAGCTTGAAGTGTACTTCCTTGAAAATCCGGACGAAGCGGTCAAGATATGCGAGCAGGTGCTGATAAACAAGCGTGCCCGTGAAAATGCCGCAAAGGCAAGAGATACAATAAAAAAACAGCTTTCGGGCAAGATAGACCTTGCAAACAGGATACCTAAGTTCGTTGACTGCAGGAGTAAGGATACGGCAAGACGAGAGCTTTATATAGTGGAGGGTGATTCGGCTTTAGGCGCTGTAAAGCAGGCGAGGGACGCAGACTATCAGGCGGTAATGCCTGTAAGAGGTAAGACGCTAAACTGCCTTAAGGCAAGCTATGACAAGATATTCAAGAGCGAGATTATCACGAACCTTATGAAGATACTCGGCTGCGGTGTTGAGGTAAAGGCTAAGGCGAATAAAGACCTTTCAACTTTTGATTTAAATAATCTCAGGTGGGAAAAGATAATAATCTGTACCGATGCGGACTATGACGGATACCAGATAAGAACGCTTATTCTTACTATGCTGTACAGACTTGTTCCGACCGTAATAGAAAAGGGCTTTGTGTATATTGCTGAGTCGCCGCTTTATGAGATAAACAGCAAGGATATGACCTACTTTGCCTATACAGAAGCAGAAAAACAGAGGATACTTGCCGATATAGGCGAGCAGAAGTATAAGATACAGCGTTCAAAGGGTCTTGGTGAGAACGAACCGGAAATGATGTCGCTTACCACTATGAATCCAGAAACAAGACGGCTTATAAGAGTAATGCCGGAGGACGCACAGAAAACTCAGGAAATATTCGAGCTGCTGCTCGGCGATAACCTTGACGGAAGAAAGGACTATATCCGTGACTACGGCTATAAGTACCTTGACGATATAGACGTATCTTAAGCGGAGGATATATGGAAATTAACAGGATAGAGGTAATATCTGCCGTAGTGTCGGAGATGATAGCGACACTGCCCGAGGAAAGACGGCAGAAGGCATACATTCATCTTTTCGGCACGGCACAGACGGCAGGGCTTATCGCACTGCGCAGAGGCGTTAACGCAGAGCTTGCGCAGATAAGCGGACTGCTCCACGACTACCGTAAATATCTGACGGGTGTTGACGAAAAGCACGCAGAAGAAAGCGCTGACGCTGTAATGCCGATACTGGCAAAGACGGGGCTTTTCAGCGTGTGCGAGATAGGCAATATCACAAGAGCTATTGCAAATCACAGCGACAAGGAAAATGTCGGGCTTCCGCTTGACGAGGTGCTGAAAGACGCAGATATTCTGCAACACGTTTTACAGAATACAACGCTACCCGTAAGAGATAAATACGAGAAACGCTTTGAAAAGCTAAAAAAAGAGTTTTCGCTCTGAGCAGGGTATAAAGCTAAAAAGAGGTATAGATTTTGAGAAAAGGAAAGAACGAAAAGAGCGAGAAGAAGGTCGCTCCGAATAAAAACGCTTATATAGAGGGTGCAGGCATTGTCGAAAATCAGCCGATAACCGATACGCTGACCGAAAACTATATGCCGTATGCAATGAGCGTTATAGTTTCCCGTGCGCTCCCCGAAATTGACGGTTTCAAGCCGTCACACAGAAAACTGCTGTATACGATGTACAAGATGGGTCTGCTTACGGGGGCAAGAACGAAGTCGGCGAACATTGTCGGACAGACAATGAAATTAAATCCGCACGGCGATATGGCAATATACGAAACGATGGTAAGACTTGCAAGGGGCAACGAGGCACTTCTGCACCCGTATGTTGACAGCAAGGGTAACTTCGGCAAGGCATATTCGAGAGATATGTCGTTTGCGGCATCACGATATACAGAGGCAAAGCTTGACCCTATCTGCGCAGAAATATTTGCGGATATTGACCGTGATATAGTTGACTTTGTGCCGAACTACGATAACTCAATGACGGAGCCTGTACTGCTCCCCACAAGATTCCCTGCGGTACTGGTAAACAATAATGTCGGTATCGCCGTATCTATGGCGAGCAATATCTGCTCCTTCAATCTGTCGGAGGTATGTGAAACAGCCGCCGCACTTATGAAAAACCCCGAACACGATATTGTATCCACGCTTAAAGGACCCGATTTTCCCGGCGGAGGCTTCATATTACAGGACGAGAACGAGCTTCGCCGTATATATGCTACCGGACGTGGAAGCGTAAAGGTGCGCAGTAAGTATATCTATGACAAAGCGGCAAACTGTATCGAAGTGACCGAGATTCCGCCTACGACGACTATTGAAGCGATAATCGACAAGATAGTTGAGCAGGTAAAGCTGGGCAAGCTGAAAGAAATCTCGGACGTTCGTGATGAGTCGGACTTATCGGGTCTTAAGATAACTATTGATTTAAAGCGTGGGCAGGACAGCGAGGCGGTAATGAAAAAGCTGTTCAGGATAACTCCTTTACAGGACGTTTTCTCCTGCAACTTCAACATTCTTGTAGGCGGTATGCCGAAGGTCATGGGTGTTGCCGAGATACTTGAGCAGTGGACGGATTTCAGAATCACCTGCGTAAAGAGAAAGACAAAGTTTGAGCTTGCAAGAAAGAAAGAAAAGCTCCATCTGCTGACAGGTCTTAAGAAGATACTGCTTGATATAGACAAGGCTATAAAGATAATCCGTGAAACAGAGGATGACGCAGAGGTCGTACCGAACCTTATGATAGGCTTCGGCATAGACGAAACACAGGCTGAATATGTTGCGGATATAAAGCTGAGAAATATCAACAAGGGTTATATCTTGAAGCGCATTGAGGAAATAGACAGCCTTAAGGAAGAAATAGCCGATATGGAGGATATTCTTTCTTCGGAGCGCAGAGTAAAGCAGATAATCATATCGGAGCTTGGCGATATAGCGAAGAAATACGGCAAGCCCAGAAAGACGATGTTCATCTACGGCACTGAGGACGAGGAGAACGAGGCGGAGGAGGAGATACCCGATTATCCCGTTAATCTGTTCTTCACCCGTGAGGGATATTTCAAGAAGATCACTCCTCAGTCGCTGAGAATGAGCGGCGAACAGAAGCTCAAGGAAAACGATGAGATAATCGAAACCTATGACGGCAGTAACCGTGCGGAGCTGTTGTTCTTCACCGATAAATATCAGGTGTACAAGGCGAGAGCCTGCGACTTTGAGGACGGAAAGGCGAGCGTGATGGGCGACTATCTGCCCGTAAAGCTGGAGCTTGACCCGGACGAGAGGATAATAAAGATGATAGCCGCAGAGGACTACAGCGGAACGCTTGTGATGTTCTTTGAAAACGGTAAATGCGCAAAAGTGCCTATGGCGTCGTTTGAAACGAAGACAAGGCGCAAAAAGCTGGCGAACGCATATAATGACAGCTCGCCGCTCGTATCTATGACGCTTATTGACGGCGACTGCGAGTTTATGCTAAGCTCGGACGCAGGCAAGGTCATGATATTCAGTACCGTGCTTATCCTGCCCAAAGCGGCAAGGGATACGCAGGGCGTGCAGGTAATGAGGCTTACCAGAGCAAAGCTCAGATCTGCGGTTAAATACAAGGACGGTATGATAAAGGACGCAGATAGCTACAGGACAAAGACCGTACCTGTTGCGGGAACGCTGTACGACGAGGACGTTGACCAGCTTAAGTTTGTTTAAAATATACGACATCGGTTTTTATAGATAATAATGCAGATGGGGTTTGGGGCGTAGCCCCAAGGCAGGTCGCAGGGACGCCAGTCCCCGTGTTTTCCCCCTTTCCGGGGGAAAGGGGGAAGGGGGATAGGGATGTGGAATTTGCTGTTTGTTTAAAGAATAGATTTTCTCTGCAAATTGAAGCAACATCGACCCTTTTAAAATATCTTTTAAACCTTGAAATTCACCCGCCACTGTGCTATACTTAAATTGCGTCTTTACAATGACGTGAGAGGTTATAATTCAGGCGGTCAGCCACAGTAAAAAGAGGTAGAAAAAATGCTCAGCGATATTGAAATTGCCCAGAACGCAAAAATGCTAAAAATAAAGGATATAGCAAAGGAACTCGGAATTGACGAGGAGGAGCTTATACCCTACGGTCACTACAAGGCGAAGATCTCACAGGAATGTATAGACCGTCTTGAAAGCAAAGAGGACGGCAAGCTGATACTTGTTACGGCTATAAACCCCACTCCTGCGGGAGAGGGCAAGACGACTACTTCCGTAGGTCTTGCGGAGGGTATGTACAAGATAGGCAAAAAGGCTGTACTTGCACTGCGTGAGCCTTCACTGGGTCCCGTCTTTGGTATAAAGGGCGGTGCGGCAGGCGGAGGATATGCGCAGGTAGTGCCTATGGAGGATATAAATCTTCACTTCACGGGGGATATGCACGCAATCACCTCCGCAAACAATCTGCTTTGCGCACTTATAGATAACCACATTCAGCAGGGAAATGTACTCGGAATAGACCCCAGACGCATACAGATAAAGCGTTGTCTTGATATGAACGACAGAGCGCTGAGAAACTGTATAATCGGTCTTGGCGGCAAGGTGAACGGTGTTCCGAGAGAGGATCACTTCCAGATAACCGTTGCAAGCGAGATAATGGCAATACTGTGTCTTGCGGACGATCTTGTCGATCTTAAGGCAAGGCTCGGCAGAATCCTTGTTGCGTATACTTATGACGGAAAGCCCGTATTTGCTTCTGACGTTGAGGCGGTAGGCGCAATGACAGCACTCTTAAAGGATGCTATCAACCCCAACCTCGTGCAGACGCTCGAAAATACTCCCGCTATCATTCACGGCGGTCCGTTTGCAAACATTGCTCACGGCTGTAACAGCGTAAGAGCGACCAAGCTTGCGTTAAAGCTTGGCGACTATGCCATAACCGAGGCAGGCTTCGGCAGTGATCTCGGTGCGGAGAAGTTCTTTGACATAAAGTGCCGTTACGCAGGACTTAAGCCCTCGTGTACGGTCATAGTAGCTACTATCCGTGCTTTGAAATACAATGGCGGTGTTCCGAAAACCGAGCTTACCGCAGAGAACACAGAGGCTCTCAGAAAGGGCATCGTAAACCTCGGTGCACATATAGAAAATATGCGTAAATACGGCGTGCCTGCAGTTGTTGCGATAAACCACTTCTATACCGATACAGAGGCTGAAATAGCTATTGTCCGTGAATACTGCGAGAAGATGGGCGCAAAGGTCGCATTCTCCGATGTATTCTTAAAGGGCGGAGAAGGCGGTATCGAGCTTGCAAACGCTGTTATAGATACAATAAACGAAAACGAGGGCAAGACTAATTTTGCTCCTATATATGACGAGAAGCTGTCCATAAAGGAAAAGCTGGATATAATCGTAAGGGAAATCTACCGTGCGGACGGCGTAAGCTATACAACGGGTGCGGAAAAGGCAATAAAGGAAATTGAAGCTATCGGCTTTGACAAGCTGCCTGTATGCGTTGCAAAGACGCAGTATTCCTTATCGGACGACCCGACAAAGCTCGGTTGCCCGAAGGACTTTACGATAACCGTCCGTGATGTAAAGCTGTCGGCAGGTGCAGGCTTTGTTGTCGCACTTACGGGCGACATTATGACAATGCCCGGACTGCCTAAAGTTCCTGCCGCAAACAAGATAGATGTAAGCGCAGACGGTGAGATAAGCGGTCTGTTCTGATGGAAAGGTTTATTTCAGATTCGCCCGAAGAAACGGTTGAAATCGGCAAAAAGATAGCCTCTTATCTGAAAGCCGGCGACTGTGTGCTTTATACCGGTGAAATGGGCGCAGGAAAAACGCATTTAACGAAGGGTATAGCGGAATATTTCGGCAGTACGGACGATGTTACAAGTCCGACCTTCGCTCTTGTGAACGAATATGAGGGTGATGTGCCGATCTTCCACTTTGACCTTTTCAGAATAAACACTCTCTACGATCTGTACGCTATCGGATTTTTCGACTATCTCGACCGAGGCGGAATAATGTGTATAGAGTGGAGCGAGAACATACCTGAGCTTGCCTCGTATCTTGATGGCAGGTGCGGTGTGAATATCACTAAAACAGGGGATAATTCAAGAGTAATTGAATATATTCCGCAGGAGGAACTATGCTGATACTCGGTATCGACACTGCCGCCGCTCCTTGCTGTGCCGCCGTGTATGATACGGAAAAGGGACAGATACTCGGCAGTACGGTGATAAACAACAAGCTGACGCACAGCGTGACGCTTATGCCTGTTGTAAGGGATCTTGTCAGAAATGCGGAGCTTTCTATGGAGGATATAGGGCTTTTCGCAGTGGCGAACGGTCCGGGTTCTTTCACGGGACTCCGTATAGGCATATCGGCGGTAAAAGGGCTTGCCTTTGCATTGTCTAAGCCTTGTGCGGCAGTTTCAACGCTTGAGGCTATGGCGTATAATGTTACGGCTTATGACTGCGTTGTCTGCGCCGCAATGGACGCAAGGTGCAATCAGGTGTATGTTGCATTGTTTCGCATTGAGGACGGCAAGGTCGAAAGACTGACCGAAGAGGAATGTCTGAAAACAGACGAGGCGGCAAGAATGCTGTCGGAATATGACGATGATATAATGCTTGTCGGCGACGGCGCATTCATAATGAAAAAAGCAACGGATAACGAGGGAATGGAAAACGTGAAGATCGCCCCCGATCCGTTAAGATACCAGACGGGCTACGGTGTATGCCTTGCGGCTGTAAACGCACCGCAGTTAACGCCCGAACAGCTTATGCCGATGTATCTTAAGCTGCCGCAGGCTCAGCGTGAGCTTATGGCAAAAAATGCTGAGGCATATAAAGAAAGGAAAGAATAAAAATGCTGGCAATAGGTAGCGACCACGCAGGATATGAGCTGAAGTGCGAGGTTAAGAAATTCCTTGACGGGCTGGGAGTCGAATATATCGACTGCGGCTGTAACGGAGAGAGAGCGGATTATCCCGACATTGCAGAAAAGACCTGCGAGAAAATCAAAAGCGGAGAGTGCGACAAGGGCATTCTGATATGCGGTACGGGTATAGGCATCAGCATATCCGCAAACAAGATAAAGGGTATCCGTGCGGCTTTGTGCCAGGATTATTATACGGCAAAGTACACACGCCTTCACAATGATGCAAACGTTCTGTGCATGGGCGGCAGAGTTATAGGAGCGGGTACGGCTGAAGAAATAGTAAGAGTATTCCTGTCAACAGAGTTCGAGGGCGGAAGACACGCAGCCCGTGTTGACAAGATGATGGCGCTTGAGAATAAGTAAGTATTTAAACAGTCTGTCGAGAAACTTATACAACTTATTAAAATGGGGTTTGGGGCGTAGCCCCAATGCAGGTCGTCAGTCGTTGGTGTCGCTGCATCGTGCAGCGACTGTGTGCGACTGACTGCAAGCGTCCTTGCTTGGTGAGGGCGGCAGCCCCACACTCAGCCCGGCACGGACGCCGGGCGTGTATGCCCAAATGCTCTGCACGATGCAGAGCCAACTAAGCATACACAACCCTTCACCGTGGGGAAAGGGGTTTTCGGCAAGGATGCCGAAATAAGGACACACCAAGCTTTGCACGAAGCAAAGCTATCAGAGTGTCCTACATGGGATAGGGATTGAGAAATTGTTCTATTTTTATAAAAACAGACTTTTTACAAACTGAATAAGTATTTAAAAACTGCGGATTTTTCCCTATGAAAATCACGGCAGGGCTATAAAAACTAATCCAACAATACATAGGGAGAAAAGAGAATGTTATGGCAAACGAGAAACTTCACATCTGTGACCACCCCCTTGTACAGCACAAGGTATCTCTTTTGAGAGATAAGAACACGGGTGCAAAGGAATTCAGAGAGCTTGTAAGCGAAATTTCAATGCTTATGTGCTATGAGGCAACGAGAGATCTTCCTCTTAAGAAGGTTCAGATTCAGACTCCCGTAGCTATCGCAGAGTCAAATGTTATTTCAGGCAGAAAGCTCGCATTTGTACCTATCCTCCGTGCAGGTCTTGGTATGACCGAGGGCGTTATGGCACTTGTTCCTGCCGCAAAGATAGGTCATATCGGTATATTCAGAGGAAAGGGCGGATCGGATAAAACGGTCGCAAACGAGTATTACTGCAAACTCCCGTTTGATATAAACGAGCGTGACGTAATAGTTACCGATATTATGCTCGCTACGGGCACATCGGCTGTACACGCTATACGCAAGATCAAGGAAGCCGGCGCACATTCTATAAAGTTTATGTGCATTATCGCCGCTCCCGAGGGCATAGCCGCTATACACAAGGAATTCCCCGATGTAGAGATCTACTGCGGTGCGCTTGACGACGGTCTTAACGAGGATCTGTACATCACTCCCGGCGTAGGTGACGCAGGCGACAGACTGTTCGGAACAAAGTAAGCCAAATAAAATCATTGAGCCTGCCGCAATTGCGGCAGGCTCTTGACTGTCGAAAACCGATTATCAAAACAGTATAATGAAATGTATCGCCAACACTGCCGAAAACATTTTCAGTACCGACAGGGAATTAATAATTTCGTGAGTGTATCAGT
>ERZ791734.1094-NODE-1094-length-26935-cov-4.218118_pt1 | contig 26935 bp, 30 predicted proteins | sample MGYA00509953_ERZ791734 | MGnify/ENA primary metagenome ERZ791734 (study PRJEB30046, sample SAMN00792038) | human gut metagenome | study: EMG produced TPA metagenomics assembly of the A metagenome-wide association study of gut microbiota in type 2...
GAAATATGGTTCTTTCCAAACACCATCATATATCTGTTCTTTGCTGAATACTATTCCGGCATTTTGAGCCAACAACAATAATATTTCAAATTCTGTATATGTAAGTTCAATCTCATTTTCGTCACGAACCACAATCCGCTTATACTTGTCAATACAAAGTCCTTCAAAATGAAGTTTTTCTTTACAGAAGTCATCATGTTTCAGAACTTCTATTTCTTCATTAGCATATGACAAAAGACGATTGAAAATATGCTCTTCTCCATCCTCAAATGATAGAATTAAAATCTTCCCAAATGATCACCCCATTTCACATCCTGTACAAGCCAATTATTTTTATGCAAATTGTTTTGTCTTATAAGATACCAATCCCTTTACCAAACACCCTATGGCAAAACAAATATTTATTCCCAGTACAATATACCATATCTCATATATGTCATTTACAATTCCCGTCATGACAAGAAAAATCGGCATAGAATCTACTATAAGCCAAATGATTCCCCCGAAAAACATCTTTATCAATACAGGAAGTCCCCAACATACAGCCGCAATAATTACTGCACCAAAAGAGCTATCCTGATATGCAGAAACGCATAGCGTAATGGTGCATAACGATAAAAGCGCCTGTAAAGCTAATCCTAATAAAATGCCAAGATATTTCAAAAATAATACAGGTTGAAGCATATGTTGAGAAAGCACCATCCAGGATATATTTTCAAATCCCTTCAAACCATATATCATCCAGCATAAGACTAAATTGACTAACACAAACCACATAAAAATGAAAATAGTGAATGTCATAGAAGCCAAAATTTTTGCAGGAACATCTTTTCTTCTTCCTTCTTCCGTGCTAAAAATTAATGGCAGCATTTTCGTCTGGCTTTCCTCTGCGAAGATGGTCGACACTCCACAAATAATCAATATGCTTCCTAAAATCAATCCAAACTGAAGCATTTCAGCGAATACCTTCCATCCCGTTGTATATGCCAAATAAGGTGTTTTCCCAATTTCATCATAAGCTTTTCCCAACTCTGTTTCCCCCAGAAAATACCTCTCCGTTGGAAGTACACCATTTTCCCATGCTCCATTGGTAAAATATCTTGTAACAAAATCATTTAAAAAGTTTCCATCTCTCCACCCTGGCATATTTTCCTCAAATTTTGTAGGCAAACCATATTTTTCAATTATTTGATTCACTTTTTCATCCGTCAAATCACCTTCAAATTCTTCCGTAATCTTCCGATTCATCTGCACTGCTTCATAACCGGAATAAAACTTCCCATCTACTGTCGCTATTTCTCCACCGACCTCTGCAAACCAAAAATACAGAAACAGCAATCCTGTCGTAGCCAACATTCCTATTTTAAATATTTTATTTTGAAATAGTTTAAAAAGCTCCATCTTATAAAGTCGCATTTTTTTCTCCCCCTGCTATTTGTGTAAGATAAAGATATGCATCTTCCAGTGTACTTTCTACATTTTCTGCACCTGCAGCTGGCTGTCTTTCTGAAACAATTCTTAGTTCAACATTTTCTCCACTACTTCTCATATTGCTTACAATGAAGCTACTGGTTATCTGCCCTGCTTCTTTTTCAGAAACAATACACTTCCAAACACATCCTTCTACTTTATCAGTAATCTCTTTCTCCGTTCCTTCTTGAATCAGTTCTCCATTCTTCATAATCAAAATATGGTCTGCAATATAATCTATATCAGATACGATATGCGTAGACAGTAAAACCATCCTATTTTTTCCAAGCGAACTAATCACATTACGAAAGCGTACTCTCTCCTTTGGATCAAGCCCTGCTGTAGGTTCATCTAAAATCAAAATTTCAGGATTATTTAGAAGTGCCTGTGCAATTCCTATTCTTCGTATCATACCTCCTGAAAAAGTCTTCAGCTTTTTCTTTTTCACATTTTTTAACTCTACCATATCTAAAAGTTCGTCAATACGACTATCGGCATAGTCTTCCGGTAGCGCTTTCAATGCCGCCATATATCGCAGGAAGCGTTCTGCAGTAAAATCACCATAATATCCAAAATCCTGTGGTAAATAGCCCAATAACCTACGATACTCTGCTCCCATACTGTCTATCTCAATATTATCACAATAAATACTTCCCCTCGTTGGCTGCAAAACACCACAAATCAATCTCATTAATGTTGTTTTTCCCGCACCATTTTCTCCCAACAGTCCATACACACCATTTGTAAATGTATAATTGAATTTTCTGACTGCTTCTTTATCCTTGTATTTTTTTTGTACATCCATCAACTTTAATTCGTGCATAATATTTCTCCTTTTTCCATTTTGCTAAGCAATTTTTTTATCTGTATTACAAATAAAAGTCCCGACACAAGAAAAGCTACTGCCCATATCCAAAGAGTTGTTACAAAAAGTGCTCTCGGAATCGAACCTATTACTCCATAACTTATTGATAATAAGATAGCACTCATGCCAAATAAAGATGAATTCTTTCCTCTTGTTTCCATTGATAAAATCCCTAATGCAGTTATACTTGATACTAGATATGGAGTTAAAATATACAGCCCCACCTGTAATAATCCAACGCTCCAATGATAGTTCAAATAGCCAGCTATCAAAAACAATATCATAACATTTATCATCCCAGACAATACTAGCCATGCAGCAACACACTGTTTTGTATTGAAATAGCAGCTTTCTCCTAACTCTGCCATTTTTCCAAAAAACAATTTATCAATCACACTAATAGACGTTATGCTAAGAATACCTGCTCCAACCATACATACAGTAATCATCCCATTTTGATTCAATCCGGTATATTGCAATGCTGTAATAAAAATAATTCCTAAACAAATAAGGACACCATAAACAGCAAAAAACAATTTATCCATGTACCAAAATTGATGAAGCAAAATATTTTTTGTAGACATCATCGGCGTTCTCTGCTTTTCCATTTTCTCAATTATTGCATAATAAGTCTTTTGTTTTCTTATTTCATCAACATGAACTTGCTCATCTGCCTTTGCAAAAAGAGTCTTTATCTCGCTATCTCTCATAATCATTCTCCATTAACTTTTTTAACTGATTTACACCTAATCGAAATCTTGACTTTGTAGTAGAAACACTGCACCCCATAATCTTTGCAATATCTTTAAATTTCATTTCTTCATAAATACGCAGAATAATAACTTCCCTCGTATCCTGCGAAAGTTCCTTTAATAAATTTCTCAAATAAACGGCATCCTCCGCTTCGGTCAGCATATCTTTATTATTTGGAATTTTATCAATCTCCTCCCATTCGATGGCTGTTACTTTTTCTTTCTTATCCCGGAAATAATTAAAACATATATTTCTTGCAATAGTCAGGAGATAACCTTTGAGATTATGATGTTTATAGGAAGTTCCATATTTCATAAATTTCAAAAAAGTTTCCTGAGCAATGTCGTAGGCATCATCCTCTGTTTGAACCATATATAGACAAAAGCGATAAATATCTGCATAATATCGTTCAATAATAATACCGACTGCCTCTTTATTTCCGCTATGTACTTTTTGAATCAATTCGCTGTCTTTCATAGCATTTTCTCCAATCATAAAACGTCTTACATCTTATATAACCACTACAAAGTAAAAAAAGTTCACTATAAAATTATTTTTTAATATTTTTTGCCATTCATTCTCAAATACGCACACTAGCTCGCTTAATTCTACTTCCTGCAATTTATTATATAACTATTTTCCGCACCTGCGTTTACATTATGTTCAAACTGGTTGCCCTTTCAAAGCATTATTACTTTCTGCCTGTTTTTCTCTTATCTTAGCCATTGCAATATATTATTTCCTCTCTCACAATCTCTTCTGCTCTTGCCCGGATATTATTCATCTTCTGCGCCCAAAGCATCTGATTCTCCTCTTTCAACTGCTCTGTCACTCCTTCACGTTCTGCCATCTGCTCCACCAGTACATCAAACTGTAACTCTGCCTGTTCCTGCACCATGAGCAGATGTTCCTTTAGTTTTCCACTTAGAACCATCCCCTGATAAATGCCAATTTTATATTCTTTCAGATAATTTTTCCGCATCAATCCGAACTTTCTCAGTTCTTCTCCCGGCTCTGGATCAGGAATTATGTTCGGTATCAAATAATCTCCACACTTCTCGTAAGTTAAATTCATTGTACGTTCCTCACTTTCTTCAAATTTACATTTCCTGCTGCAATTTTTTCTTCTTATCCAGCATTTCCTGTTGTGTTATCTTTCTCTGTCGATTCTGCTCCGCTACATCCGCTTTTTTCTCTTCGAGTTTTTGCTTGAAGGATTTTGGCGCCAGTGATTTTACAAACTCCACAAACGCCTCTCCAAGTTCCCTTGATGCCACAAACTGTTTTAACTTCTCAATCTGGTCAGTAAGGGTTGCTATTTTCTTCTCCAAAGCAAATATTTTCTTTTCATATTTTTCCAGCAAATAATTCCTTGATACTGCCCGGCTGAAAGCATCCATAATCTTATTCCAATCATTTTTCTTTACCTTGACATATTCCTCACCGCCAAACAGATGATTGACCGGAATTGCTGCACTTTTTATCTTCTTGGTTTCTGCATCTACTTCTTTTGAAATGTTCTTTAGGGTAGTTGCTCTCAGATCATGCTTCGCAAGTAATTCCTGATTGCTTTTATCCCTTGCCTCCAGTTCATCAATCTGATTCGCCAACTCCCCGGCTTGTGTAGCAAGTTCCCTGTTATGTATCTCCATTTCCTCTGCCTGTTGTTCCAGTGCTTCCACTTTCTGCATCACAGCTTTATACTCCGGCAGGGTAAGGTTATCTCTCTGTACGCCCAACACCTCGACATCAATCCCTTTTTCCTGACAAAGTTCCGTCAAATAAGCTCGCTCCTTCTGTTGCCATGCAACTGTTTCATTTTCCTTTTTGCTGACCGCCTTTGCAAATCCCATTTGCTGCAATGCCTTAGTCAGACTGTTGCGTGTTTTCATGCCTGTTTTATAGCCATTTGCAACCGGAATATAATCAATGTGCAAGTGTGGCGTTGCTTCATCCAAATGCATAACACAATTAAACAGATACAAATTGGGATTACGTTCCTGAAATGTTTTTGCATATTGCTCCAATATTTCAATGGCTGCCTTTGCCTCCTCAGTAAGCTTTCCATCTGCACCCACCACTGGAGTGTCATCCTTTTTGCCTATCTGAACGATATTCTCGTAGAATGTCTTTTCCTTATTACCTGAATTCTCTATTTCTTTCAGATAATTTTCTTTTCTACGATCCTTTCGCTTTTGTGCTGCATTATAATCCCTAAGTGCCTGCCCAAAGCATTTCTCATATGCCTGTTCCAAAGATTCCTGTATATAAATTCGGTTCCAAGCTGTCCTTTCGGGTACCACATTATTACTGATAAACTCTCGGTTATTATGTGTCAGATGTCCCTTTCCCTTTGGAAAAGAAATTGTTTTTGCTCCCAGTCTTTTTACCTTCTTTCCATCTTTATATAACTGCTAACTACGGTTTTGTTACTTTTGTCAAAAGTAACTCCTTATTAGTTTTGACGCAGGCATCAAAACATAAGTCGCTCTCCGAGGGCTCTGCGAGGCTCTTGCCAGCTCTGTGGCTGGCATATCTGCCATAAAATACATGGCAGATTACTCACTCCGTCAGATAACCCCTTCCATCGTTCGCTTTAGCTGACGGTACCGGATATATCTACTCCGGTACCCAGTCACCCATTGCCAGTGCCATCGTCATCATTGCATCTGACATATCCGGCTCCGGCAATTCTGCTGCTTCTTGCTCCATCTCATCTCTGTGATCTCCGGTCTGTGAAGCAGCAGGTAGGGCATTTCCATATATACTTTCCATTTCCTCCAGCAATTCTCTCTTTAGCGTTGCTAACTGCATGGAAAGCATCTGCTCCGTTACACACTCCGCATTGTTTTGTTGAAATGCCCCCTGTTCTATTGCATGGTTTCCATCCAATATCTGAACAAATGCGTCTGAAAGTATTTTCCCGTAAGAGCCTTCTTTTCTTGTAATGCTCTGCAAATATTCCCATGTTCTACGCTGGTTTTCATCATCCATGCAGAATCAAACATTGCTTGAACGATATTCTTTCCGCATCCGAATCATCCTTTCATTCGCTGTTTCATCATGGCAAGTGCTTCATAGCCTTTCGCATTAGCACATATATCTGTAATTACGGTTACTTCCGGCTTTGCTGTCAGAGCAGAGAAATTTTGTAAAAGGCAGCCTCCACCACCAATGATATAAAGATGCACCAGTTCTTCCCGATATCCATGTGCAGTGAGTTTTTTAATAATTTCTCCAGTATAGTTTTCCGCAATCCGCTTGGTAGTCATAGCTACTGCATCTGTCCTGTCTCCGATTCCATTCCTCAAAAGCGGCTCAATCAGCATCTCCGGCACGTCCACTCCACTGTGCTTTGATACTTCCTTTTGTATCTTTTCCATACACTGATGTACCCCGAACACTTCTGTGCTGATGCTGTTTCCATAGGTCTGCCATCATGAATTTCCAGAATACTCATAGTACCATTTCCTATATCTACCAACATATTCATGCCCGGCATAGAGCCTTGATTATGAACTGCTGCAAGTCCCTGCGGAAAGATTTCCAAGCCGCATAAATGGACTTTGTATCGTTCCTTGCGAAATGAGAAATCCATCTCTTTTTCACGCATGAGATAGTTTCTCCATTCCGCTGCCTGCGTCTTTACCCATGCAAGCGGTAATCCCACTGCAAGCACCACATCTGCCTCATGCAATCCTCTGTACCTCATTTCCTCTGTCAGTCCTGCAAGTGTCAGAATATAGAAATCATCCGATTCCGTTTTATTTCCCTGATATACCAGATGGCTCTCACCTATCACATAATATTTGTCCCGATACTTTACATAATTGGTACTGACAATCGGCTCCTCGTCATAACACTCTATTCCGGTCTGAAATACCCGGTGTGCTGTCTTGATATTTCCATAACCATGATCCAGACCTATATAAATTTTTCCTGTTGCTTTGTTGCTTTTCTGATAATTGAATTTCTGCATTTATTATTCTCCTCCTGCTGTTTACATTTGTTGTTGCAATACTCTTATGCTGTTTTTCCCGTTTACATTGTTTACAACTGCTGTACCTTGTATATTTACTGTATTTTTCCGTAAACCATAGTGTTTACTATCTCGCATACACAGACTGTAAACAGAATTTGTAAACGGGGATCAAAAAACTTATTTTTTGTCAAATGGTGTTTCTGCATGTTCCGGCAATTTATGAAATTCTTCTTTATCCGCTATCCTGCGCCATCCTCTTTGTATGCCATATTCTGCAAATCGGTGGGATGATATTTTCTCCCAGCCGGAAATACTGTTGTTCATGACATTATTGATTTCCTTTAATTCCCAGTCCTTCGGCGTATCATATTCATGGTCAAATGCTTCCTTATAGATCATTGTGCTACACACATAATCCTGCGGCAATTCATCCAGCCACAACTGAATAATTCCAACTTTTGCATCCTCCGGCATAAATTCTTTCTGCATCTGACGCAAATAGATTTCTGTATCTTTGGACAACTTCAATTCATGCTGACCGCTTCGATACAGCTCCATTGCCTCTGCCCATGCCTGAATGATATAATTTCTTGCCTCTTTCTCGTCCTCCAGAATATGCTTCTCCACTCTGTCCAGATGTACCAGTATCGGTGCAAATCTGCGATTACCGGTTCTGTCTAATGGTAAAAAATCCATGCTGTTTGATGTGCCGACAAACACACATTGTCTTGGTCTGTCCTCCGGATGCGTTTCATAAGGAATTTTATAAGTCTCTTTCTGTCTGCTGATAAATGATTTAATATCTTCAATACTCTTGGCATTGACCGTAGCCATCATCTCTGACATTTCGATAATCCAATGCCCCTGCATTTTCCGGTACACATTATCATCATCCATGCGCTTCAGATCGTCTGAGAACCATTCATCATTGATTGCAAGGAAGCGGAAAAATGTAGACTTTCCTGCGCCCTGTCCACCCACTAGACACACCATAATTTCATACTTACATCCCGGCTCATATACCCTATGTATCGCTGCCACCATAAGAAGCTGCATAATTTCTCTGGTATAAGCATCCTCCTCGGCTCCCAGATATTTGGGAAGCAGTCTTCCAATTCGGTACTTTCCATCCCATACAAGCTGTTCCAGATACTCCCGAATCGGATGATACCGGTTCTCGCTGGCTGCGATATTCATAGCTTTGTTGATGTTCCTCTCATTTTTTAACCCGTACTGCTTTTCCAGATACCAGTGAAGCTGGTACACATCGGTATCCGTCAGATTGGAAGATGTTCTTTCCCATCCAAGATCACCAACAATATCTATTTTCCCGGAAAGTTCATTTTTTCTGATTGCACCTTTTAACAAAGGATCTCGTTGAAAAACTGTCATGCAGTTATCAATGCTCTGGCAAACATTTCCTTTATTATTTCTTGCAAGGTCAGTCTGAATATCCTCAACGCTACTCCTTTCATCCTCAAGCACTTTCCCGACATCGTTCCATGAGACATCTGCTCCATTTTCTGACATTTCCTGCAATCTGCTCCACCTCTTTTCTGCCTTGCATAAATAGTTCTTTTTTCTCCTGCTCACTTCCCATACAGAGAATATCCAGCCAATAATTGATGATTGGTTCTGCATGAAGCATCATGGCATAATCCTTAGAAAATATTACATCCGGTGGCTTGCCATAAAGTAGTTCTCCACTATATTCAATCTGTATCAACGCATCTTTTAACAGTTCTATTGTCTCCTCACACCATCTGGAAAATCTTTTCTTAATCTGAATAATGCGTATGCGCTCCTCTTTTTCCCTGCGAAGTCTCTCTTTTTCTTCCCCGCTCATTGCTTCTGTATGAATTGGCAATCCAAAATCCTCAATCAATTTCTTTGCGGCATCATACTGGGATAATCCATACATTCTTGCTGTGTAATCAATCACATCGCCACCCACACCACATGCAAAACAGTGATAATTTTGATCCACCTTCATGCTCGGATGTCTGTCATCATGGAATGGACAGCAGGCAGTTCCATTTCTGCGAATATGAAGTCCATAACTTTCTGCCACCTGTCTTGTGGTTAGATGCTCTTTCACTTCTGAAAATATATTCAAATCACAAATTTCTCCTTTCCTGCGGAGAAAGCCTTTGCTATAATAAATTTGTTGTGGATAGAAAGGCTTTATCCTTTTTATTCTTTCATGTCCCTGTTACCAGCAGGGGCATTTTTCTGTAATGCAATCAATTCTTTTAGCAAAGCCAGCAAAAGCTGCTCATTCTCTGAATTTCCATTATGCAATTCCTCACATATCTGCTCTAACACCTTTGATAATCGAAATGACATATAATTGCCTGACACTACCTTAATTTTCTGCTCTAACACTGCCTTTCGATAATATTCACCCTTGGGCACTCCCGACAATATGATTTGGGCTTCAACCTCCGCCTTTTCCTCATCACTCAGCCAAAATGCGATTGTGTTATGCCGAAATCTATCCTCCCGTTTACACGCCATCTTCCTCACCTCGATCCACTTTTCCAAGTCTGTCTGCAATTTTCTCCTGCGCATCCCTTGACTGGTGGCAATAGGTCTCAATCGTTGTCGTTACCTTTCCATGTCCCAGCCGCTTGGCAATCTCAATCGGACTGAACCCCATCTGCACCAGCATACTTGCATGACTGTGTCTGGTACAATGCACTGTAATTTTCTTCACTCCCGACAGCTTTATGCCACGCTCCATCTCATGCTCAAAGAAACTTTTGGTTCTTCCTGCAAATAATCTGGTTCCCGGTTTTGGTCGATACAATGTGCTGATATATTCCCGAATCTCGTCCTGCAATTCCTTATGAATAGTTATCACTCGCACCGAGCTTTCTGTCTTTGGAGCTGTAATCAAATCTTCTCCATCAAGCCTTGTAAGCGATTCATCCACCCGAATAGTTCCATCCTCGAAATTTACATCTTTCACCTGCAAGGCAAGTAATTCTCCAATGCGCATACCTGTCCAAAACAATATCTGAAATGCCATCCAAGAATCTCTTTTATCTATAATTGCATCCGAAAATTTTTGAAATTCTTCCAACGTCCAATACGGACGTTCCTCCGCTTTACTTTTTCCCATACTGCCTGCCTTGTGGCATGGATTGGAGCGTAATTCATAGAATCGCACCGCATAATTGAGAATAGAACTGAGCTGATTATTTATCGTTTTGAGATAAGTCGGCTTAAATCCTTTATCAATCATTTCGCCCTGCCACTTTCGTATCATAGGAGCTGTGATTGCATTAATTGGCGTATTTCCAAAATACGGAAGAACCTTATCTTTCATTACATATTCTTTCTGCTTCATGGTGGTTTTCCGCAGTCGTTTCTCCATATCAGCCTTATATATCTCCCAGAAATCATTCAAGGTCATGGTCGGATCAGAAGTTTGCTGCAATATGAAATGCGCATACCATTCCTCAGCTTCTTTCTTTGTCTTAAATCCTCGCTTCTGGGATTTTTTCTTGGTTCCCGTCCAGTCTGTCCACCGATACTGGATATGCCATGTACCATTTGGATCTCGCTTTGCACTGCAGCTCATGCACTCACCTCCTTGGCTCCTCCATACCATTTCTCACGAAAATACTCCACCGGAATTTTACCTGCGATTGTAAGGAAGCCTTTTCCGGCAAGTTCCTTATTCATTTCTCGTAAAATCTTGTAGGATTTTCCCATGCTCACACCGAGCATCTTTGCAATGTCTTCTGCACTGTAGTAAATTTTTTCGTTCATAGTGTTCTTTCCTTTCTTTGTTTCTGTATAGTATCATTTTGTTTCGCTTTTATGATATCGTAACATTTGTTTCGTGTCAATATCTTTTTTCTTTTATTTTTTTATCTTGTGTGGTATGCTATATATGATGTTGAAACATCCATAGCTTTAAAGCAGGAGGAAATCACAATGACAGTTGGTGAAAATATAAGACGCATCCGTCAGGAACGTCACCTAACCCAAAGACAATTAGGAGAAATGGTTGGTGCAAGCGAAGCCTATATTCGTGCTTACGAAAGTGGCAGAAGAAACCCCAAACCAGCATCTCTTGAAAAAATTGCAGAGGCACTTGCGGTCAATCCCGAAGTACTTGCCAATTCAGATTTTGATGGTATAAAAGCCATACACCGACTTTTTCAAATATTCCGCCAGTATGACGGTTCATTATTTGAATATCAGGATAAAGATGGAAATGATATGGTTGGAATCAGCTTTGGAACACTGTCACTGATGCAATCATGGCTGGAACGCTATGAGAAATATATGGATGAAGTCGAGAAATGTAATGAAATCAAAGATGTGAAAAAACGTGGCGAAGCTCTGCTGAAAGCGGGAGCTGACTTCAATCTTTGGATGGATATTTATCCGGAATCGGAGGCATGGCAGGATAGATTGAAAATTCAGAAGGCACATGATGAAGTGATGGATAAGATTGGATTGAACTCAAAAAAATAAGTCCCCAAAACATACGAAAGGAAATAAATTATGAATATTCAAAGCTCTGCATATTTACATTATACTTTTCAAACATGCGTAAATATTGACATAGATATCGCATCTGGTCGAACTGTTCAGGGAACATTTGTCTATGTTTCAAAAATAATACACAATTGGATAACACAAAAATTTCCTGCATTAAATCTCCCTTCCTATCCGGGAAATTTTCAAAAAAATCAATACACACAAACCGTAGAAACTTTATATTCTTACAATGATTGTTTTTACTGCATAAAAACGACTCATACTGACAAAGAAATTCCAAATAGAATTTGGATTACTGAAGCAGAGATTCACAAAAAGGATGAGAAGTTATTTCTTGGTGTCAAGAATGCGTATACATCTAATTCACCAAAAAATGAGGAGGATTATATTATTTTCAGTGTGCCTTTATTTGTTAAAAATATTGCCAAAAAGGTTACCTTGTTAGATGTTGGAGAAACCATTGAAAACATCGCAACAATAGATTCTCCTGATAAATTAACAGATTTGTATAATTTAATTACTAATCCCTCTAGACAGCTCCCTGTAATTGTAATTTCAGAAAACACCTCTCTTGATAACATTTCTGCTAAATACTTTGCAGTAAATGATAGCTATTTATTGGATGGCAAACGTCTTGCAGAAGACTTAAAATTTATTTCTCATATATTTTATTTACCATCCGAACATCAAACTTCATGGTGTAATTTAATAGGTTCTAATTGGGGACTATACAATGGCGCTGTGCGAACATATTATCCTAATTTTTCAATTGATGATAATCAGTATTACAATCATCCAATTATAATTCCCCAGAAAATATTAAGCATGAATTATGTCAATTCTGAAGGCAAAGAATACCTTGGCGGACATGCTTTTCGAAAAATTTTGACTCGAACTCTCAAAAATTTCAATATGCATAATCGATTTTCTTGGGCGGAAAATGACTTTCAGTTTTTCTACAAAGCAAATCGAGCAGAAAAAATATTAAAACATAGTTCTAACAAAAACACTCAGGAGTGGTGTGCTTTATTAGAAGAGGACAATGAAGAACTTAATAAACAACTTCAAGAAACACAAGCTCTATTAGAAGCACAAGATCAAGAAATGGGGCTTCAAAATGAAACCATACGAAAATTTGAATCGATAAATATTTATAATCAAACTAGAATTTATAATCTTGAACAAGCATTACTAAAATATCAGCAACAACCAGATCCATTGCAGTATCCTAATAATTATTCCGATATTCCAGAATGGATCAATAATAATTTTTCTGGTCGTATTGAACTTCTACCAAGAGCCGTTCGCTCCTTGAAAGATGCTCTATATAAAGATATAAACCTTGTTTGTCAACTTATAGAATGTTTAGGAACTACATACTATAATATGCGAATGGGTTTTGTCGATAAACAATTGTATGACAATACACTAAAAAACCTCGGAGTAGAAGACCTACCTGCTATTAGTGATTCTTCAGCAGGACAACAAGGAGATGAATATTATCCTCTATACAACGGAAAAAAGCATAAGATTGATCGCCATCTTGTAAAGGGAACTAGTCGTGATGCACGAGAATGTCTGAGAATATATTTCTTTTGGGATGATGATGCTAGTATTCTTGTAATAGGAAGTTTACCTGGACACCTAAAAATAAAAAGTAGTAATTAATTTTGTACCCAAATCGTACCCACTCACACATAAAAAATCCCTACAAAGCCCATAAATACAGGCTTTGTAGGGATTTAACCATTTATTCAAACTCAATCGTTCCCGGTGGCTTACTCGTCAAATCATACATTACCCGATTGACGCCCTTCACCTCATTAATAATTCTGCTCATAACTCTCTGGAGCACCTCAAACGGGATCTCTGCTGACTCAGCGGTCATGAAATCGACCGTATTAACAGCACGCAGTGCCACGGCATAGTCGTAGGTGCGCTCGTCGCCCATGACACCGACGGAACGCATGTTAGTCAGCGCTGCAAAGTACTGGTTCGGCATCCAGGATGGTGCCTTTCCGTTTGCTTTGGTGTATTCCTCCACTGCCTTGTCCACTTCCTCGCGGTAGATGGCATCGGCATCCTGCACGATCTTGACTTTCTCGGCATTTACTTCTCCGATGATACGGATACCGAGTCCCGGTCCCGGGAATGGCTGACGGAAAACAAGTTTTTCCGGGATGCCAAGTTCAAGTCCGGCTTTTCTTACCTCATCCTTGAAAAGGTTGCGGAGCGGCTCAATGATTTCTTTGAAATCAACGAAGTCCGGCAGACCGCCTACGTTGTGGTGGGATTTGATGACGGCTGACTCTCCGCCAAGTCCGCTCTCAACGACATCCGGATAAATGGTTCCCTGTGCAAGGAAATCAACGGCACCGATCTTCTTTGCCTCTTCCTCAAAGACACGGATGAACTCCTCACCAATGATCTTACGTTTATGCTCCGGCTCTGTCACACCGGCTAATTTTCCATAATAACGGTCCTGTGCGTTGACACGGATAAAGTTCAGATCAAACTGTCCGTTTGGTCCGAATACTTCTTCGACCTCGTCGCCCTCATTTTTGCGGAGAAGACCATGGTCTACGAACACACAGGTAAGCTGTTTTCCGATTGCACGGGATAACAGACCTGCTGCAACGGAAGAATCCACACCGCCGGATAAGGCAAGCAGTACTTTTCCGTTACCGACTTTTTCACGGATCTCTTTTACCGTATTCTCAACAAAAGAATCCATTCTCCAGGTTCCCTCACAACCGCAGATGCCGCGTACAAAGTTGTGAAGCATCTTTGTGCCTTCCTGTGTGTGAAGCACTTCCGGGTGGAACTGGATTGCAAATAATCCTTTCTCCTGGTTCTCTGCTGCGGCAACCGGACAATCCGCCGTATGTGCAACGATGTTAAATCCCGGTGCAGCCTTTGAAATATAATCGAAATGACTCATCCAGCAGATCGTATTTTCTGATACGCCGGTAAATAACGGTGATGACGTATCGACCATAACCTCGGTCTTACCATATTCACGGACAGGTGCCTTTTCCACCTTTCCTCCAAGTACGTGCATCATCAACTGCGCACCATAGCAGAGTCCTAAAACCGGCACGCCGAGTTCAAATAATTCTTTTGAACAGGTCGGTGAATCAGCTTCATAGCAGCTGTTCGGACCGCCGGTAAGAATGATTCCCTTTGGATTCATTGCCTTGATCTGCGCGATATCCGTCTTGTAGGAATATATTTCACAGTAAACATTGCATTCTCTGACACGTCTCGCAACCAGCTGGTTGTACTGACCGCCAAAATCAATGACAATTACTTTCTCATGATCCATTGATCTTCTTCCTCCTGATGTTTTCGTTGCCTGCAATCTGTTCATGACGATGCCTTTTTCAAAAGCATATCCTTCCCTGATACAAGCTTTAATGATACTTATTATAAGATACGTTTTAGGAGTTTACAAGGCGTTTTTCCCTACATTACGGTATTTTGTCATTTTTATTAAAAAAATACATGCTTGTGGCTCAAATATCACTTAATTGTAAAAGACACTTACCTGAGAATTTCTGTTTAAAAACCAATCTGATATATTTTAAAATCTATGAATTATAAAACAAAAATACATATCCCTTTCCATCTCCGGTCATACTATCCACATGAAAAGACATTCCAATCTCCCGGATTTTTCAAAACTCTGCGCACCGGAGCAGAACTCTATACAGGATGCAGTTTCCCTGCTGATCCACTTCTTCTTTCTTGGAAGCTTTTGGGGATTTCTCTGGGAAACCCTTATCTTCCTTGCAAAAGATAATACTTTTCGCAACCGCGGATTTTTTTATGGTCCCTGGCTCCCCGTTTATGGCATCGGAGCGGTAGTATTTTACTGTCTGTTTCATTCTTCCAGAGAAACTATATCCATCAGGTCTCTCCACAAATCAAACCGACTTTTTCTTTTTAAAACAAAATACCACCCGCTCACAATATTCATAAAAACTGCCCTTCTCGGAACAGCTTTAGAACTTGTGATCGGATGGTTCCTTGATATCTTTTTCGATTTACGATACTGGGATTACAGCAGTTATCCTTTTAATTTTCACGGATATATCTGCCTTCTGTCAGCAGTCGGATTTGGTGTTGCCGGCATGCTCTGGATCTGCGTGTTTTCTGAAATTTTCCGAAAACTCTGGTTTTCCCTGCCGCCAGGCTTCAGACGTGGCTTCAACAGTGTGCTGATACTCTTATTTCTCGCGGACTGCGCTGCTGCGCTGATTTTTCCCAATACCGGACATGGAATAACTTTTTAATTTCTGACACTTCCGCCCTCTAAAAATTCGCTTTCCTCTTTCATGACCTGTTCTTCTTTTTCTTTAAAGATCATTCCGAAAATAGTTCTCACAAGCGGACCTGCAAAAAAGATCTGCCAGAAAAATGCCATTGGGAAATTCAGTGCTGTTGTCTGAAGCCACACTGCGATCACTTCTTTTCCTGCATGTTTAAATAAAAGTGTTGCTGCCAGGCTCATTGTCGGACACATCAGACAGACTGTGATTGATGAAATGGCAAGGATCAGCATGATCGGTTTGTCCACGCCCGGTGTCACGATACGAAATGCAAGTTTTTTGGACAGTGATCCATAGAGGAAAAAGTCAAGAATAAACGCAAGCGGTCCCATAATGATCAGTTCATGAAATGCATTTAAAAATACAACGTTGCTCATTCCTCCCATGTTCAGTGCAATGTTGTAGCAGATCATTGCGTACACCATGACAAACACCATTAAAATAGTAAATACGACTTCCTGTAACTTTGTTTTTGGCATATTTTTCTCTCCTCATTCTTTTGATAAAATAATTATTTTTGCCGACAAAAAAGCAGAGAAAGCAATCTTTGCGATCGCTTTCTCTGCTGCACGTCGTGTGATTATTATAGCGTATTCCACGAACTCACATAATAGTTTTAATTTCACAAACCTTTTTTGTAATTCATGGAACTCATTGTGCAATTTTGTAAATTGTATTTTTCCATCTCCTGAAATACATTTTCCCGTTTTATGAAACACGTTTTTGTTTTAATAAACTTTTGTTTTATGAAACACGCCCATTTGTTTTAATAAACACGCTTTTACGTTTTATGCATGCTGATGCAGATATTTCTCCCTTGTTGCAAGTCCACCACGGATATGGCGCTCGGATTTATTGACATCTAACACTTTGCGTGCCTCCGCTGCAAGCGATGGATTGACCTGGACAAGGCGTTCTGTAACATCTTTATGTACCGTACTCTTGCTAATCCCAAAATGTTTCGCCGCCTGACGCACCGTCGTATTATTATCAATAATATATCTGGCTATTTCCATAGCTCTTTCCTCAATATAGGTTTTCACAAAAACTCCCCTGCAATACTTGTTTTTACATTGTATGCAGGGGAGTTATATACTATTCTTTCAAACATTTATTGCAGCAGTTCCTGTTGTGCAGCCTGCTGCTGTTGATGATATGCATTTTTCTGTTCATACATCCGCCAGTCAGCTTCCATGATCTTCTCATTAAATTCTTTTCCGTGCTCTGCCCAGGTAACTCCCACTGAAATGCTAATATTGTTGTTCATCATTTCACAGACAGATCTTACATTATCATAAAATTGCGTTTCTGTCGTACCCGGATCAAATACTGCAATGCCAACCTGAAACTGATCCATACTCTGATATTTTTCTATTTCCTCATTGTATCTGTTACGATTATCTTTCATATTTACATCCGACATGTCGATTTCAGTCTTAGCAACTCCGGTGTATTCGATCCAGAATTTTTTTCTTTTTCTCCCACATGTGCCAATCCGGTACCTTTTGTTTTCGCGGACTTTTCCACATTGTGATAATAACATTCTAGTGTTGCAAGTTCACAGATCGACCGGATCTGTGATAGGGCAGGTTTATTGACAACAATATTTTCCTCTTCCTTTGCCAGCACAAGCATATCCTTCTCTTCTGCTGCACGCTCTGTCAGATCCGCTCTGCACATTTCATACGTTTCCTGCGATATCGTTTCTGTTTCATATTTTTATTTTCAAAAATATAATCCATAGAACCAAAACCTACCGCCATGTTCTGTATCTCACTCTCCGGAAGTGTGAGGGTGATTGTTTTTGTTTCCTCCTCAAAGGTTCAATTACACATTCCATTCTACAATAAGGTCTCTTCACCCCCTGTTTTTTTAACAAAAGAATATTTTTTCACCCTACAGTTTCTTTACCTTAATTTTTTTTCCAGCACCCTTTGACTTAAAAATAGCTTTATAATCAGAAACTTTTTTTGCCGGTACTTTAAAGGTTGCATTTTTCTTAATGTTCTTGAATGCATCCTTTCCAACACCTGATTTTTTCAGTTTTGTTGTCTTTAATGTGATATTTGCAAGTTTTTTATCACCGGAAAACGCTTCCTTTCCAATCTTGTTTAATCCGGTAGAAGATGCCGTAAATGTGGTAAGTTTTGTACATTTATAAAATGATTTATTTCCGATTGCCTTTACATTAGAACCAACCGTAACTTTCGTAAGTTTACTGCATCCGGAAAATGCGCTGTCTGCAATTGCAGTTACCTTAAATGTATATCCGTTGATTTTAACCGTTGCAGGAATAGATGCCTTTGTAATGTTTTTCTTTGCATATTTATTTACAGTTACTGTATTTTTTCCGGTTACTTTATACTTGATCTGTCCAACTGTTTTCACAGTTCCAACTGCCGGTTTTTTCTTTTTGTCTGTAGTTCCGGTATTTTCCGTATCAGCTTTTACCAGCGCCAAAATCGCTGTTTCCAGATCACTTGCTGCCTGATCTACTACAGTCTGTTCTGCTGTTGCATCTGTAAGTTTCTTTGCAGCATCGAGCGCAGTCTGTAAATTTTTCCAGCTCTCTGCTGTGTAATCACTCTGCTTTAATGCCTCCGCTTTCTCGATTACAGCGTTAAGTTTTGTAACATCTGTTTTTGTTTCTTCCTTTGTCTCTGCCTTTACCAGTGCTTTGATTGCAGCATTCAGATGCTCTGTTGCCTCATCTACAGTAGACTGTGTGTGCGGAGCCGCAAGCTCATCTTTTGCCTCTTTCAATTCAACGCAAAGATCAGACCAGCTTGCTGCCGTATAATCACTCTCAGTTAAGTTCTCTGCACTTTTAATTGCAGCTTCAAGTGCCGTCGTATCCACCGTTTCCTCTTCATCCTTAACAATATTTGCATCGGTTACCTTAAATTTTACCGTGTAATCATTGTAACCAAGTGCATATACCGTGATTGTCCAGTATCCGGTTCCGTCTGTTCCCGCCGGCAGTTTACAACGCAGTGAATCTGTAAGACCAAGCTGGATTCCCTGTGCTTTGTGCATCCAGTTATCTGATGCAAACTTGGTTCCATAAGATTGAAGTGGATCGGTATAAGTACTGTCGGATCCATAATAAGTCCACTCTGCTGCCTGCATATCAGCACCAAGTGCACCGTAGCCCTCCCCAGTCAGATCGACACGAAGAAATTCTCCGTAAGAACCGTTTGCCTCTTTTACCGTTGTTGTAATATTCTCTGCTGTTTTTAATGCAGCGTCCTTGATTCCGGAATCCGTTCCATTGTTTACTCTCGCAGCAAACGAAAAACTTCCGTCCTCATTTTGGGTAACTGTTTTTAGACCATTGGTGTTTTCTGTTACTTCTGCAACCAGATCCGTATAGTTTTTCAGATTTCCCTCCGAAAATCCACCGGATAAAGTACTGCCATTTTCCACTACGGTATATGCTGCTTTAAAAGCTTCATAATCTTCAGTTTTTACTTTGACTGGAACATATTTAAGTCCTGTTACCACATAGCTTTCAATCTCATTTTTATCATAGGAAAAAGTCTCTCCGTTCGTCAGCACACCGGTGGCTGCTCCTGTATAATATGCCACTTTGAGCTTTGTACCATCTTTTTTTGTAATTTCTGACGTACACTGATAACTTCCCCTGTGCAGTCCGTGATTGGTGGTTGCTCTCGATACGGTATCAAATGCACCCATGTCAAGCTCAGCGCTGCATAAGCATACTGATACTCCTGCGTTTCTCCCGTTTCACTCTTCACCTCGGTTCCAGTGATCTGCTCTGCTTCCACTGCACTTTCTTCTGCGGCAAAAACCGTCATGGACGATGTCCCTGTTGCTGCCACCATGGAAAAAGTCAATACTCCGGTCAGGATCCGGGCAGATACATTTTTTCTTTTCATTTTTTTAATCCTCCTTCATTTTGCTTTATCTATCAAAAGTTAGTTTTTACTAACTCTTAATCAAAAAATTCACACTATCAGATTCCGATCCACAGGTATAAGAAAAGCAGAAATACCGCCCTTATGGCAGTAAACCACAATTCATTCCCTTTCAATTTTCCAGAGACACCACAGTGGATATTTCCTTTCGGACAGATGCCGGTACATTTCTGACACATAAAACAGTCGCTTCTCGTCTCAATCGACCCCAGTTCCGGCAGTCCGATATCCGAGGGACATTTTTTCGTGCATGCTGCACAGCCAGAGATACAGTTCTCCCTTTCTCTTCTGAGCGCAAAATATGGTATTACTGGAAGAAGTGAAAATATCGCTCCCATCGGGCACAAAATACGGCAGAAAAAACGCTCCTGCACGCACATGCCACACAGGATGAGAATGAGCAGGACAACTCCCGCAAAATATCCTTCCAATGCAAAATTTCCTGCATGAAGCATGGAAAAGACATCCCACGGACTGCTGCCTTTCAGTTTCACATAGGTATCTCCAAAACACAGAAAAAGAATCAGCAGTAGTACGGCATACTTGATCAGTGATAATGCTGCCGTAAGTTCCATGCCAAGCGTGACCAGTTTCTTTTTTAATTTTTTACAGACCCAGACATAAGCTGCACGCACCCAGTCCGACAGGCTTCCAAATGCACAGGCAAATCCACAGAAAAACCGGCCGAACACTACGGTAGATGCACAGAGTATGATAAGTGACAGCACAAATGAAGTGATTTCAATCTGTGCACCCGTTCCCATCTGTCCGGCAATATATTTCACACCGGAAAATGCAGCCGTGAACGCTGACGGAAAAAATACAAAAAACAATAACTGTATTCCCGCAAGGATCCATGCCGGAATCTGCTTTTTATGCTTCTTCCAGAAAACAGCTCCATTTGTCTTTCGTTCCTTTGATATACAATTTTTTTGAATTATTTCAGCTATGTTTTTTAACTTTGTACCTTCCAATTTTTTCCTCACTCTTACTGTTCTGCCTGTTTCAGTGCCTCGCTGACAGCATCCCTGATCCCGGTAGAACTGAACGTTGCACCGCTTACGGTATCCACATCTGCGGACTGCGCCTCTATGATCTTTGGAATGATATCTTCCGCCATGAATAAATAGGCTTTATCCTCGCCGTCTGCGGAAGTTATCTCAATTTCGCTGATTGTTCCATTTTCCACGGTCACAAGCACGGTGATCATTCCGCCAAAACCTTTTGCCCCGCCTTCCCATCTGCCGTCCGGATAAGTTCCTTTTTCTTCATCCTTGCTTCTGTCCTTTAATACCTGATTGTAACCTGCCAGTATCAATATGACTGCAGCCAGACAAAATGACCGGATCAAAAAATCTTTCATCTGCTATTCTCCCTTAATTTTTTGCCTGCTCCAATGCCTTTTGACAGGCTTCAATGATTGCTTTTGAGGAACAGGTTGCAGACGATACCGTATCGATCCCTTCTGTACTGTTCTTTTGTAATATCTGACTGACAACACCTTTTGACGCGGCTTTTATATAGAATGAATTGCTCTTTCCTCCGTCTCCGGAAATATCTTTGATCTCCTTGATCTGATCGTTTTCGATCACAAGCGTGAGCGTCAGTTTATATTCATCAAAATCTTCATCCTCATCCGGAATGCAGACAACACTGACCTTATAATCACCATTTTTATAGATCAGCGTTGTCTCGCCACTATTCTCGGTATTTTCCGTATCATTTTTTTCAGTATCTCCGCCACTCTCAGTATTTTCACTGCTATTTTCCGTATCCTCGCTGTTATTTTCCGTATTTTCGCTGTTCTTTTCCGTATTTTCGCTGTTGTTTTCCGTATCCTCACTGTCTTTTTCCGTGTCTTCGCTGTTCTTTGTATCATCATCACCGCTCTGGCTGCCAGAGAACGTGTAGTTTCCATCTTTTGCCGCAGCTTTTACCACCACATCCACGGCATGCAGTACTGCCTTTGATGTACAGGTTGCACCGGAGACCGTATCCACCCCGTCAATTCCGTTTTTATTTACGATCTGTGTTACAACCTCCGGATGCTTACTACTGCCGGAAACCGCCTTTGTAATATAAGTATCATTCTGGGAATCTCCATCCCCGTACACATCGGAAACTGCAATGATTTTTCCATTCTGAAACATCACTTTTACATGCAGGTTGTACGCCGTAAAAGCACCGCTCTCATCCGGGTTACAGACAACGACTCCATAATAGGAGCTCGCTTTTGATGTGTCCGGCTTTTCGGTATCATCTTCTGTTTCGGTATCCGTCTCCCCCTTTTTCGCTTTTTTTGCAGCCTCCATCGCATTTGATACTGCCTCAATGATTCCCCTCGAACTATATGTTGCACCAGAAACTGTATCTACATCCGTGCTCTGCTTTTCTAAAATACTTGCCGTCACGCCCTCCTTTGCACGGTTAAAAAATCCCGCATCATCTGATGTTTTTACAATATAAATCCCAATGATCGACTTGTCTTTGATCTCGATAAACAATTTGACCGGTCCGGCAAATCCATTTCCAGTTCCTTCATAATAGCCATCATTCAACGCAAAATCTCCCTTTGCCACAACCGTTTGTTCTTCCCCGTCACTGGAAGATAACGCATCTTTTACTGCATTTATGATTCCTCTTGAACTGTATGTTGCACCGGAAACCGTATCCACATCCGTACTCTGCTTTGCAAGGATGCTCGCTGTCACACCTTCTTTTGCACGATTGAAAAAGGCTTCATCATCTGAATTACTCAAAATATTGATCGACCGGATCGTCTGATTTTTTATCACAACTGAAACTTTGATCTTACCGGAAAATCCGTTCGCACTGCCTTCATAAGTTCCGTCTGCAAGATCAAACGCACCGTCTAAAACAGCAGCCGCTTCCGTATTTTCAATTTCCGTCTCTTCTACCGACTCCATACCGGCACTTTCGATAATAGTTTCCGTCTCTGTCAGTTCATCTTCTGACTCTGAACCATAAACCGGTGCTGTATAATCACTCAGGGAAACCACTGCACCAATTCCCACCACCGCTGCCAGAATGACGGGTACAATTCCTGAAATATTTTTCATACTTGTCTCCATACCAAATCATTCGTTTATACTTTTTTTTCAATGATCTTCGTATCCATTTCCGACTCAAAACTGTCTGCGATTCCCTCTGTGACATAGATTTCCCTGTCATCCGTCATCAGAATCATGTCAAATTCATCACTGTGATTTCTCCAGTATTCCGTTGCGGCTTCTTTCCCCATAATAAAAACGGATGTAGAAAGTCCGTCCGCAAGCGTTCCATCTGCTGTGACAATGGAAACGGAAATTAACCCGTTCTCCACCGGATAACCGGTTTTGGGATCTATGATATGATGATATGTCCTGCCGTCCTGCTCAAAATAACGTTCATAACCGCCGGAAGTGATCACCGCCTTATCCTGTATGGAAAGCACCCCAAGATACTGATCTGTATCCTGTGGGTCCTGCACTGCCACGCGCCAGCTGCTTCCATCCTTCTTTGTTCCAAGTGCCTGCACATTTCCACCAAGATTGACCAGTCCGCTCTTGATCCCGCAGGCACGAAAAATATCCATGATACGTGCAGAAGTATAACCTTTCGCGATTCCTCCAAAGTCGATCTGCATTCCGTCCTTTTTAAAAGCGATCTGCGATGTCTCTTTATCATAAGAAATATCCGATGCATCTGTCAGCGTGAGCAGATCCTTAAGTTCGTCTGCGTCCGGCACCCTGAAATTGTCATCTGTAAATCCCCATGCTTTCATAACCGGATAAATCGCAATATCAAATGCACCATCTGTAGCTTCATACAAATCCAGTGAGCGTTCCACCAGATATGCTGTCTCCTCCGAGAGTATTCCATCTCCGCTCTGATTGATTTTATATATCTCACTGTCCTCATTTCCCGTAGACAACAATTGATCCAGCCGGCTGATCTCATCTGCCGCCTGATCCACGGCCTCTGTGGCTCCTTTGTCATAAGCAGTTACCGTCATATATGTGTCCATTGCAAAGAGATCTCTGCTCGCCTCGGTATCTCCCCCATCGGTACCACAGCCACCTGCCACAACCATGACTGCTGCAAAAATCAGAAATATAATTTTTCTTTTTACTTTACCTTCGCTCATTTTCCTCTAACTTTGATTAGTATTTTCTAACCAATTTAGTTTACAATGCACCAGACGCAAATGTCAATCTGCACTTTTGAGACTTTTTCTCATTTTGATCTCCATTTCCCATGTTACCGCAAAAAAATCCCCTCACATACAGACAACAACCTGCATATAAGAGGATTCCTCAATTATATTATATTTCATTCAATTTAATTATATTTCAATGCCTTTTTGAGAGCTACTGAAATCGCCGTTCCCACAACAAAGCAGACAATTGCCTCAACCAGTCCGTTGACACCTACAAATGCTAAAATGAACAGCAATGCATTTTTTGCACCAAGAGCTGATACAAATGACTGGATGTATTCCGTATTGTAAAATCCAATCACTAACATCCCCATAAAAAATGTGGTGTTCAGCAGCGGACAACAAAGGTTGCTGATCGTAACAGATGCACCTGACGGCAGCTTTGTTTTACGAAGTCCTTTATAGATCAGACCTGTCAGCCATCCCATTAAAATACGGGTAGGTACGCATACTAAAAATGTTAAAAATCCGTTGATTCCAAGCAGTGCAGCACCAAATGGGCTCATGCCGAAGCACTGGATGAAACTTGTAACACCGAACACGCCGCCTAAGATTGCGCCTGCCGCCGGTCCTAACGTAACAGCTCCTACCGCTACCGGAACGACGATCAGCGTGATCTCAAGACCAGCTGTTCTGATATATCCGATCGGGGTAAAAGCCATGATGAGAATGATAGCAACTAAAAGTGCCATCTCCACAAGATACTTTGTGGAAAACTTTTTCTGAGTCATAGTCTCTTCCTCTTTTCTTGTAATATGTAATTTTACAACATTATTAAGTATAACACTTGCATGCTCATTCCGCAATCCCGCATCCATATTTACTTCGTAATGTCATGTTTTTATTTTCATCCAATTTTTACCATATTCCATCCAATTAACTATATTTCAATGCTTTCTTCAAAGCCGCGGAAATTGCGGTTCCGACGATAAAACATACCACCGCCTCAACCAGTCCGTTGATTCCGACAAATGCTATCACAAACAAAAATGGATTGCTGACACCAAGCGTCTGAACAAACGACTGGATGTACTCGGTCTGGTAAAACCCAAATACCAGCATGCTCATAAAAAACGTGGTATTTAAAAGCGGACAGCACAGATTCGCGATTGTGATTGATACATTCGATGGTATTTTTGTTTTGCGGATTCCCTGATAAATCAGTCCTGTCAGCCAGCCCGTCAGGATACGGGTCGGTACATACAGCAAAAATGCCAGAAACGGATTGATGCTAAGAAGCATCGCACCAAATGCATTCAGTCCGAAGCAGCGCAAAAAACTGGCAAGTCCAAATACACCTCCTAAAATTGCACCAGCCGCAGGCCCTAAAGTAACAGCTCCTACCGCCACCGGAACAACGATCAGTGTAATCTCAATACCTGCCGTCTTAATGTATCCGAGTGGGGTAAAAGCCATGATAAGAATGATGGCAACTAAAAGTGCCATTTCCACAAGAAACTTTGTGGAGAACTTTTTCTTGTTCATAGTCCCTTCCTCTTTTCTCGTTTTTATGTAATTTTATACGAAACACAGGACGAGCCATTTGTAGATCAGTATGAATTTCCGGCATCCTGTATCTCTGCAACGTTACTAAGTATAACATCTGGCAGAATTTTCCGCAATCTTAGATTGCGTTAATCCTAAAATCCTAAAATTGTGCCATTCTCAGAATTGCACTACCACTTTTTTATATTTTTATTGTTTCCTTAATTATCAATAAATGCCATTGACTTTCTGCTTTTTGCGTGCAAAGCTAACCATATATTTATAAGAAAAGAGTTTTTACCATGATACAGACAGACGCCTGTCCGATGAAGAAATTTCCTCCTATCTGTTTGGCACAGACAATACTGAATTTTATCCCTGTGAGAGCCTGACTAGTTATTTTGACCGTGCTTCATACGGATCACTGCATATGACCGGAAATGTATTTCATTACACAGCGAAAGGTACGATCGACTATACCGATTATGATTCTGACGGCGATGGCTATATCGACGCTCTCTGCCTTTCTGTTCCAAGCGGAGGCAATGCTGATTTCTGGTATGGCTGTACGGCATCCTGGTGGGCTTCCACCCTGCCGGATTTAGATGGCGAAAAATTAAGGAAGCTGTCTGATCATACCGCGCACTGATGCTTCCAGTTATTTTTCAGAATACATGATCCTTGACTATATCACCCCGAATGGTAATTATGACGGTCTGTTTTCTTCCGGCGGACTTCGTATTTATCACGTCGATGCCACCCTTGCAAACGACGAATACGGTGCCCCCTATCTGACTGCTGATAACTACAGTCCTGTCTACGATTCCACCAATAACGGCAGGCGGATCTTAGACTGGTCAATAACGGAAATGGCTTTTACCGGGACGGTGACGTGATCGGAGGCACTGCCACAGGCTTTGGCTGGTATGACAACAACGGACAGTTGACCATTGATACCGGGTATACGATCACGGTCGACTCCGTATCTGAGGATCAGAAAAACTGTACCATAACGATTTTGACAAACAACTAAGTATATTTTCCCTCAACTCCTGACCAAGAGCCTCAAATTTCCTCCAACTCCAAACAAGAAGCCTCAAATTTTCTCCAGCTCCCAGCAAAAAGCCCGTCCTTCCTGTCAGCTTCCTCACAGAAGCCGCACACGAAAGACGGGCTTTCTATCTTACAGGTTATTCACCTATGTATTATTTGCCTAACTCAGCTTTTAATGCTGTTGTTAAAGCAGGAACGATCTTATTCAGATCACCAACCAGACCGTAATCAGCTACGTCGAAGATTGGAGCATCTTCATCTTTGTTGATTGCGATGATCAGGTCAGAATCTTCCATACCAGCTACGTGCTGGATTGCTCCG
>ERZ791734.1116-NODE-1116-length-26168-cov-3.465017_pt1 | contig 26168 bp, 17 predicted proteins | sample MGYA00509953_ERZ791734 | MGnify/ENA primary metagenome ERZ791734 (study PRJEB30046, sample SAMN00792038) | human gut metagenome | study: EMG produced TPA metagenomics assembly of the A metagenome-wide association study of gut microbiota in type 2...
AGCACGGGCGAACACTGTTCGCCCCTACAGATTATTCGGGAGAGTTTGTCATGCCACAAAATCGCTACGCTCGGTGCTTGTACACATCTCTGTTCAGCTTTTTCCACTCCTCGTTCCTCACTCCTCACTTAATACCGCTCCCCTCTTGCATTCTCCCACACTTTAGGTTATAATATCACTATAGTAATAATTTCAGGAGGACGTAACATGAATAGATCATATGACGAATACAACTACACCCTCTCAAAGCGTGAACTGGAAGAGCTTAAATTCTTATTCATCTCTGATGATGTGGACTACAACGACACTGACAGCAACGGGCTGACTTTCTTGCTCACTGCTATCGAAAGTGCTGACTTTGTTGAGCGGGACGGCGTTCTCAAGCCTGACAAGCGAAGTGTTGATTTCATCAAATGGCTCATCGCTCAAGGCTCAGATGTGAACTTCCCTGCTGACAAAAAGCCTTTACAATATGCTATCAAATGTGAAGAGGAGATATCTCGCCGTAAAGGCAAAGCCTGCGATATGTCAGAAATTCTTCTGCTTCTCCGTGAAAGCGGCGCTGACAGCACGGGTCTTGACGAGCTTATTGACGGAGGATTCTCCGCTCGTGTGAAGCTCTGAGGTATAGCATGAGAGAATTTATAATAAATCAGAATGACGCAGGTCAGCGTGTTGACAAGTTTCTCACAAAGGCTGTGCCGAAGCTGCCTAAAAATCTGCTGTACAAATATCTGCGCCTAAAGCGTATCAAGGTCAACGGCAAACGCTGTGAGATATCCACACGGCTTGCCTGCGATGACGTTATGCAGCTTTACATCAATGACGAATTTTTCGAGGGCGAAGTTGCTGACAGACCTGCTTTTCTCAGTGCGCCAACGTCTTTGAATATTATTTACGAGGACGAGAATATTATCCTTTGCGACAAAAAGTGCGGACTTGTGGTACATGAGGACGAAAGCGGTTCTGCGGACACGCTCATAAACAGGATACAGCACTATCTTTATGAAAAGGGTGAATATCGTCCTGAGGAGGAGCTGTCTTTTGCTCCTGCCCTTTGCAACAGGATCGACCGCAACACAGGCGGCATTGTAATATGTGCGAAAAATGCTGAAAGTTTGCGTGTGCTTAATCAGAAAGTTAAAGACAGAGAACTTGAAAAGCTTTATCTTTGCGTGACCGTTGGCATACCAAAGCAGAAGTCTGCTCGGCTCACGGCTTATCATCAGAAGGACGAGGCGACAAAGACCGTCAGGGTATCTGACAAGAAATTTGAGGGCAGTCGCACCATGATAACCTCTTATCGTGTGCTTGCGGAAAACAAGGCTGATGACCTTGCACTTCTCGAAGTTGACCTTGTCACAGGCAGAACGCATCAGATAAGGGCTCACCTTGCTCACATCGGCTATCCACTTCTCGGCGACGGCAAATACGGAATAAATAAAGTCAACCGTGCATACAATGTGAAAACGCAGGCACTTTATTCGTACAAGCTCACCTTTAAATTCACCACTGACGCAGGTATACTTGAATATCTAAACGGCAAGAGCTTTCAGGTTAAAGACGTATGGTTTTGCGAAAAATTCTTCGGATATAAGCTCTGATATTTCGTTAAATCGCACTATTTCGACACTGTAGATTTGTCATATACGACAAAATAATATAATTTTCGTGCAAATTTTGTGTAAATTGTTCAAAAGTGCTTGCAAATGTATATAAAATATGTTATAATTATTTAGTCAAATTTAACGGCTGTACTATATATACAGAAAATGACAGATATATTTTATAGATTTGGAGGAACAAAGGTATGACAGGAGATCTGCATTGTCACACAACGCTGTCTGACGGCTCGCTTGGTATAGAAGAGGTCATTGTTCAGGCAAAAAGAATGGGACTTGACTTTCTTGCGATAACAGACCATGACACTCTTTCATCATCAAGCAGAGCGCAAATACTTGGTGAACGTTATGGGGTCAAGGTCATTCCTGCTGTAGAGCTTTCCGCATGGGACAAGAAGCGCAATTCAAAAGTACACATTCTTTGCTATGCACCGCAGAAGCCTGACAGGCTGGAGGGTCTTTGCCTGAAGTCATGCCAGATAAGAAAAGACTGTGCAAAAGAAATGATAGAAAAGGTAATGGCTAGATATCCTATTCCTGCCGATGCTGTACTGCACTACACAAAAAGCTCAAAGAGCATTTTTAAACAGCATATCATGAGAGCATTAGTGAATTACGGCTATGCAACAGAGCTTTACGGCTCTGTGAACGACAAGCTTTTTGCGTATCCAAACGGCGAATGTCTTGTGACCCGTGAATATCCTGATGTGAACTTTGTGCTTGACCTTATCCACTCCGCAAAGGGCATTGCTGTTATGGCACACCCTGTTATGTTCAACAACACCGAGCTGCTCCTTGAACTTATCGAGGCAGGCAAGCTTGACGGAATTGAAGCATATCATCACTCTGCTACTCCAACTCAACAGCAGAATCTTGTGGATATCGCAAAGGAACATGACCTGATAGTGACTGGCGGCTCTGACTTCCACGGTCTGTATAACGAAACAATGACGCATATCGGAAGCATGACCACTGACAAGGAAAATCTTGATAAGCTGTTCAAGCTCATTCATATAAATTCACAAAAAGCTAACAAAGCGGCTGTGAAAACAGAGAAATAATATGGTATAATAAAGGGACATTATCATGCGGTAATGTTCCTTTAATGCGTAACAAAGCCTAGTTTGGCTGTAATAGAGAGGACTGTATAAAATGAACGTAATGGAAGAATCACTACAGAAACACAGAGAATGGAAAGGCAAGATAGAGGTCTGCTCAAGAGCAAAGGTAAACAATGCCAAAGACCTTACTCTCGCATATACCCCGGGCGTTGCTCAGCCTTGCCTTGAGATACAGAAAGATCCCGACCTTTCATATGAGCTTACAAGACGTGCAAACCTTGTGGCTGTTATCACAGACGGCTCTGCTGTGCTTGGTCTTGGCAATATTGGCGGTCTGGCTGGTATGCCTGTTATGGAGGGAAAGTGTGCGCTTTTCAAGGAGTTCGCAGACGTTGACGCTTTCCCGCTTTGCATAAAGTCCAATGACGTTGACGAAATTGTAAACACCATCGCTATGATATCAGACAGCTTTGGCGGCATAAATCTTGAAGATATTGCCGCTCCAAGGTGCTTTGAAATAGAAGCTAAGCTCAAAGAGAAAGTTGATATCCCTGTTTTCCATGACGATCAGCACGGAACTGCTATCGTTGTTGGTGCGGCACTTATGAACGCCTGCAAGGTAGCAAACAAGAAGATAGAGGATATCACGCTTGTTATAAACGGCGCAGGTGCGGCCGGCTGTGCTATAGGAAAGCTTTTGCTTTCTCTTGGTATCGGCAACCTTATCATGGTAGACCGTGAGGGAATAATCTGCGAGGGCGACAATTATCTTAACGAGGCTCACGCTGAAATGGCTAAGGTCACAAACAAGAACAAGCTTCACGGCTCTCTTGCTGATGCACTCAAGGGTGCAGACGCTTTCGTAGGTGTTTCCAAGCCAAAGCTTGTGACCGCTGAAATGGTCAGATCCATGAATGATAAGCCTATACTTTTCGCAATGGCTAACCCGACTCCTGAGATAATGCCTGACGAAGCAAAGGCGGCAGGTGCGTTTATCGTTGGCACAGGACGTTCAGACTTCCCTAACCAGATAAACAACGTTATCGCTTTCCCAGGAATTTTCAAGGGTGCGCTTGCAGTAAGGGCTTCTGACATCAACGAGGAAATGAAAATGGCTGCCGCAAAGGCTATCGCAGGCTGTGTGCCTGAGGACAAGCTCAATGCGGAATTTATTCTGCCGAACTCTTTTGACAGGTCTGTACCGGTCGCTGTGGCTGAAGCTGTGGCAAAGGCTGCAAGAGAAACAGGCGTAGCAAGAATTTAGGAGGTTTTTCAAATGGCAACTATAAGCTACACTCCAAAGGGAGTATGTTCAAGAAAAATAGATATCGAAGTAGAGGACGGTATCGTAAAGAAAGTGCATTTCACAGGTGGCTGTAACGGCAACACACAGGGTGTATCAAAGCTTGTTGAGGGCATGAAGGTTCAAGACGTTATTGACAGACTTGAGGGTATCGACTGCAACGGACGTGGCACATCATGTCCTGCTCAGCTTGCTGAGGCTTTGAAGTCTGCACTCTAAGCTTTCGTACTGAACATTACACGGATATAATAACGGGCGAACTGTTCGCCCCTACAAAAGAAAACGGACTGCATTTTGCTTGCAGTCCGTTTTTTTGTACATATTCTAATTTTCTGTCGCTGCGCCTTGAGTGAAACTCATTGAAACAAATCCCGTACCAGTTACCGTAATATTGGTATGATTACCGTCAGACCACTGCTCCGCACCGTTTATGCCGTTCGTTCGATAGAACTGAATATCATATTGATTTTTCTCGGCAGAATCGACTTTCATAGTTGCAGTGGCAATTTTTGTATTTACATCTGTAGAAACATTCAGGCTGTAAGTGTTTTTAAACCATGTGCTGATATCAACATATTTTGTGTTCCATGTCAGTGTGACAGTACCCTCGCCACTGCCTGACAGGCGGTAGTTGAATCCGTCAAGATCTTTTGGCGAGGCGGCGTTGTCAATGAATGTGCCTGTCCATGTTGCTGATGTGTTATCATTTATATAGATAACGCCAAGCTTTGCGGAAAGCGTTTTCAACTCTGCCTGATTTGTAGGAGTGGCTGTCACTCTCATGTATATGTCAGACTTTGTGAGCTGTGACTTATCAAAAGTCAGCACAAATTCATGCTTGTTGAAATCGTCAGCCATAAGTTTCAAAAGTGAAAACTCTATTTTTGAATTGCTTCCAAAAGTCTTTTTTTCACCATTATATTCAACTGAGTATTTTGCAGCTTCTTCTCCGGTAACGGCATTTCCGTTGCTGTCCATAAGCTCGACTGTCAAAGTGTATGTGATATCCTTGTCATTATGCTTTATCAATGTTTGCGGATAGTTGCACACATTGACTGTCACACAAGGCGAGTTTTCCATACTGCTAAAAGTTATCGTCCTTGGAAGATCATTTTCATCTGTTGTAAGATAATTAGATGAAAACAGCATACCTGCTCCCTTTTGTGTGGACACAACTCGCTTTACACTTGAAACGCTGGTATAAGCCGCCAGGACGCCAATAGTACTGAGTGCGGCTGCCGCAAAAGCTATCCATAATGCAAGCCACGATCTTTTAAGCTTTTTTATAAATTGGTCTTTCATAGCAGCCGCCCTCCTTTCTGTCCGGTGATATATTACTTTCTTTGAACTGTAAGGTAGACCATATCAGTTTCTTTATTGTTTTGGACATTTTCATTCCATTTTACTCTTATTATAAAATAATCGCAAAACGGGTCTTTATTGTCAATTACCGTCAGTGCGTCCGACTGCCAATAAAGTGCTTCGGAATTTTTCTGAACATTGCCGTAACTGTCATAGGACTTTTCATGAAGCGTGCTGTCAGCAATGATCTCCGAGCCTTGCTGATTGAGATAATGTCCCGAGATCTTACTGCCGTCTATATTGTAATAAAACGTTTTATTCTCTTCATCAGATACATAAACTACAGTATCATTATTTTTATCAGCTTCCGACACGTCTTTCGCACGGTATATCTCATACTCAAAAGGGATATTCGTTGTATGTGCAAGCTGTATTTGATATTGTTGCACGTCTGCCCCGCCTATTCCGAAAACAAAGTCTTTATATCTGCCGTTCTCAACGTCAATATCTGCCATTTCAAGATTTGCCACAGATTCTTTGTTTCCTGCGGTGATATAAAGCTGAGTAGGGGCATTTATTTTTGTTGTAAGAGCAATAGAACGTTTGTGAGTAAACCACGCATAAACAGGCAGTGCCACAAGCAGTACCGCCGAGAGAGATACTGCTATGACCAGCTGGAGCTTCTTCTTTTTTTCTAATTTTCTGAATTTTCCAAAAATACTTTTTGTCATATTTTTCTCCTGAGGATGCCTGCTTATTATGAATTTATAAAGCCTGTTTCTATTTTTGCGTTTGTGTAAACAACATAGTCGCTTGAAGTAGTTCCATTAACAACTGAGTTGTTGTCATTAAGCAATACTGCGGTAAGCTCAACTCTGTAGTTTGCATAGGTAAGTCCCTGCTCCTCAAAAGCCTTGCCTGTTTTTACTGTAAATTTCGTAACGGCTGTGTTTTGTTCTTCGCCATTATAGTCAGTGGTAAAAACGCACTCCTTGCCATTCAGACCGCTGCTTGATGCGGCGTTTTCCAAAGTAAAGCTGCTGAGGTATTTGCTAATATCGTTTGTCTGCTTATAATCGCCACTATTGTCCTTAACATACAACCTCATTGTATACTGTATTTTTTTGCCACTGTCCCTTGTTGACCGACTCAAAGCAGACAGATCATAGATAGCATTTGCTGTTATTGCCATTTCTTCTGTAGTCATATCTTTGGCATTGATACCAAGCTGCGAAAATGGTGAATCCTTCGACTCAAGAACCGTTGACTCTGCAACGTTATAGTTTAGCTGTGCCACCGTCATTGCCTTTCTATAGTAGTGTCTGGCAGGCATATCTCCACTTTTAGAGATAGAGCTGTTCTCAATATTGTTCAGGCTATATGCAACATAAGACGCCGCATTTACTCCTATACCGGTTTTTGTATCCCCGTCCTTACGCTCAGGGAACTGATCTATGATCCCCGCAGTACCGTAAGTTAAGCTGATATCAGCCTTGACAGTTATAGAGCCATTTGTGTCACTATTGATATAATTGTAGACCGAATCGGGATACATCAGCATATAGCTGTCTTTAGCTTCTGAAAGTGTCTCAGTCTTGCTTATTTTTGCGTTTGATAACTCTGTGTCTGAACTGTTTAAAATGCTGTAATCAACACTCACCGATGTTCCTGCAATGATCCTTGCATTAGCTGCCGCGTCTTTTTCATCAAAGCTCTTCATAGAGAATTTAAAAGCCTGATACATATTGAAATCGTCACTCTTATAGCCATTAAATGTATCTCTAAGACTCTGATCAATGCTTATCTTTGACGTCATTGTCGCACGGACAAAATTATTTGACGCTGTTATCTCCTCTGGGTCATGAGCCGTCACACTTACTAGCTGTGTAAAAAAGTTTGCAATAACATATGCGCCAGTGTCATTATTTGTCACTTGGACAAGGTTTGTAGGAATATTGCCATTGAGCTTTCTTGGCTTATTACCGCTATAATAATTCACAAAGTTCTTGATGACTTTTTTCGAGCTTCCCGTTTCCGGAATATTGATAGTGAGATAATAGCTTTCGCTTATTATCATTTCGTCATTAGCATTTTTCGGTGTATCACTGTTCGCTGAAACAATTATCTTATAAGTGCCTGTTTCACCCTCGCCGGCAGGTCTATAATACTTGCCGTCGCTTGTTTTCACGGTAGCTGTAGCTTCATCCGCTTCAACAAGTGTTCCGTCAGATGATTCTTTAGCTGTTACCGACGCATACCTTAACAGAACATCATTCATTGTGACCGGTTTAAAGCCACTTATATTTGTCAAGTCAAGCTCACCGGTTGTTTTATTAAACTTAGCATCACTTGCGGTAGAATGATAAGTCTTGTCATTGTTATTTGCATCAACAAGAGTTAGCTTTGTATCATCGGTAAGCACACCACTGTCAGTGGCATTATCACCAATAAGATAAAGCTTTTTATCAAAGCTCCAAAGCAGGCTGTCACCGTTATTGAGCATTTTTTCCCATTCGTTAGCGGATTTGTAATAGGAATACTTAAAATAAGTAGTAACAGGTGCATCAAAGCTCTCAAAAGCAAGCTTTGTTTTATCCGTGTAATGAGAATGGTTATAATCCGTGCCTGAGATAACATAAGAATTGAAGCTGAAATCAAGCACCTTTCTTACAAAAACAGGAATATGAAGTCTAAGAGCAGTTTTGCCACTTCCCGTTGGGTCGATATAATCGAGAGTAATGACAGTAAATCTGTTTGTGCCGTCATTGTCATACTGACCGTCTGTGACCTTGAAATATCCTGTCTTGCTGTTAAATGTAAGAGTGCTTTTGTCTGATTTTGTTAAACTGCCGTTATCATACACATAAGTTGCCGTGCTGACATTCATAAGGTCTGTTGTTTTCAGCTTATTTGAACTGCTGTCTAAAACATCACAATTTGTCACAACTGAGATATACTTTGCGAGCATTTGTGTGATATTCAACAATGAGTTATCATCTATAAGCAGAACAGGAAGATCGTTCAGCTCCTGAACATCAAGCTCGGAAGCTTGCTTGAATGTTGTAAGCTTTGATTTATCCAAATTCTCTGCATATGACTTTATGGTACTGTTTATGCCATAGGATTTTTTGGTTGTGCCATTCGTATAAGAAGCAGCGTCACTGATGATAGTCTGCATATTTCCGCCAACAAGATCGCCTGTGAAAATTTTATCACCAACGGTTTTGCTTGGATTTATATTGACATAAGGCGAATTGATAGCAACGTGCGTGCCGCTTCCCTCGCCGACATTTTGGGTATTATCCTGAGTACCGTTGTAGTCGGAGTGAACAGCGGTGAAGCCGGCAGGTATCTGTGAATCACCATACTGTATATCAGGTAAACAATCCGTGTTATTTACCGATACTCCGATAAATTCAGATGATAGATTTTTATCCATGTTCCAACCTATCAAGTTAGAAACAGACACGCTGTTGTTGCCTTTTACATAGCTTAATTTATTTATGAGAATATCATAAGCATATGTGCTGCCGCCGTCATTATGACCGATCACACCGCCTGCACCTGCACCATTGGACTTATCTTCTGCTGACAGCGTAACATTATTGACTTCACAATCAGTTATCTTCAGATCACCGTTAGCTTTTATGCCAACATAACCTCCGATACCAGCATCACCATTTTTAGCAGCCGGTATACCTATCGCTGCATTTTTTACAGCAGACTTTGATATGGTCACAGCCGCATTCTGTTTGCCGACCATTCCGCCTGAGCTTGTATAGCCATAAACACCGCAAGCTGATGTTTCAGATGTTCCTCCATAGTAACAGTCATTGATAGACAACTGGTTTTTGTTTATTCCAACAAATCCGCCGGCATTACTACCATAAACATCGACGCTGACGCTTGTGTTTTCTATTGTGCATACTTCGTTAGACAATCCTATAAGACCGCCCTCGTTCATTGTCTGGGTAGCAAGGGGTTTATTGTCTTTTTTTGAGCCGATAAAGCTGTCTGTATTATAAGGTGTAAGCCGGACATTGCTTATTGTCGTTTTGATATTTGCAGAGCCTACGATCCCGCCTACGCCAAACCAAGTACCTGTGCCTTTATCAAGATTAGCAAATTCAACTTTATTAATAGTAATCTTGGAATCCTTAACATTAAATTCGCTGCCCTTCTGAGAATTTCCCACAAGACCGCCTGTTTCAAATCCGCCATAAACATAAACGCCACTGCTTTCAGACTTAACGTTACTTATATTGATATCATTTGTTGACTTTCCTATAAGTCCTCCCACAGTATATGCGCCATATATTTCAAGATCGGTCAATGTTATTCCGCTAAACTTGCAAGAACTCTGTACTCCGCCAACAATACCACCTGTAGAAAGGTCTTCATTAACATACGATTTTCCGTCGTTGTTATACGTCTTAACGCTGATCTTGCCGGAAAGCTTAAGACTATCCACAGTCAGAGCATACGTTGAACAGTTTATCAGCCCAACTCCTTTCACTTTGTCGAATGCGGTACGATACTTATAGTTATCCACATTTTCAAACTCAACAGTGTTAGCGCTACCGCCCTTGTTATCTGTTATTTTCACAGCATAGGCTTTTATATCTGTATCGAGCTTTATAGTCTTATCATTTCCCTGTATAGTTGACAAAGACAAAGTATATCCACAGTCAATGCCGCCCAGGTTACTATCTGCTGCATCAAACAACTGATTTATTCCACGAAAACCTGTGTCGGTGAGGTCATAGATTTCATTTCCTGTGAGCTTAACCGTAAATTTCTTACTTTGATCGTGTGCCCATTTTGCTTCATAAAGATTTCCACTTGGCTTTGTATATTTTTTTAGCATTACAGACACTTTATTTTCAAATACTTTGCCATTGTTTGATTCAAGTCTTTGATAGTCTGAGATCGCAGTTTTGTAATCTTTATCATCAGAAGTCAATGCAGCTGTGCCAACTTTTGAATAGTCTGCATTTCGGGTAAAAGTATAGTGACCATAACCGCAAGTATTGTTATTACGGTCTGTATATCCCATACCGGACTGTGATATGACAGACAGCATAAACAATGCCTGTGCATTAGGCACTTCAATAGTATTTGTCGTGCCGGCAATAACATTTAATTTCTCAGCATCATTAAGCTCGCTCTTAAACTGCGTGATGAGATAGTTTTTCCTGCCATTGTTAAGGTTAGTTGACTTACCGAACTTTGTTCCCTCTTCGATAGCAAAGCCGTTTACAACTCTGCCTATATATGGATTGATAAAGAGGTTGGTAGCTGCGTCTTCACCCACTGCCACAGTATTGCTGATTGTAAGCGCACTATCTTTGGCAACGTTGTTCATATTTCTGAAAATAACGCCGCCGTAAACTATGGCGCCAACATATCCGCCTGCAGTAATGAGATGTTGTTTGCTGTTATCGTTCTTTGCAAATGTTATATTAGGATTTGTTACCTTGACATTATCAATGATATTATCTCCGCCAAACACAACGCCCATAACACCGCCATAATACTCTGTCTTTCCGGTACTATAGTTTAATTTATTATTATTGTTTTTTGAAAGCGTTACATTATTAGCATATACTATATTGATATCTTTTACAACACTTCCGCTGCTGAACCTGATGAGAGGGCTTGCAGAGTTATTGGTGATAGTTGGATATGTTCCGTCGGATCTCTGCTGTCCAACTATAACGCCCCTGAAAACGTAACTGTTTGATGTTCCGCCAAGACCTGCAAAAGAACTGCCGAGAACTATATCATCATCTATCTTGTAATAAGCCTCGCAAAGATATTTGATAAGGTTATCTTTTGATACGTTTTTCGTTCCGCTTACAAAATTGCCTGCACCATCATAAGTATATTTTTCATGTTTTTTGCCTACGCAAAAAGCACTACCAGCATCAACAGTCGCTTTATCGGCAGAAGCGTTTGCATTATAGTTTACTTCCCAGCCATTTGTAGGTGCGGCTGTACTGATAACTCGTGCGACCTCGGCAAGAGTAGAAGCGTCAAGGATATATGGATCAGAGTATGTTCCGCAGCCCTTTATAAGATATGGTCGCTCAAGGTTTACGTCTATCTCATCATAGTTTTGGGTGGTATCATACGATTTAGCAACATATGGCTTGTAACTAGCAAAGCTATATTCCTCTGTTGCGTTATTTTGGATAGGAGAAGTATACCTGTCATCACTACTCCAATCACCATGATATTTATTCTGCCTGCTCTTTCCGTCATTGTCAACATTCTTAATGGTTTCAGACACTTCTTTTCCGTAGGTTACATTATGCTTAATATTGCCAGCTGAGTCTGTACCCCAATCGTCGTCCCATTTATAGTTGTATATTGCAGAAGAGCCTGCGCCGTCAGAATTCTGAAAGCTTTCAAGCAAAGTAGCATTTTTGAAAATTGAATTTTCATTACTTGCGTCAAGCTTGATATTTGAGAAAATCAGAGATATATTTTGACCATTTTTGCTTCCTACATTGCCTATAAGGCTTGTTGCAGCGTATTTCTGACCGCCTTTGTAATATTGCTCAGCGGTCGTACTGTGTTTTTTCTGTGACACATTTTGTATAGTGATCTCTGTCATGTTGCCTATCTTATTTATAAGCAAAGGGGCATAAGAATTTTCGCCATTTAAACTTAGAGAAGTATCATTCACATACAGATCATCAAGAACGATACTGCCGGTAATTTTGACAGATTTCTTTGTAGTATTGGTGTCGTCAGCAACCGAGCCGCAAACCAATGCACCTGAACCACCATTCACCTTACCGATATTTCCCTTAAAGGTCAGTTTACCACTTATGGTAACAGCTCCATTTTCATTTCTGAAAAGTCCAGATTGCATCATGTAATGTTGATTATGTACATTATTTAAGTTTGTTCCATCCATGCCTTCTGTTGTACGGGCATAATTGTCACTATTACCGCTTGATGCACTTTCAGACTCATTAAATTCCTTATTATAAAAAGTAATGGTTGAGTTTGAACTGATAGTAGTATCTTTTGAATCCATATCAACAGGATAGTAAGAATATCCACGCAGATCTATTGTTTCATCTTTAGGGAAACCAGGGTCTTTTTCACAAATATAATTTTTTATGTTTGACGCCGCAAAAACTCTTGCACTCCATACAGTAGCTTTAGCTCCGCCTGTGGAGGCGTTACCATTTTTATATACATCAAGGTTATAATAATATCTTGCACAAGGATTATCTTTCCATGTCTCACCATTATTTTTTGTTTGATTTTGATAGGTATTGCAGTGTTCACCGTCCATATAGAGCAAACGTTCATTTTTATCATTAACAGCAGGAATTGAAATTATGGCTTGACGATTGGAAACAGGAGTATTTGAAGCATAAATACTACAACGAGCTATCTCATCAAAATACAAATAGTCTTTATTTATATTTATCGTAGTATTTTTTGAGATCTTATATCCATCAGGGTCAGTAAGTTCAAAATAAGTTGCATTAACGGCACATGTAGGGTAATAAAAACCTGATCCATCAGAATAATTAAATGTATATGGATCATAATTTCTTCCCAATAATGTCGAGGCGAGCATGCCGAAATTTTTACAGTTGTTTGCTGTTACTGTCACACTGTCAAAGCTAACCTTTTTTATGCTCCAATAACCTGTTGTGGAAAGTACAAGACCACCTATCTCATTACTATCAGATGTTATAGTAGAATTAGATACAATTATTTTATCCAGCGTTACTTCAACATTATACCAGTTGTGACCAATAAACCCACCGCTTGTGCTTCCGCTGATTTTAGTGGAAGTTTTTATATTAAGAGTATTTACACTAACACTTTGTATTTTCACAATATTAGAAGATGATGATGTAGTCGAACCTATCTCAGCAATAAGTCCACCAACCCTGGCATTAGCACTGCCTGTTATAGGACCTGTGTGTTTGTCAGTTATCTTTCCGCCAACAGTGACATTATCAAACTTAATACCAGTTGTAGGCTTTGATGTAACAGCTCCTACCATTCCGATAACTCCGCCAAGACAAGTGCAATCTACCGTTGTTGTGCTATTATCGTATGTAAGATTTGCTGTTACAGCAGAATTAGTGAATGAAACTTCGCTTGTGGCGTCAGCAACATATCCAACCAGACCTCCGACAAAATTCGTATACGCACCACTTGGGGCTGCGGTCACATTGGCGGTCACGCTGTCAATAGTCAAAGCTCCGCTGTTGTATGCAGATACAGAACCAATATAACAAGCGTCACCGTCCGAAGCATTATCGCCAACAATATTGAAAATTGAAACAAGCTTTATATTGCTTATTTTTGCACCGCTTGTCTTTGCAAAAAGTCCGTTGTGAGTATGGAAAACTATCTTATCATTTTCTGTTCCCACTGTCATGGTAAGTTTATGACTATTGCCATTCAGAATGCCTGTGAAAGTATTCTCACCATTATCACGCATAAAGCCGGTTAAACCTGTGCCGCTTATATCAACATCTGCACTAAGGCTGATATTTGCCGCAAGCATATCTGCCCTGCTAGCACCGCTATACTTAACAAAATCATTGCTATCATGCTGCATTATCAAAGCCGCACGGGCAAAATCCGCCCTATTGCTTATGGTTATATTATTATTAGGAAATCCATTTATTGTAACAGTATGCCCTGATCCATCAAAAGACAGAACACCGCCAGCACCCTCAAGCAGATCGAAATTGTTAAGTCGAAGCACTCCGCCCCAATCCATATCGTCTATGACTTTTGAAGATGTCCTTGTAAATGACCAGCCGCTTAAGCTATAGATCAAAGCATTGCCTCTATTTCCTACTATCTGACATCCGTTTTTGTTAGGGTCTTTAGGATAAAAGCCTGAAAGGTTTGTTTCACCGCCAAGCCTTACAACGCCATTTGTATTAAATTTGCCAACAATGCCACCTACGCTCTGGTTTGCAGAAACATTATTTGCAGTAACTGTGACTTTGCCGCCAACATCAATAAAAGCCTGATCAGCATAGCCCACAAGTCCGCCATAATTATTTTGTGATGATGTGGAATTTTTAATACTTATAGTGGTATTCCTGACGCTTACATAAGTCTTGCTGTCATCACCTATCTTACCAATAATGCCGCCAAAATCAAGGGCATTGCATGAGCCAGTCACATTTACAATGATATCACTAAGTGCTAGTTCAGAGCTAAGAGCATTGGCAGAGTATCTTCCGACAATACCGCCATAAAAGCCTGCCCTGACAGTACCCTTGAAGTTTGAAGAAATAATATCATTAGCGTTGCCCGTGATACTAATTTTTACACTATCTGCGCTGTTTGTCAGCACTCCGAAAACAGAACCAACAGCCGCACTGTCAGCGGTATCTCCTGATGAACAAGCAAGTGCCATTTTCATGCCACTGAATTTTGAAATATCAAATGTCTTTTCGTCGGCTTTACTGTATGTATAAGAGCCGAAAAGACCGCCCGCAGTTACAGAGCCTGTAACGCTTCCGGTCATGGTAATGGTGACACCTTCGCCAACATTTATTTCTGCATTCTCTGCACTACCCACAAGTCCGCCTGCGTTGTTTGCGGATATATTTACGCCCGTCAAGGCGTTGCACTTGTCGATGTTCAGCGTTGCACCAGCACTCATTTTCCCAACAAATACACCTGCATTCGACTTGCCTGAAACGTCAAGCAAATTACTTGACAAGCTTACAGCAAGACTTGCGTTTTCGTCCATAGAGCCACAAGCAAGACCTGCATTATCCCCGCCTGATACTTCCACCTTGACACCATTACTTAGAGTGATATCCAGATCGACATTTGCTCCATTTTTCATATTGCCTATAACAGACGTGAAAGATTTATAAATTGTAGCACCTGAATCATCTACAGGATCGGCTTTTATTTTCCACTTATTAGCTGAAGCCACATCACCGTGTATAACATTCTCAGCAAGCAAAGCTGAATTTTTTTCTTCCGGTCTAGCAAAAATAATAGTATCTAAATTTGCACTGTCACTAAGATATTCAAACAGAGCAAAATTAATAGGAAGATTAATAGCTGAACCCTCATTTGCTTTGACTGTTCCCATGAAAGGATATTCTTCATTGCCAAGTCCTTTTTCTATTCCTGTAAAATCAGAAGCCTTAAACTGAGATTGGTTGTTTGAAAACAATATTGTGATTTTCTGATAGTCAGAAGGATCTGCATTAAGAAGCTTTTTAAAATCGTCTGCATTCTGTATGGTATAAACGCCATTTTTGATATCATTAGAAATGTCAGTATATGTTCCTGCCGCCATAGCCGTAATAGCATTGGTGACAGTTGATACCATTTTAGACACAACACCTGAAATGTCCGCAAGAGGCATACTCGTGACAAGCAATACGGCAGCGGTAACTAAAGAAATAACATTCTTGCGATACTTGCTGTAAAGCTTGCGGCATATTCTATTAATTTTCTGATTTCTATTAGCTTTCACTTTCAACTGCCTCCGTGCAAAGTTAATATTCTTATCTATACGTTTAGTTCAACAAGGATATATTGCACCTTTGTACCTATCTTTTCGTCAGCGTCATTATACATGGAGCTTAGTGATGATAACTGTGCTGTGCTGTATTTTTCACCATTAAGTATTTTCTCAATAACTGTTTTATTTTGTTCTTTATCAGCATCACCTGACAAGAACAAGCTTATATTACCATTTATATATTTTGCAAAATTCAAACGCTCTTCACTGTTATCACCAAACAGCACGTTTTTCTCTGTCAGATTTTCATCTGTGCTTTTCATTAGTATCTGACCAAGAGTGTTCGGCCACACCCAATATACGTTCACTTCCTGCGGAACATCTGCCTTACAATCTTTAAACGTCCTTGTGAATGTTTCATCACTAAGAAAATCGGAATATGTATGAGTGCTTTCATCATATTTCTCAAAAAACATGATGTGTCCATTCAAAAAGTTTGTAACATTTTCATCAGTTACCTTTTCGTATGAAACGCTGTCGCCGTTTTTATTCTCTGCATACCCCGTTATACTCAACTTAAACTGTATCTCCAGATCCCCCGACTGCTTCGGAATAACATAAAAAGTAAGCTTTCCGTGACTGCCAGGATTAATACCATTCGTCATACCGCTTTCTTCATCAAGAAGCCAGTAGATCTTGTTGTTCTCGTCAGAAGTGATGTTGCTCCCATCAGACACCTTAGAGTAGTCATTGCTGTCAAGTATCTCAGCTTTAAGCATATTGGCACTGCCTACTGTTTTCAGTTCAAATGGCGAATCTACGCTTTTCATTCCAAATGAATCAAGATCAAGGGCTTTATCAATGGTAAACCAAGCCAAGCTGACCGCAATAAGTATAAATGCCAGCACTGCAACTGGTATTATTTTTATAATAAGCAGTTTGCGTTTCTTCGTTTCTTCCTCGCTGTCTGCTTTCTCTATCACTTTATGCTCAGCCACTTTGGCGACCTCCATTATTTCATCGAGTCAAGCTCTTTCTGCAATTCTATCATGTGATTTCTGCAAGCGGTTATCTCGCCTGTGTATTTGTTGAACCACTCAACATCCATTTCGTTAGGCTCTTCCTGCAAAAGAATTGCCTGAACCAGTGCTGATTGTGAACGTGATCTCTTACGCTCTATTTCCTCAATAGTAAGTCTGCATTTCTTTATTTCTCTTTTAAGCTGCCCTTTACTGCTCACGTTATTGTCCTCCTTGCATTAATTTCCCATTTTATCAACCGAATCAACTATCTCGTTGACTTCCTTATAGCCTTTGTCAAGATTTTCGGTGATATGGTCAAGTGCTTTTTTTACGTCCTCAAGCTTGCCCTGCATTTGTTCGGGATACTTCACAAAGCAGTAATGAAGCTCATTTATAGCCTTCTGCTCATCAGTGTAATCGTCGATAAGAAACACCAGCGACCTTGCCGCACCCATGTCCGAAAGTATCATGTTATATCTCGTTGGAAGATCCTTGCCGCTTTCAAGATAAGTGTCTATCTCCTCAGAGGCGGAAGACAGATTTTCCATATACTTAGCAATGTAAGTCTTTCTGACTTCCTCGGACTTGTCCATATAAAGCCCGATAAAAACGAACAGCCCTGCCAGTGCCGCAATACAAATAACGATAGCCGTTATCATTTTAGCCTTCATTATCTTTTCCTGATTCAAAGCTGTTCGCCTCCTTTTTCTCGTTTTCCTGCATTTTCAGCCGCTGAACTTCCTTTTCAACAGCCTCACGCATAAGCTTTTCCTTTTCTTCCTCAGCCGCTTTCAAGGCTTCCTCACGGTTTGAATATATTTTTATCTCAGCGATAGTTTTTACCTCATACACCGCCATGCAAACTGTTGGGATTATCACAAACAGTATGAGGAGCTTCTTTGTTGATGCAAATGACCCAAGCCACTTGAAAAATCTGAGTTTTCCATAGTATTTTCCAATAATGCTGACTTTTTGCACCGTCACGCTGTCCTCTATTTTGTTAGCATCGCCTTTAGTAACAAAAGTGCCGTCGCTCAAAACCTCAGATATCCTGTGAGTATTTATCTCGCCTTTAATACTATCATCTTGAGAGTAGAACGAAATGATATCCCCTGCCTTTAAGCTGTCAGTATCCGTCCTTTTGATGTAAATATAGTCACCCTCATGTATAGACGGCTCCATACTTCCGCTCACGACCTTCAGTACGCTGTAACCAAAAATGCTTGCTGTTTTGCCGATACAGCCGCAGACCATTATGTACACCGTCACACTCAGCAGTGCCGCAAACACAGCAGAGCCAAGTATTGTCAAAGCTATTTTTACTATCCTCAACGCCTTGCCGATGATACCGACGCTCCCTCCGTGTTATTGTTTCCTATATTTCTCTTTCAAATGCCTTGCCATTCTGCCAACTGCTGAAACATGATACTCCTTATAGAGTCGTTTCATTTCAGCGTCGATAGCTTTCTGCTCCTCAGCGGTGCGCTGTGGCGGAATATATGGTCTTGGCGGTCTGTTCTTTCGCTCAAGACGTTTTCTCTTTTTAAACTGCCTGTTTTTGATATGCCTCTTTACATCATATTTCAGATACGGAGCATATTTTTCATAGATGATCTCAATTTCACGCTCTGCACGTTTTCTCTCTGCCTCAGCCAGTTCTTTTTCCTTCTTGACTTTGAACATCCTGATATAGTCTGGATTATCCGTCACAACAGGTATGATCCCAAATGCGTGAGCCAGAACATATGTTATGCCACGTTTTGCCATGTAATATGGATTTTTGGAATATTCTTTAAATATCTCATTGATATTTTTATTTTCAAAGCTTTCACGTTCAGCTTTAAGACGCTCAGCACGTTCACGCTCACGGCGTTCCTGCTCACGCTGCTGTTGTGCTTCTTTCGCCTTTTTTGCAGCGATCTCAGGGGACTCATACTCTGACACAAAGCTTGAAGACACGGCTTCTTCATTCGTGCTGATCTGCTGATCCATAGCAGATCCAAGGCTGCTGCGGACGAGCTTTTTCTCCTCTCGGATCCTAGCTCTTTCCTCACGGACACGCTGCTCCTCTTCACGGCGTTGGCGCTCTTCCATTTGCCTTTTGCGTCTTGCGATATGCTTGATCTCTTCCTCTTTTTCACGGCGTTCACGTTCCTCACGCTCCGCCTTTTCTCTTGCAGCCTGCTCCGCCTGCTGTTTTTGGATAAGCTCCAATCTTCTGCGTTCAGCTTCCTCATGCTCCAGCCTTATGCGCTCTTCTTCCTCACGCCGCTGACGCTCAAGTTTCTCCTGCTCGGCACGCTTTCTTTCAGCTTCTGCAGCCGCAAGCTCCTCAGCCCTCTTACGGTCTTCCTCGTCTTTGAGAAACTGCTTTTCTATCTCAACTATACGGTCAAGCTCTGCCGTAAGGTTTCCTGCCTCTTCGGCAGACATACCCATATCTGTCTTACTTGCACTACTTTGTTCACCCTCGCCAACTATGACATCATATTTATCAGACGTCTGCTTATCAAAACGCCTGACAACCTTTGGTGCAAGGGTCTTGCTCTTTATGGTTTTAAGCTCCTCCGACTTGTCTGCCCCATGGGTATAGGAGCGGAAAAGCATATAGTTCATTGCGGTCAGACCATATATATCCTCGATATAAGAATCATCAGGTCTTTGTGCAGTATCAGAAACGTTGACCTCGTAGCCTGCCTTATCGTAGCTTTCGATAAACTGCCAAAGGGTAAGACACGCCATAAGGTCCACATTTTTAGTGATAGCGTTTGTTCTCATAACAGGCGGTCTGATAAAAGCGTTGCCAAGAGTGGTACAAAGCACTGAACCTTTATAGCCCTCGATAGCCTTTTTGACCCTTTCAAGCCTTGCCCAAACGTCAGTATCCTTGCTGCCGCCGACAAGACTGTCAACAGTTTCTATCTTAAAACTTATGTTGACTTTTCTGCCGTCGCCGCTGTCAGCCACGGTATCGTAATTAAAAGAATAAGCCTCCTGCGCCTCTGCGGTCTGGACAAGCTTATTGTATCTTATATTTATAAAAATGTATAGCCTGTCGATAAGGGTATTTACAAATCTATTTTCATATGTATCTAGAGTTTCCTCTTTATGAATGTTGAGTATCTTTGACGGAGTTATCTTTCCAGTCTTTTTGTCGATATCCTGAATAAGATCGGTGTGCTGTCCCAGATGTTTTATGGACTCTACCGTTATCTTCCTTGACATAGCGATAGGCACGATCTCTTCCACTTCTTTAATGGTGTTTCTGGGATTTCTTATTACCGTATCAAGATGTGGCAGAGCTTTTTCTATCTCTGTGAGCCAGGACGAATCTATATTCTTCTCGATTATCTTACGATTAAAAGATACAGTTTTTTCGCCCGAAAGAAGCAAGGCACGGGCTGCCGCAAAGCTGTTATTGCCGTCAAACGTCTTTACAGCTTTGTCAAAAGCTGCACGCTGTTCGTTGTATTCGCTCATGCCCGTCCCTCCTCTCAAAGTTTATGAGTACAAATTTTAGTACAGTTTTTGCAATCTTTCAAGATATGCTATAGATTCTTTCATAGTGTTTCTGCCAAAAAGCTTCTGCATATAGGTGCAAAGTTCTTTCAGCTCGTCCCTGAGCATCGCAAGGTTCAGGGATTCAAATTTTCTGAATATCTTTGTGGCAAGCACATAGTCAATGCCGTCAAGCTCCTCGCCACCGCAGGCAACATATACAGGAACAAACAAGTTCATCTGTTTAAGTATACGGTTACCGAAAGCCACTCTCAGCTTTTCGATCACCCACAGGTCAAGCTGCTGGATCTTTTTCAGACTGTCCTGTGAAACAGGATACATTTGAAAAGCTTCCTTGAAGAGTGTATCAAGATGTTCAAAGCTTAAATTCATAGGCGGCGTGTCAGGTGCGTCAAAGGCAACTCCCTTTGCGTCAAGATTGATAGGCTGCGCACGGTCGTATACCTTATCTGAGATAGTGAACGTGGAATCGTCGTTGTTGGCAGTACCGATATACCAGATATTCTGCGGAATACGCAGCTTGCCTTTATCAAGGCGAACAGGGTCGGTACTCCACACGTTAGGAACAAGATCAAGCTCCCACTCGGCAGGATCAGGCATTTCAAGAATCGAGAGCATTTCTGCAAAGTAATACTCCACTCTCGCAATGTTCATCTCGTCGAGGAGTATGAAGTTTACATCGTCATTGTATTCAGAAGAATAAATTCTTTTGAGGACTTCTGTTTCATTAAAGTTCTTCGTGAACTCGTTGAAATAGCCGAAAAGCTCAGTTCTGTCACGCCATGACGGCTGAACAGAAGCAATAGTTGTATCCTTCTGCAAGAACTTGCCGAAAGAATACGGCAGCGATGTTTTACCAGTACCAGAGATACCTTGCAGGATAATGAGCTTTGTTGAAGCCATGCCTGCAATGAAAAGTCGGATAGTTTTTATGTCATAATAAAGGTGCATTCTTGAGCAGGCAAAGTTTCTGTATGTTTCGCAGATACCGCTAAGGGTGATGTCATTATTGTAAGCAGGCGGCTCGTATGTCTTGTAGAAATTGTCCACCTCGATAAGCTTTGAAAAACGGCAGTCTGCCGTCTGAACAACGCCGTCCAAAATGGTTTGAACTTCGCCCTGTGCAGGCAGCTGCTCGCCCTCTGCAAGCTTTGTTTCACCCTCTGCAAGAGCGGTGTTATCATATACGCCAAGCTGAGCCACCTTCATTGCCATGATCTCATCTTTTTCTTTGGTCATTTTGACCACCTGACGCTGCAGGTCAGATATTTCTTCAATAAGATCCTCGTTGCTGACTATAGAGTGTCTGAATCTTATGTACTTTCTCACAGCAAGCACTATCATAAAAATAATAAGCACAAAAATAGCCACAACAACGATAATCGCAAGCACAGAAAGTATCCAGCCCAGCGCACCAAAGTCTGCCGAGTAGGTCTTGAATATCCTTATGTAGTTTTTTATATTAAAGATCTGTTTTATGCCGTTCCACAGACCCTTGAAGATCTGTCCGAAGCCCGCAAGCATTGACGACATGAAAACAAAAAACCATTTCAGAAATCCATTCATAATGTATCACCCAAGCAGCAGTTATTTGTCATTTTTCTCCTGCTGTGCATTTTCCTCTTCCTCTTTCTTCTGCTGTGCAAGGTATTCCTCAACTGCACGTCTTTTTATTTCTTCCTCATCGCTCTCTGTGATAGCAGGACGCTTTATCTCGATTATGGTTGCGATAAGCTTATAAAGCTCAAAGAGGAAAAACAGTGCTATCGGCAAAAGTATGCAAATGAAAAATCCCGTTTTTGTTCTGAGAAAATCCATTACCTTGCCGAAACCGCCTATTTTTGCACCTTTCCACTGACCGATTATATCACCTGCATAAACAGTGTATGTATCATCAACGTTATTAGCATCGCCTCGTGTGATAAAGCCTACAGAGCCGTTATCATTGAGTACCTCTGCGATACGGTGGGTATTCTTCACCTTTTTGCCCTCTATAAGAGTCCAGAAAGTGATAACGTCGCCCTTTTTCAGAGAATTGATATCGTCTATTTCCTTTGAGATAATAAGGTCGCCTTTTTTGAAAGTTGGCTTCATTGAGTCAGATTCAACTGTGAGCGGGACATATCCCAGCAGACTTGCCGTACCATTATTCTTATCAGACGAGAACACTAGAATTGTTATAAGCAGTGCAAAGATAAGCACCACCCATGCGATAACATTAAAAACGATCTTCAAAGCTTTTTTCATAATTCAAAACCTCGGAAACCCGAGGCTTCCTCCCTTCTAATTCTTTAAGTTGTTTCAACGATCTTGAAATTCATACCAAGCTTCATTGTGCCACCGATTATTTTGTCAACACAATCAGGGTCGTTGCCCTCAAGCCATATAACTACCGTATACTTGTCTTTCTCACCTGGACCAAGCTTTTCACGTCGGTCCTTCATGACCTCAGTGGAGGAGGCGAACTCCTTGTCGCAATCGCTTTCCTTACCGCTGCCGTCAGACTTTGTTTTACCATAAACAGTTTTCTCTCCATTCACGAAAAGCTCCACTCTGATAGCTTCATCAACACCGTTCGTGACGTTCTCGATAGTCATTTCGCTGTCATAGCTAAGTGTGTCTTTACCGGAATTTATGAGATAGAAAGTATAAGCTATATACCCCTCGCCATTATGGCTGCCGTTTATCTTGTCGATATTATCAGGGAGATCTTCGCCACTGATATTTGTCATATCATAGAGGATATCCGCATTGAGCCTTGAATTGCTCGTGGTATATTCAGGAGTTTCCGAAAGAGTAAGCCCCTGATTTATCATATCATACTTACTTATCTTAACTGTAAAGCTACCATACTTGTCGTAAAAATAAGACACCGCATAAGCCGCCGCCACGATAGCGATAAGTATAATGGCAAGTATTTTAAGCAATCTCATCAATACCACATAGCGTTTAGCTTCCTTGGCGGTCCTGCGAAGTGCAAGGGTATCGACTACTCTTGTATTTTTATCTATATTTTTACCGTCCAAAACCGTATCACCCGTTTATTACTCATTTCTATTGCGAACGTATCTTTCCGCAATATATTTTCCTGCATTTTCTCCCGAATAGTAAAGGCACTGCATACCGCTGAGCTGTTTCACCTGCTTATCATTAGTAATGCCGTCAGCTATGACCTCAGCATTAAGGTCAAAAACGAAATTCAGCAGAGAGTTCACGCAGGTATCATACCTGTCGCTCTTACCGAGAACCTGAGCCGCTGAGCCGTCAAGCATGATATTATCCACCTTGAACTCGGCTGTTTTCAGCATTTTAAAACCCTCAGTGCCGAAGCCTGTGAGCAGGAAATGAAAGCCCTGTCTTCTCATAAGAGCCACGTTATCTGCCGCTGTGCTGTCAGCTTCATCAAGCACATCAGACGACAGCTCAAAGCAGACACGCTCATACTTCACGCCAAACTTATCGCAATAATCTGCCGCAACTCTCGGAGCTTCCGTCTTCCTTAAAAATCTTGCAGGCATGAACACGCTTGCCCAATCAACGTCAACTTCCCTTTCGTGAAACTTGCCCAAAGCCTGCAAAAGCTGAACGAAAGCAAGCTTGAATATGCTAACACATCGGTCGGAAAGCTGAGCCACAGGGAGATAATCCGCAGGCATGAGCGTACCCATAGCAGGAGAATTGAGCCTTGTTTGCGACTGCAAAAAAGTGACCCTGCCGCTATCGGTATTTTTTATAGGTCTATAGAAAAGCTCCACAGCACGAACACCGTCAACTGTTGAATTACCATTCAAAGCAAGTCACTTCCTTTCCTGTTCCAATATATCATTATAGCATATTTTCGACAAAAAGCAAAGAAAAGTTGGGGAATTTCCCCAAATATGGAAAATTATCTTTTATGCCCATTTACCAAAAAACGCCGAATTTCTTCGGCGTCTTTTTTTGTTTTATTGATTAAGATTATTCTGTTTTTTCAGCACCAGTAAAGTCGAGCTGAATGTTCCAATCCTGTGCAGCAGTAGCATCGTTACAATACTGGCTTTCACCCTCAAGCCATACTCTGACAACAAAGCCCTGTACGGAATAACTATCCTTAGCAGCACCATCAAGATCAAATACAACCTTTGTAGTTGCAGTTGTCGGGGTTGGTACCTCACTCTTTGCTTCGGACTTACTATAGGTAATTGGCTGAATTGAACCAGCATATGTTCCAGTATCTTTTGTTTTCTCAGCACCAATTGCATTATTAGCTGTGTAATTATCCTGATTAAGTGCAAAAACGGAGATGTTACTTACATCAGTAGCATAATTAGCACTCTCTGAAATAGCAGGGGACGTGCCTTTCATTGCAACATTAGTATCTTTACTTGCAGTAAGCGGAACAACAGCCACTCTAACAGCCTTTGTAAGTTCTGAACCCTGAACAGCGTCACCATTATCATTTATAATTACGTCACAAGTAACTGTCTGAGTTTTCTGCTGAGAAGTTCTGATCCAAACAGGTATATCGAGATAATAGCCATTGCTAGCATTATCAACCGTTGCCAAACCAGCTGAGTCACCTGTTTTTCTCACTGCAAGAGGAACTTCATTATCTGCTGTTGTTTTAGTAATAGCTGTTTTATCATCAACAGCTCTACCACCGGCATATACAGAATCATCATCAACATAATAAAGGTCGCTTGCATTAATTGAAGATGCAGGCTTGATCTTATTAATCTTGCTATAATAATCACTTACGGCTATTACGCTCTTCCATGATTTATTGTCCATTGCTGGAGAGGAAACCGTACTAGCACCTTCAGTAACGGTTGGCAATCCGTCTGTGCCAAGCTGTCCAAGCGAGATTTCAATTGAACCGCCAGCAGTTGCTGTCATTTCAAGACCTGTAACCTCAGCGTCCTTATTCATCGTAAACCAAGCGTAAGTAGCAGTAGAAAGCATTACAGCGGAAGTTGTGAGCATTGCAACTGCAGGTATAAGTTTCTTCTTAGCAGAAGTATTCTTCTTTTCATTAGTTTTCATATCTCTTCGTCCTTTTCATAATAATTTGTCGTTTTATACTGTCCGATACAGAGGGCGCTCGTTATAGCCGATTTGCGGTAACATGACCGCCAAGCACCTTTTGTTTATGTCAATCTTATACTAAATTCGACCCACTTTGTCAATAAGCTACCAGCTTAGTATACATTATATTTATCTTAATACTTATTAATATGACAGACACATTTTGCTATTTTCCGACATGATCATACTATGTAATAACAGCAGAAAGCACGAAATAACGTCATTTGTTATTCCGTGCTTTTTAAACCGATTATTCAATAAATTTTTTTGTTAAACTTCAAACGTTTTTGTACATATTAAGTTTATATATGTACATAAAAGTTACCATGCGTAAAATTTACAAAATATTTATATTCATTCTGCGCTGTCGAGCATTTTAACAGCCTTCATCATGATAGCGCATTCAAGACGCTTCTTCTGTATCTGACATGACAGCTTGTGCGCATTGTGGATATCACCTGCGTAAATGTAGTTGTTTGCATTGCAACCGCCACTGCAATAGAACTTTGCCCAGCACTTTTTGCACTCTGGCTTGTTGTAAACGTGTGCGTGAGCAAACATATCTTTCATTTTCTCGTTGAATGTGCCGTCATAGAGATTGCCCATTTTAAACTCGGTGATACCAACGAACTGATGACATGGATAAATATCGCCGTCAGGAGTAACAGAAACATACTCGTTACCGCTTCCACAGCCCCTAAGTCTCTTTATCGCACAAGGACCCTGATCGAGGTCTATCATAAAGTGGAAGAAGTTTATGAACTTGCCCTCGTCCCTTATCTTCTG
>ERZ791734.1126-NODE-1126-length-25900-cov-12.872625_pt1 | contig 25900 bp, 23 predicted proteins | sample MGYA00509953_ERZ791734 | MGnify/ENA primary metagenome ERZ791734 (study PRJEB30046, sample SAMN00792038) | human gut metagenome | study: EMG produced TPA metagenomics assembly of the A metagenome-wide association study of gut microbiota in type 2...
AAATGAAACCAGAATATTATATCGGTATAGATATGATAGACGAAGAACACAAGCAATTGTTTTTGTATGCAGATGAAGCATATGAACTACTCCATGACGAGTACACACCAGATAAATATGATAGAATTGACATAATATTAGAGAAACTTCGTGATTATACGGTAAAGCATTTTGCTGACGAAGAACAGTATATGGAATCTATCAATTATAAGAAATTATTTACACAAAAAATCCAGCATCAGGAATTTATACATAAGATTGATGAATTTATGGAACATCACAATGAAGAGGTAGAAGATCAGGATGAACAGATTATGGGTATTTTAGCATATCTTACAGAGTGGTTAGTAAACCACATTCTGTATGTTGATGGTCAAATTCCCAAAGGCTGATATAGCAAGAAAAGATTGTCGGTTTATAAAAAAGCGGCAACTTTTTACTTTTCTTACAATGAAATAGAATTTATTATGAGAAGAGAAATATCTATTGATGAGAGCAGTCTCTTTAAGACTTTTATAAAAATATTGATATTTATGCCATATTTTTGTGATAAATATGGTATAGATAATTTTAGATGAGCAGTCATGAAAAGGTTATTTAAATGGAGGTGCTTTGATATGGACAGCAGATATATTGATAAGATCCGTAAGGTAATGGGACGATTACTGACATGTATGATCATTGCAGGCATGCTGACAGCTCCGGTGCCTCAAATGGTTCAGGCACAGGATAGTCATTGGATGAATGTGAAAGCAGTAGTAAACTCACCAACGATGCTCAGACTGTCCTGGAAATCCAAGAAAGTGGCCTATTATAAGCTATACCGCTGCCAAAAGAAAAAGGACAGCAATTATACAAAATATAAACTTATAGCACGATTGAATAAAAATGCTGTTTATTATACGGATAAAAAAGTAAAAAAAGATCAGGAATATGATTATAAGCTGGAAGGATACAAAAACGGGAAGAAGGTGTATCAGGGGTCGCGGCTGATATATACGGGTCTTATGTGCTTTTTTGATGAATATCAGGTGCCTGATGCGTATCGGAGTACAGAGGCGGTTTGTCTGAATATCATTAGTTATGGAATGAAGCCGGATGGTTATGAGATATACCGCAGAAACGCCGGAAACAAGAAATTTACACTTCTTGCGGTAACAAAAAAGTCTGTTTCTTCTATGACATATACAGATAAGAAGGTTACTTGCGCAGAATCGTATGAATATAAAGTAAGGTCATATAAAACGATTGCCAAAAAGAGACAGACCAGCAAATACAGCAGTATTGTCAAGATGTCAGCTACAAATCAAACAGGAAAATATCGGGTACAGCTTGTGCCGGAACAGACAAATACAGAGAGTGAAGCAGTTTTTATGATCGCAAGTGAAGCAGGAAATGGAGAGATGACATTAAATAATAATGGGTCTGTGCAATTAAAACAAAACTCGAAAAATGTGAATACAACAGATGAAACGGTTGTAAATGTCAATCTGACCGAATACAGCACGGATGGCATAAACTGGACTGCAGTGGATACGCAAAAGGAAAATTATCCGGTTATCAAGGAGAAAGAAACGCTCTGGATCAAGGTGAAATCTGATGGCAGGAAGATTAATTCAACAGATGGACAGGTACAGTATAAGTATTACGTAGATATGATTCGTTATAATGATCTGACCTGCAGCTTTGAGGCAGATCTTCTTCAAAAAACGGGAAAAGCGTTTGTATTTGAAGAAGCATATCATTGATAAGGCAGCCGGAGACGGTCAGAAAGGCGGGCATGTTTATTGGGCGGAGGCGTCAGCCCCGGATGAAATGCTCAGGGTCTTTTTATATTTCAGAACAGGATTGCAGCAGAAATGCCTCGCTAAAGTCCATATTCATAAAATAGAGGCTGTCATATGATTTTTGATCATTCATAGATAACAACAAAGCCGGACTATTTTAACAAAAATGTCAAAAATCGACGAAACTCCTCATTGCCATAACACCCCAAATACAGTAAAATAGATTGATTGTGAAGATAAAAAACATGATTTTAACAGCAGTATGTATTTGCTTCCTTTGCCTGTTTGGAAGTGTACAGGTGTATGCGGCAGAATATTATGGAGATTTTCAATACGAAGATAATGGAGAAAACGCATCAATTTATGCGTATAATGGAAGCGACAAAGAGGTTACCATTCCTGCCTATATTAACGACAAGGCGGTAACAGAAATCAATGATTATGCATTTTTATTATGCAATTCGGTAGAGAAGATCATCGTACCATCTACAGTTACGACGATTCATGCAAATGCGTTTTCCGGTGCCGGAAATCTCAAGAATGTGGTACTTGCATCCTCAGATACCAAAATTGAGGATTCCAATGAGAATACAGACAAGAAAGATACAGATGAAAACGGAAAGTCGAATCCGTCCGATGCCACAGACAATAAGAATGGCGATAATTCAGAAAATAAAGATGCCGGAAACGCTAATCAGTCTGGCACATCAGATAATCAGACTAAGGAACAGTCCGTAGCCGACAATAATCAAAGCAACAACATAGGGGATTCGACCAGTTCAAAGGATAATAAGACCGATACAAAGAATACAGGAGGTAACAGTACCTTGACAGCTGATGTCACACCACAGTATAAAGTGACTGTAGATTCCTCTGTAGATACAGCCGCAGAGGAAAAGAAGCTTGCCAAGCAGTACAGGACAGAAAACAAGACAGATGCCGGCACTACGGTAAAAAATAGTGATACAGAAAAGCAGAGTAGTGGAACAGAAATTGCGGGAATTGATGAAGGCTTAGATGCCGACGAAACTGCCATCAGCTCGAATGCAGATACAGACTCCGAAAAATCACAAAGTATGCCGGTATGGGAAATTATATTGCTAGTAGTTATAGCAGCGATTGCAGTGGCAGGAACGGTTTTATTTATCCGGAAGAAAAAGAAACAGAAGTAGAATTATAATTTGAATCAAATCAGAGGTCGCATATGAAGAGCTTTACAATCCGTTTGGCAGGACAGTATTTTACCATCTGCCCTGTCTGTGATTATATCAGAGAATATTGCAGAGATTATATAGTGGCAGATGATACAGAGGATGCCATGCGTTTTCGCATTACCACCACGCAGTCCGACATCGACTTTGAGCGTGAGAAATCCGCCAGAGAAGATATCAAAGAGGGCATTCCCATCCAGCATTTTTCCGATGCATACTTAGAGACACTTGCGGTGTATCGTAAGATTGCAGACTGCCTTTTATCCTGCGATACCCTGTTATTTCATGGCTCGGTCATTGCGGTAGATGGCGAAGGCTATCTTTTTACAGCGAAAAGCGGTACCGGCAAATCTACCCATACACGACTGTGGAGAGAGTATTTCGGGGAGCGTGCCGTCATGGTAAACGATGACAAGCCACTTCTTCGTATCACAGACTCCGGAGTGACCGCTTATGGCACACCCTGGGATGGCAAGCACAGACTCAGCACGAATATCGCAGTACCGCTAAAGGGCATCTGCATACTGACAAGAGATACCACAAATCATATCGAACCGGCAGAGCCACATACGGCATATCCGCTTATCGTCCAGCAGACGAACAGAAGCCTATCGGCAGATGGAATGAAGCAGACACTTTCCCTCATAGACCATATGCTTAATGTAGTGCCGGTCTACCGGCTTGGCTGCAACATGAATATCGAGGCTGCAAGGGTGGCTTATGAAGGAATGAAAAGATTTAAGAAACAGGAGGAATCATAGATGAGATTAAAAGATACATTTATCACACACGACAGCGATGGAGAGCAGGTACTAATTGATGTAACCAGCTCATTTGCAGGGCTTGTCAGAAGCAACAGGACAGCTGCATTTATCGTGGGGTGCCTGAAAACAGATACTACCAAAGAGCAGATCGTTGAGGCTATGTATGAGAAATACGATGCACCGAAGGATGTGCTGCAAAAGGATGTGGATTCAATCGTGGAGAAGCTGCGTGGCATTGGAGCGATAGAGGAATGACCAGATTATCTTATGAGGAATATCTGAGAAAATATCATACTCTCACATACAAAAATGTAGGAGTGAGTATGCTGCCGCTGTTAAAGCAGGGACGGGATTCTTTTACGGTGCGTGAGGTGAAGCAGGGCGAAAGCTGTAAGCTATGGGATGTCGTGTTGTATAAAAGAGGCACAGACCAGTATGTGCTTCACAGAATTATCAAGGTATATGAAGATTCCTATGATATCCTTGGCGATAACTGCATTGGGATAGAGCGTGGAATCCCAAAGACAGATGTTCTTGGTGTTATGACAGACTTTACCCACAAAGGGAAGCAGTATAAGACCGATGACATAGGATACCGATTGTATGTGTGGCTATGGTGCAGACCATATAAGCTGCGGATATTTTTAAAGAAGATCAGAATGAGATTACAATCTGTTTTGAGAAAACAGAGAGAAAAATGAATCGAAGTTGGTGTGATTATTTATGAAAAAGACGAATAAATCCGCCCTGCACTTTATCAACGAGGTCGCAGGCAAAAGCAGATTATATATCATATTCCTGCTGCTGGTGCAGATGGTACTTGGCATCAGCAGTGTTTTTTATGCTCTGCTCCTGCGTGGACTGATTGATGGTGCAGTGGCACATGACAGCAAAAAAATGCTGACCTTCTGTGTCCTCTTTGCGGCACTTGTAGCAGGGCAGATTGCACTCCGGGCAGTTCTGCGGTTCTTAGAAGAATACGCTAAGGCAACCTATGAGAATGCATTCAAAAGCAGGCTGTTTGCAGGGCTTCTTACACATAATTACGGAGCTGTCACCGCAACCCATTCCGGTGAGTGGATGAACCGCCTGACATCAGATACTGTTGTCGTGTCAGAGGGACTTGCCACGATTGTGCCGGGCGTAGCCGGAATGATAACGAAGATGGCAGGAGCACTTGTGGTAATCCTTATTATGGAACCGAGGTTTGCCTATATCCTTGTGCCTGGTGGAATACTTCTGGTGCTGCTTACTTATATTTTCAGAAAGCAGCTAAAGAAGCTGCACAAGCAGATGCAGGAAAAGGATGGATTTGTCCGTATCTTCTTGCAGGAGCATCTTGGCAGTCTGATGATCGTCAAAGCATTTGGCAAGGAAGCGGACAGTCTTACTGAGGCTGAAAGCCACATGAGTGAGCATAAGAAAGCCCGCATGCGTAAGAATCATTTCTCCAATGTCTGCAATATCGGATTTGGAGCTGTTATGAACGGAGCTTATGTGTTCGGAGCTGTCTATGGGGCATTCGGTATCTATAATGGCACTATGACCTACGGAACATTTATGGCGATGCTTCAGCTTATCAGTCAGATACAGAATCCGTTTGCCAATATCACAGGCTATCTGCCGAAGTATTTCGCGATGCTTGCGAGTGCGGAGAGGCTGATGGAGATTGAGGCGTATGAAAAGGATAAGGTGCGTGCCTGGGAAGAGGTATGTACCAAGGTCAGGATGAGTGACGAGCAATCAAGATATATTCCGGATAACAGCACTTTCGGCTTGTCGCATGTGGATTTTACATACCTTCCGCCGGTTATTACCGAAGGAGATACGATTATGCCAATCGTATTAAAGGATTACAGCCTTATGATACGAAAGGGCGAATTTGTGGCATTTACCGGTCCGAGTGGCTGTGGCAAAAGTACTGTGTTAAAGCTTATGATGGGCTTGTATACAGTGGATGCCGGAGAAGTGTATGGCTGTGACCGTGCTATGTTTGCCTATGTTCCACAGGGCAATCAGCTTATGAGCGGAAGTATAAGGGATATTATTACATTTTCAGATAAGAACAGGACAGGAGATGAAGCAGGCATTCACAGAGCTTTGCAGATTGCATGTGCGGATGGTTTTATCGCAGAGCTGGAACAGGGCATAGATACACTTCTTGGCGAGCGAGGCTTAGGACTTTCCGAGGGACAGATGCAGAGGCTTGCAATCGCAAGGGCAATTTATTCCGACCGACCGGTACTTCTTTTGGATGAAGCTACAAGTGCACTGGATGCCGGGACAGAAGAAGCAGTGCTTGAGAACCTTCGCAGCATGACAGATAAGACAGTGATCATTGTAACTCACCGTCCGGCTGCACTTAAGCTGTGTGACAGACAGATTGCATTTGGAGAAGAAAAGTAACAGTGAATCTGATGTGTCTTATCGAAGCTGGATTGTGAAAATTGTCCGGCAATAGCAAAGGCAGTGCCGGTTTTGGTGCTGTCTTTGTTCGTTAATGAGAATAGTTCCGTAGATGAAGGTTTGCCGGAGTTGCGAAATATGCATATCATTGGTATAATAAGCTATAAAATTCAGAAGGAGAGGTGGCATTATGAAAAAGATAAGCAATGCAGCCGGAAGATGGATCTGTGTGATACTCGTTCTTGTTATGACAGCCATCACATGTGTGGAGCCCGTAAAGGCGGTGACCGGATATAGCAGCACAGCATGGGTTGACAATCTGGACTTTGTAGATATCAGAGGTTCGGAAAAGCCGATTCAGTGTATTTACACCATGGAGAAGGATGGCTCCTTTCTTGCGAGCAGTTATGGCTTCCGCAATGAAGGTGTGAAGACGGGAGAGACCATTTATATTCGTGACTGGACCTATACCTGTAATGGATACACTTATTTCGCAGTCATTTATAAGGGAAGACTGATGTATCTGAATAAGAAGTATATCAATGTGAGTAATCTGGTGTCGGTCAATCAGCCGAAGTATCCGGGCAGAAAAAATAAGGTAAAGATGAAAGCTGTGGCAGGAAACATATCGGATCAGAATAACTGGTTTTATATTTATTCTCAGGCAGACGATTCCCAGCCGGTGAATTGCTATGGTGTTGTTCCGGTGGGGGAGACATTGGAGATCACAAAGAAGGATTACAATTCCGAGTGGACGCAGATTAAGTGGAACGGTCGTATCTGCTATATCCGTAAGAGTAATATTTCCTTTGATGAGGCTTATCTGGCAGGAGCAAGAAGGGAGTGCCAGACGAACATTATGCTTGCCCAAAATGCAAATCTGACATACAAGGGCATTCTTAAAAATTACAATAAGAAACTGACCAGAAAGGAATTCTACAAGCTGGCGGCGAAATGGTGCAAGGCAGCCGGCAAGGCGCAGTTTAAGGCCGGCAAGAAAGTTAAAAATAAGGAATTGAGTGCAAGTCAATACAACACACTGTTGCAGAAAATGATTCGTAAAACGCAGGCAGGAAATGTGGCATATAATGCAGCAAAGGTTGACGCTGACGGGGATGGGATTACGAGAGATGTGGCGATTTCACAGTTGTATCGGGCATATCAGGTGACACGGGATAAGGATTATCTGACCACAGGCTTGGAATTTTCAATCTGTACAGCGGATGATCAAAATCTCTGTCTGGATCTTTGGGATACACAGGGAGAATCCGTATTTTTGTCTGATCGTAGCGGCCAGACGGATCAGAGCTTTTATCTGAGCTGCAATAATGGTTTCTGGCGTTTACGGGGCTGCCGGAAAAACTATACGGTTTGTAGTTCAACGAAAGATGTATATCAGGATTTTGCCGGATATGACAGCCAAAAGCTGACCTTTGAATACAACGACGATGGAACAGTGTGCATTAAAAATATCGATGGATTATATCTTGATCTGATCGATGGTGCGGTAAAGAATTCCCATCTTAAATTTGCACCGAAATCCGACAGCAGCACACAGAAGTTTATCATTAAATATAATGAGTAACGAAAGCAATAAAGCTTACGGTTCCGACGGGTCTGATTCCGTATTGCCCACACTGTGGCAAGCCGATGAGTATGAACCTCAGATCGGATCAGACATTTGTTGAAGATGACGGATGGCACCGGGCAGCAGAACGGTACGAGAAATTTATAAAGGATCATAAAAAGCAGAAAACAGTGTTCCTTGAACTTGGTGTAGGATATAATACTCCGGATAAAGAAACTGTGATGGAAGGTTTTAAAGAATTACCGGGTGTGGTATGTAGTATTATTGGTGCTTACTATCAACTGCTTGGAGCTGCTAAAAACAATTCTTTGCAGATAGAAAGATATTTATCGGTATATATACTGTGCTTTTCCCAGATAATGTCAAAATCATGTTGCATTTTGAAGTCATCCAGAGGAATTTCTTTTAATATTCCGGACTGTAGTTCATTTTCTACAGCTATTTTATACAGAAAAGATATTCCGCAGTCTTCTTTTAGCAGACCGATGATTGTATGCATGTTTTCAACCTCAGTAAAATGAATAAAATCAGAGATGTGCAGACCACGGGCAATCAGACTTTGCTCCAGTATATTTCTTGTGCCGGAACCTTCTTCGCGTACAAGAAGACGCTCGCAGGCCAGATCGCTTATTGTGTGCGGATGATCTATAATAAAATTATGTGATGCGGCACAGACGGCAATATAGTCTTCTGTGCTGTATTTTTTATGTGCATAATTTTCCTTTGGATAATTTCCTTCAACAATTGCCAGGCTGATCTGACCGCCGTTGAGCAGAGTGAGCAGTTGGGCAGTATTGCCATAATGAAGATGGATATTTATTTCAGGATGATTTTTTAGGAAAAGAGCGAGTTTATCTACTATCGCATATTCGCCGATCGTCATGGTGACGCCGATGGAGAGAGATTCTATCCCGTAATAATTACTTTTTAATTCTTCCCTGATAGCCTTTTCATCATTTTTCATTGTCAGCAGATGTTTACGCAGTATCTCACCGTAACGGGTAAGAAAAAGCTGTTTATTCCGGTAAACAAAAAGAGAGGTATTGTATTGTTCCTCCAGAAAATGAATATGCTGTGATACAGCTGGCTGGGTAATATTTAATTGTCTTGCGGCAGCGGTAAAATTCAAGGTCTGGCAAACGGTGAGAAACGTCTCTATTCGAAAATCAAGCATATGTCCTCCATATCAATAAAAAATATTTATTATTCGATATTATTATATAATTTTACCTTATCATTGTCCAGTGATACAATTTCGTACATAAAAGAAAGAGAGGTTCATATTCAATGACTTTTATGAAGAAAAATGGAAGAGGTATCCTGACTTGTCTGGCAATCGCTATTCCTTCGTGGCTGCTTGGTAAAATATTTCCTATCGTAGGAGGAGCGGTCATAGCAATTGTGTCGGGAATGATTGTTACAATGGTTTGGGATAATAAAGGAAAAGCGGAACTGGGAATTAAATGGACATCAAAGATTATTCTACAGACAGCAGTTGTTTTACTTGGGTTTGGAATGGATCTTGGCGTGATTTTTCAAACGGGTAAACAGTCACTTCCCATTATTATCTGTACGATCACGACATCGCTTATCATTGCATGGATCATGAGAAAGGTTCTCAAAGTACCTGCAAATACATCAATACTTGTAGGAGTGGGTTCATCAATTTGCGGAGGTTCTGCAATTGCTGCAACCGCCCCGGTTATTGATGCTGACGATGATGAGATTGCGCAGTCCATAGCGGTGATTTTCTTTTTTAATGTACTTGCAGCTATTTTCTTTCCGATACTGGGAAAGGCAATTGGATTTGACACTGTGCACGGGGATGCGTTTGGCATTTTTGCAGGGACAGCAATCAATGATACTTCATCTGTAACGGCTGCCTCATCAACGTGGGACAGTATGTGGAAGCTTGGCAGTGAAACATTAAATAAGGCAGTGACGGTAAAGCTTACAAGAACACTGGCGATTATACCGATTACACTTGGATTATCTCTGATACAGGCAAAAAAGAGTGCCAAAAAGGGAAAGCGTAGTGAAGGCTTTTGCTTAAAGAGAGCATTTCCGATGTTTATACTTTACTTTGTGATTGCAGCGATCATTACAACCGTCTGTATACATTTTGGAATCAACACGGAGGTGTTTCATCCGGTTAAGGAATTGTCGAAGTTTATGATCATTATGGCGATGGCTGCAATTGGATTAAACAGTAATGTGATCCGGCTGATTAAAACAGGTGGAAAGCCGATTGTTGTGGGAGCATCATGCTGGTGCGGGATTACGGCTGTCAGTCTTATTATGCAGCATATAATGAAAATCTGGTAAAGTTTATGCAGGTTATTTTGCCGTGACAATGGAAGAAAATATATTGATGGAAAATAGAAATTTTCAATGGAATGGAGTGCTTTTATGGAAATTAGGCGTGACAGTTATCTGGAACAGTTGATTTCATATCGTTTTGATGGATTAGTGAAAGTTATTACCGGTATCAGAAGGTGCGGCAAATCCTATCTTTTAAAAAATATATATCGGGATTATTTAATGCAAAATAATCCGGATGGCAAGAGGATTACTTTTTATGATGCGCTCAATGATTTAAGAAATCTATCCAATTTAGATGTTTATGTAACCGAAAGTAATTCAAATATCCAGTCAGCATATGCGATGCCTACGGATGAAAAGGCAGAGATGGAAATCAGACCATTTACGCTTACGGGGGATTTTTTTCCTAAAATCGTAGTAAGAAAGGATATCGGGAAGCGCTGGTATGACGATAACGGCATTTTGAATATCAATGTGATTGATTTCCTGTTGGATAAGACACTGATTTAGTGACTGAACAGAAAAGCCTTAATGGGCTGTAATTTTCAATGAAAACCGGATTGTACAATAATCGAAGGTCTAAATCTCCGCAAGTGCTTTTCTAAACGCAAATGCAAACAGAATTGATGTAAATAGCACAGCGATGATATCAGCGATCGGCTCAGCCATATATACACCGACGGTTGGATTTGACACAGCATGTGGGATAATATAGATGAGCGGGATCAGCAGTACGAATTTACGGACAACAGCAACTACGATGGAGTTGACTGCCCTGCCAAGGGAGGTAAAGGTCATCTGGCATGCAATCTGTATGCCGAACAGGAGCATACCTCCCATATAGATTCGTAACATCGGTGCAGCAAATGCAACAAGTGCTCCATCCGAAGTGAAAAGACTGACGAACACCTTTGGGATAAGCTGGACGATAATCCAGAAGATCACAGAGTATGTCAGGCATGTTATCACAAGCAGACGGAAGGTTTTTTTGACTCTGTCTGCATTTTTGGCACCGTAATTATAGCTGGAAATAGGCTGTGAACCCTGTGCAATTCCCTGAAGAGGCAGCATGGCAAACTGCATTACGCTGGTTAAGATCGTCATCGTTCCGACGGCAATATCTCCACCATAACGGAGCAGAGACGAATTGAAGCAGACGGCTACGATACTCTCACTTGCCTGCATAATGAAGGCAGCAAGTCCAAGTGCAACGCAGGGCAGAAAGACTTTTGGCTGTAGACGCATATATTTCCGGCGCAGATGAATCTGTGTTTTATTTCCGCAGAGAAAGCGGACAACCCAGATCGTGGAAATGGCCTGTGAAAGGATTGTTGCCAGTGCGGCTCCCTTTACGCCCATATGAAATGCGAAAATAAAGATCGGATCTAAAATAATATTGCAGAGGGCTCCGATCACAACGGAAACCATGGAGATAGTTGTAAAGCCCTGTGCTGTAATAAATGAGTTCATACCGAGAGTCAACTGGACAAACAGCGTACCAAAAGCATAGATGTGCATATAATCCGTTGCATAGCGGATCGTATTTTCGCTGGCACCAAAAGCCAGCAACAGGTCTTTGCCCCAGATTTGTAAAATTACAGTGAGAACAATGGAAACAACAATTTGAAGCGTAAAACAGTTACCTAAAATCTGTTCGGCGGCTTCGTCCTCCTGCTTTCCCATGCAGATTGATGCTCTTGGAGCACCGCCGGAGCTGACAAGTGCCGCAAAAGCGGAAACAATCATAATGATCGGCATACAGACACCCACTCCGGTAAGAGCAAGACTCCCTTCTCCGGGAATATGACCAATATAGATCCGGTCAACGATATTGTAGAGCATATTAATAAGCTGGGCGATCACGGTCGGGATTGACAGCTTGAGAAGAAGCTTTCCGATGGGTTCTGTCGCTAAAAAGTTTTTATTGTCCTGCATGATTGAAGGTCTCCTTTGTGTTCCGTTTAAAAAATATAGTTTCTTATTGAACTATATTACATAGTAAGATTTTTTATGGGGAAAGTCAAGGTATCGGGTTTTTAAATGAAGTATGACATATTTCTTGACAAAATGGTTAGAAAAGACTAACATAACATTTCAAAGCAAACGTAACGAAAGAAAGGAAGATGTCATGAAAGAGAAAGTAAATGTGACAGGTGTGCCGGAGACAATGATCCAGACCTTATATGCGAGGGCAAAGGAATCGGAGAAGCGAAACTCCAAGATTCAGGATACGATGGCAGTAGAGATCGTGGCGAAACTGGACTATGATTTCTCTAATGCGGATAAGGATAAGGCAATGAGCTATGGCGTTGTTGCCAGAACGATTGTGTTGGATGAGCTGGTGGAAAAGTATTTGAGCAGTCATCCGGACACAGTGGTTATCAATATCGCCAGTGGTCTGGATACGAGATGTTATCGCATGAATGGGAAATATTTGCGGTGGTACAATATCGATCTGCCGGAAACGATGCAGATCCGAGAGAAGTTTCTGACCGAAAACGGGCCGGTTTACCAGATTGCTAAATCGGCAATGGATGCGTCCTATGTGGACGAGATTGAGTATGCCGGTGAGAATGTACTTGTGGTGATCGAGGGGCTTACGATGTATCTGAAGGAGGCAGATGTGCTTCAGATATTCTCGATCATTGAGAAGGCATTCCCGAAGGTAACGGTGATGGTCGAGACAATGTCCCCGTTTGTCGTAAAGCATGTGAAGGAGAAATCCATTGAGGGAAGCAATGCCAAATTTACATGGGGCATTAAGAACGGAAAGCTGCTGCAGCAGCTTGTGCCGGCATTTACTTACAAACAAGAGGTCAGCCTGATCGAGGGAATGAAAAAGCTTATGCCGATCTATCATGTGATCGGAGCGATTCCGGTGGCGCAAAACTTCTCCAACAAAATTATCGTGTTAGAGAAGAAATAAAGTCCGACAGGCGAAAGAGGAGCAGTTGATCTGTGAAAACAGACCGGCTGCTTTTTTTGTTTTCAGCGGAAGTGACGAGACATTTTGCCAAGATGCGAATGAAACAAATAAAACGTTCGCATGTGACAGGAGGAAGCAGAATGTATATTGAAGGAAAAAATCTGGCAAAAAAATATGGAAAGGGAGAGGCAACGGTCTATGCGCTGAATCATACGGATTTCGGCATGGAAAAGGGAGAGATCGTTGTGATCCTGGGACCAAGCGGAAGTGGCAAGAGTACTCTTTTAAATATTCTCGGTGGTCTTGATAAGGCGACGGAGGGAAATATGGTGGTAGACGGAACGGATCTGGAGAAGATGTCAGCTAAGGAGCTGGAGCTTTACCGGAGAGAAAAGCTGGGCTTTGTATTTCAGTCCTATAATCTGACTACAATATTGCAGATCTGAAGGAACATAAAGTAAAGATCAGCGGAGTTGTGACAGACAATACGCACTGTTATTTGTATACCTCCCGTGAAAATGCAACAAAGCTTGCCGGTGTCAGCACAAATGCCTATAACTGCATTATCAGCAAGGATAAGCTGACGCTGGATAAGAAGCGTGTGGCAAGTGAAACAACAATGACGGTGACGGCGGATACCATGGAGAATCTGATGGGACCGATGAAAGCGATCAGTGCGGGCTTTGAGGTGATCGGAGTTGTGCTTGGTATATTTGTGCTGTATCTGATCATCAATATGATCGTGTCAGAATCTGCAACAAACATATCCGTTATGAAGGTGCTTGGTTTTAGCCGTAAAGAGATTTCCAACAGGGTGATCAATGTCAATCATCTGCTGGTATGTATCGGATTTCTGATCGGAATCCCGATCGCCTATGGATTTGTAAAGGTGGGATATTCCGATACCATTGAGAATTACGGAATGCTGCTCTCGCCGGTTCTTACCGCGAAAACGTTAGTGATTGGCTTTGTACTTACCTGGGTTACCTATGAGATCACACTTCTGATACAGAAGAGAAAAATATCAGGGATTGACATGGTGGAAGCTTTGAAGGAAAATAATAGAAATGAATAAGATTATTACATGGAGCAATCCATGACATCACTTGGGGCAAATGCGTTTGCCCCTTGTTTCAATCGCTGTTTTAGGGAGGACACAGATGGCAAAACGGGTATTTACGGAGGCAGAGAGAGCAGAGTACAGAGAGAAGATGTTAGCGGCAGGCTTTGATCTGCTGAAGCAATATGGAATGACACATATGTCGGTTGCCAAAATTACTGAGGCAGCCGGCATTGGCGTTAGTACCTTTTATAATTTTTTCCCGTCGAAGGAGGCTTATGTATATGAGGTTCTGCAGTACCGGAGGAAGATGATCCCGGAACTGATCAAAATGGCATTGAACGGGAAAGAAAAAGCGGGGCCGGCAGAGGCGAGAACTTATTTGAAGTTTATGATAGACGAGAATTATAGTGTATTTCCAAGCCTTTCCCCCGAGGATGAACAGCGTCTTTTAGAGATGATTCCGGAGAAGGCAAAACCGGATCTGCAAAGAGAGACGGAGATTTCAACCATGTTTTTTCAGCAGATGGAGGGCATACGCCCGGATATCAACATTGGAGTTGTGACGAATCTGATCAAGATATATGTGCTGGGGGCAGAAGGCAGGGAATTGCTGCATGACGCAGCATATGAGGAGACTATGGAGCGTATGCGGGATGTCATCATATATGAGATTTTCGGGAGAACCGAATCGTAAATAATGATTAAAATGCTGATTTGAAAAAGTAAATTCCACGGGCTTTTAAATTTTATGAATAAATAACTGATCACCTAGACTTGTCATTTCTCTGGAAAAGTACTATAATTTCATGCGGAAATTTTTAATAGATATCATAAAGGATCCCTCATACAAAAGAAAAGATTTTATTCGGAGGATCTGTGCCTGAGAAGCACAGAAATGGAGTAACGCATGAATGATAAAAGACTTGTACTTAGAGGAGAGGCAGCACTTATTTTGGCAATTATCATAAACAGCATGGGGGTATTGCTGATGCTTCAGTCCGGTTCCGGAATATCGGCAATCTCAAGCGTGCCATATGCATTTAGTGAGGCATTTCCGAAATTATCCCTTGGAACATGGACATATATATTTCAGGGACTTCTTGTGATTACCCTTATGGTTCTGAAAAAGAGGTTTGTTCCATCGTATCTTTTCAGTTTTGTGGCCGGCTTTTTGTTTGGTGAAATGATGGATGTGAACGAATTATGGATCACGAAGCTTCCATTATCTATTCCCCTTAGAATATTTTACTTTGTGTTGAGTTACATCATCATTTGCTTTGGCATCGCATTATCCAACCGCTGTAAGCTGCCGATCATTCCTACAGATCTGTTTCCGAGGGATCTGTCAGAGATCATAAACAAGCCATATGCAAGAGTGAAGATTGCGTTTGATGTGACCTGCCTGTTTGTAACAGCCTGTCTGACATATTTTGCTCTTGGGAAAATATTGGGACTTGGCGTCGGAACCGTTGTGGCGGCATTTACCATGGGAAAGGGAGTTGCGATTGCAGGAAGCCTGATCGATAAGAGGGTGACATTTGTGTCGGTGTTTCATAAAGAACTGAAGGAAGCCGTATAAGTAATTATTTGATATCAAAAGACAAAGACTTTGGGACAATTCCGGCCTTTGTCTTTTTTGTGTATAGGAAAAGCTCGTAACATAGCAGAGATCAAGGAAAAAACGCTGGTTTTTCCCTTTTTTATTTGTTCTAAAATTTTATTGAGAGAATAAAAAAATACAGTTGACAATCTGGTCTAACCGTAGTAGACTAACACTAAAGAAATGGTCTACATCAATTAGACCCAAAGGGGATGAACAAATGGAAGCGTTAAAATTAGGAGCGGTCGAGAGTAAATTTGCCGATGTTATCTGGGAGCATGAGCCGATTCCCTCCGGCCAGCTCGTCAAGCTCTGCGAGCAGCGGCTGGAGTGGAAAAAGTCCACCACGTATACGATGTTAAAACGATTATGTGAGCGGGGTTTATTTCAAAATGAGAAAGGAATTGTTTCTTCTGTAATGACCAGAGAGGAATTCGGAGCGGCACAAAGTGAAAAGATCATTGAGGAATCCTTTGATGGGTCGCTGCCGGCGTTTATTGCAGCCTTTGCCTCCCGTAAGAAACTATCGTCTGCGGATGTGGCAGAGATCCAGAAAATGATTGATGCCTACAGAGAGGAGTAGCCTATGGAACGATGCTTTATAATGATATTAAATAATGCACTTACCGTCAGTGTATTGATTTTTGTAATCATCGTATTACGACTTTTGTTTCAGAAAGCACCGAAAAGGTTAATATGCTTTCTCTGGGTGATCGTTGCAGTTAAGCTGATCGTGCCGGTTCCTTTGGAGAGTACTTTCAGCCTGATTCCAAACCGTACGCCTGTATCAGTGGGTATTGCATCGCAACAGGAACCAATGCTTGAAACAGGATTGAAACCTGTGGACGCTGTCGTAAATCCTGTGATTCATGAACAATTTACTTCCGCAAGGGTCACCGGTGTGAATGTAATTCAGGTATTTCTGCACGCCGGTACCATAGTCTGGATCATCGGAGTGTTTGGAATGCTTGCTTATACAGCGGCCACTTACATTTTGCTGAAACGAAGGGTTCGGGCGTCCATACGCACAGAGCAAAACATATATGAATGTGACGATATTCCCGGTTCGTTTATTCTTGGGATCGTACGGCCGAAAATATATTGTCCATCGGGGATGATCGGGGAAGAAAGGGAATATGTATTGAAGCACGAAAAAACACATATAAAACGAAAAGATCATCTTTGGAAACCGCTTGGTTTCGTGATATTGTCATTTTACTGGTTTCAGCCTCTCTGCTGGATCGCATATATTCTTTTTTGCAGGGACATTGAATATGCCTGTGATGAGCGAGCGACCATGGGCGAGGACAAACAGTGGAAAGCGGATTATTGTCAGGCATTGTTAAATTGCAGCGTAGGACGGAAGAGGATTGCAGCCTGTCCGGTTGCCTTTGGCGAGGATCATGTAAAGGGGAGAGTGAAGAATATCATGAATTATAAAAATCCTGCAGTTTGGATCGTTCTGCTCGCGATTGCAGCATTTGCCGTGGTCAGCGTTTGCTTTGCAACGACAAAGAAAAAAGATGATAATGTGGAGTATCATTTTACCTGTGATTACGGCAGCTCCAAGTTATATTCTAAAGAAGATATGGATGAGGCGATTCAGACGATCATGAATGAGTTTAATAACTGGAAGGGCTGCGAAATGCACAGCATCCGATACGGATCAGATCAGACATGCAGCGAGGGCGACAATTTAAGCTGGATGCAGGAATTAGAAAATGCAAACGACAACAAAGAAACATTTACAGAATGTATTATGTTTGAATGCGATTTTCATTCACCAAAAAGTGATGCGGATGCAGGGGGACTAAATGTGGATGAAGAGTATACAGACTGGCAGTGGTGGCTGGCACGGTCAGAAGGTGGCAGGTGGAAGCTGATGACATGGGGATATTGATAAAGGACTTGTGTTGATTTACAGGAAATGGATGTTGTATTTTTAAGCAGTTTTAAGATAAAAGCTTAAAAATAACAAAGGCAGTGAATCTATGTACTAAAATAGATTCACTGTTTTTTTGATACATACGAATAAAAAATAAAAAATATTCGCAAACCCACTTGACATTTATGTTAGTTAGGACTAACATAAATGCGAATGAAACAGATAAAATATTCGCATAAAACAGGGAGGATTCAGAATGTTTATCGAAGGAAAAAATCTCGTAAAAAAATATGGAAAGGGCGAAGCAACGGTATTTGCGCTGGACCATACGGATTTCAGTATGGAAAAGGGAGAGATCGTCGTTATCCTCGGACCCAGCGGAAGCGGAAAAAGTACATTGTTGAATATACTTGGAGGTCTTGACAAGGTGACGGAAGGAAGCATGCTGGTGGAAGGAAAGGATCTGGAGCAGATGTCTGCCAAAGAGCTGGAGCTGTATCGGAGAAATCAGCTTGGTTTTGTATTTCAATTCTATAATCTGACACCGGATCTGACGGTTCGGGAAAATATTGAGATGACAGCAGAGCTTGTAAATGATCCGGTCAGTGTAGATACATTGCTTGAGAATCTGGGGCTTGTAAAATATCAGAAGCATTTTCCGAAAGAGCTTTCCGGCGGACAGCAGCAGCGTGTTGCCATTGCGAGAGCCATGGTAAAGAAACCGGATATTCTTCTTTGTGATGAGCTGACGGGAGCTCTTGATACAAAATCATCCAGAGATGTTCTGATGAGAGTGCAACAGATGAATGAAACTTATCACACAACCGTTGTGATCATTACCCATAATCTGAACATTGCAAAAATGGCCGACCGCATTATCCGGATCACTGACGGCAAGGTAACATCAAACCGGAAAAATGAAGACAAGCAAAAAGTAGAGGAGATGGAGCTGTAATATGACGATCAACAAGAGGGCTGTGCGCAGCATAAAGAAAAATATATCATTTTATATTATAAGTATCATTCTTACGACACTGACATCCCTGGTCATCGTTGGTGCCATATCAACCGGTCATACACTGAAAAATGTGGTCAATGATTTTGTGGAGAAATACAAGGCAGAGGATGCAGAGTTTGTAACTTATAAGCCGATTTCTGACGAGGACATCAAAAAGCTGGAAAAGGAATACGATGTCCTGGTAGAATACAGTCGTTATAAGGATATCAAATGTAAAGGCGGAGATTTAAAGGGGACAACGCTTCGTGTCTTTGATATGCCGGAAAAACTGAATCTGTGCGAGATCAGAGAAGGGCATAAACCGGGGACGGGAGAGACACTTCTGACGCAGGATTTTGCAGATATCCATGGCATCAGGGTCGGGGATACGATTTCTTGCGGAAAGTATTCATATCAGGTGTCTGCATATACCACAAAGTCCGATTACATCTATATGCTGGAAAAGCTATCCGGTTACATTGACAATGAAAAATTTGCGGTTATGGTAGTAAATGATCAGGAATATGATCAGATTGATGCCGAAGAGACCGGATATTATTCGATTAAGTACCAAAAAGACAATTCCAAAAAGGTGCGGGAAAAGCTCAATAAAGAATATGTGGTCGCAAGCTATCTGGCAGCAACCTCCAATACAAGAATTTCGATGCCGGTCAATGAGGGCGATGCCGTTACAAACATGGCAACCCTGTACGCTCCGGTTATGTTTATCATTATCATTACATTGATCGTTATGATCCTTGGAAGAAATATTAAAAATGAGCAGTATCTTCTGGGAGCCTTTCTTGCACTGGGATTTTCCAGAAAGCAGATCATTGGTCATTATGTGCGGTATGGTCTGATTCCAGGTATCATCGGAAGCATTCTTGGAATTGGATGTGCAATCCCCGTGACCCGATTGCTTTGTCGTTTTTATATCGAATATGATTTTGAAAAGCTTGTCTATACGGTGACATATAATGTCCCTTCGATCATCCTTGCGTTTGTGGCACCGGCACTTCTTTACTCCGCGGCGATTGCAATACAATCCGCAAAACTGCTGCAAAAGTCACCGGTTGATCTGCTTCGCAATACAGGAAAAGACAGCAGAACAGTAGGTGTAATGAAAAACAGCTCTGCGAAGACACAGACAAAAATGAAGGTTAGAAATGTGATCGGACATCCGGGCAGAAGTATCGTGACAACCATTGGTGTTGCGATCGCCGCATTTTGTATTCTTGCCGGTCTTATTATGAGTGACAGTCTGAATGCCCTGCTAAAGGACGGACTGACCAGCTCTGTAAAATATGAATATTTATACCGTCTGAACTCTTTGCATGAGGACACCCCCGAGAAGGGTGAAGCATTATTTCAGAATTATTATGAAGTAGAGGGGAGTACCGTACAGCTTTCTGCACAGGGAATTGATGAAAATTCCAGATATTTCCCGGATCAGACAGAAAACGGGAATAAGCTGGATCTGGACAAATACTATCTGACAAGTGCAGCGGCGCAGACTTATGGTGTGAAAACCGGCGAGAAATTTACATTTTATAATATTGCCGATCTGAAAAAGCATAAGGTAACCATCAGTGGTGTTGTAGAGGATAATACCCATTGTTATCTGTATACTTCAAGAAAGAATGCTGCAAACCTTGCAGACGTCAGTGATCAGGCATATAACTGTATTATCAGTAAGGATAAACTAACATTAGACAAGAAGCTGGTGGCAAGTGAGACGAAGATGACCGTCACGGCAGACACCATGGAAAACCTCATGGGGCCGATGAAAGCAATCATTATCACATTTGAAATTGTTGGAATCGTTCTTGGTGTATTTGTGCTGTATCTGATCATCAATATGATCGTATCGGAAACATCCGTCAACATATCTGTGATGAAGGTGCTTGGCTTTGGCAGACAGGAGATTTCCAACCGGGTACTGAATATCAATCATATTCTGGTATGTATCGGATTTTTGCTGGGAATTCCGATCGCCTATGCCTTTGTAAAGGTTGGATATTCGGATACAATAGAAAATTATGGAATGATGTTATCACCGGTGCTTACGGTAAAAGCCCTTGTGATTGGCTTTGTACTTACCTGGATCACCTATGATCTGTCACTTCTTTTTCAAAAAAGAAAAATTTCAAGGATTGACATGGTGGAAGCTTTGAAGGAAAATAATAGAAATGAGTAATATTATTTTCAACAGCTGTTTTTGGGAGGATACAGATGGCAAAGCGGGTATTTACAGAGGCAGAGAGAACAGAATACAGAGAAAAAATGCTTGCGGCAGGCTTTGATCTGCTGAAACAATATGGAATGACACATATGTCGGTTGCCAAAATTACTGAGGCAGCCGGCATTGGCGTTAGTACCTTTTATAATTTTTTCCCGTCGAAGGAGGCTTATGTATATGAGGTTCTGCAGTACCGGAGGAAGATGATCCCGGAACTGATCAAAATGGCATTGAACGGGAAAGAAAAAGCGGGGCCGGCAGAGGCGAGAACTTATTTGAAGTTTATGATAGACGAGAATTATAGTGTATTTCCAAGCCTTTCCCCCGAGGATGAACAGCGTCTTTTAGAGATGATTCCGGAGAAGGCAAAACCGGATCTGCAAAGAGAGACGGAGATTTCAACCATGTTTTTTCAGCAGATGGAGGGCATACGCCCGGATATCAACATTGGAGTTGTGACGAATCTGATCAAGATATATGTGCTGGGGGCAGAAGGCAGGGAATTGCTGCATGACGCAGCATATGAGGAGACTATGGAGCGTATGCGGGATGTCATCATATATGAGATTTTCGGGAGAACCGAATCGTAAATAATGATTAAAAATTTAAAAAGGTATTGAATCGGAAAGGTGATGGTGTTATAATCATCGCGGTAAAATAATGAGCCTTGAAAGGCGCAGAGATAAAAAGGAGGCGAAGCATATGGACAGTTGTGATAGTCGAAGTCGAAGTACACATAATGATGGATACAGGCTTGGATTTTATTACAGGTGTCTGTAGGCGTGCCGTTTTTCATAAAAGATAAGCCGTTATCCATCGTTATGAATCAATTCACAACTTATAATTGTGCAGCATGACATTATGATGGATTTTTTATGCCCTTTTTCGGGTAAAGGGAGGCTTATGATGACAAGAGAAGTATTAAAGGAACCAATTTTTGCAAAGGAAATTGTTGAAATTACAAGATTTTCTCATTCGATTGATGAGATGAAGGAGAAGCTCAAGGATTACCATGAGAATGACATCGCACAGAGTCTGAAATATCTAAACAGAGCCGAAAGAAATCTTCTGTACAGTGCGATTGATGCAAAATGGATGGCGGAAATCATTTCTTATATTGACGATCCGGGACAATATGTTGAAGAGATCGGAATCGACAAGCTGGCAGAGATCATCAACGAGATGGACGCAGATGATGCGGTAGATCTGTGGGAAGATATTGACGAGAGCGTGAAGGTGAAGCTTCGTACGATGATCGACGATGAGATCCGGACAGATATCCAGCTGATCAATTCCTATGATGAGGATGAGATCGGAAGTTTGATCACCACCAATTATATTTGCATCAAACAGCACCTGACGATCCGTCAGGCAATGCATGAGCTGGTGCAGCAGGCGGGCGAAAATGATAATATTACAACAATTTATGTGGTGGATAATAGGAAACGTTTTTGCGGTGCGATCGATTTGAAGGATCTTATTGTTGCAAGAGAAAATGTGGAGTTAGATACACTGATCAGCTATGCCTATCCGTATTTGCTGGATCATGAGAAGATTTCGGACAGCATCGAAAAGATCAAGGATTACGCGGAAGATTCCCTGCCTGTTTTGAATAAGGACAAGAAAATTATCGGTATTATTACAGCACAGGATGTGGTTGAGGCTGTGGATGATGAGCTGGGAGAGGACTATGCAAAGCTCGCCGGTCTGTCTGCAGAAGAGGATCTGAATGAAACTACCGGAGAAAGCATGAAGAAGCGTCTTCCGTGGCTGATCATTCTGTTGTTCCTCGGAATGGGAGTATCCACTGTGGTCGGAGCATTCGAGGGCGTTGTAGCGGTACTGCCGGTCGTGATCTGTTTTCAGTCATTGATCCTTGACATGGCGGGAAATGTTGGTACACAGTCTCTTGCGGTAACGATCCGTGTGCTGATGGATGAGAATCTGAATGGTAAAGACAAGCTGAAGCTGTTGTTTAAGGAAATGAAGGTTGGATGCTGTAACGGTGCTTTACTTGGAGTGATGGCACTGGTCTGCCTGGGTGTTTATATTGCACTCTTTAAAGGATATGCAATCGGAACTGCATTTTTGATCTCCGGCTGTGTCGGAATATCCCTTCTGGCCGCGATCATTATTTCCAGTCTGGTCGGAACCTTAGTGCCGATCATTTTCCACAAAATAAACGTGGATCCGGCGGTCGCTTCCGGTCCGCTTATTACAACCGTCAATGATCTGGTGGCTGTTGTGACATATTATGGTCTTGCGTGGATCCTGCTGATCCGGATGATGAAGATAGTGTGATGCAATGAGAAAGGATATTGACAAACGACTTACCGTCGGCGTTATTATTTGCATTTCCTGATAGTTTAATTACATCATTTGTGATTCAATTTATTCATTTTTAGGAAAATGAATAAATTGAATTGACTATGATAAAATTAGAAGATATAATAAAAATGGATTATATGTGACTATAGTATGAAAATATGGAGATTAAATATGCGACAATTCGACTATCGTAAAAAATGGGAAAAACTATTGACGCCGAAGACGGTATCTTATTTAGCTCAAATACACGAATTTAAAGGTGAGCAGACGTTGTTTATTGAAGCTCAAAAAGACACTTTGACACAATTAGTAAAAATTGCCAGAATCCAAAGTACAGAAGCATCTAATAAAATTGAGGGAATTTATACATCGGATGAACGGTTAAAAGCACTGGTACAGGATTCAACTCGACCAAGAACGCGGAATGAACGTGAAATTGCCGGATATAGGGATGTATTAAACACAATTCATGAGAGCTATGATTATATTCCACTCAAACCGTCTATGATCTTGCAATTGCATAGAGATCTTTTTAAATTTGAAGGATATGATATAGGGGGCAAGTACAAAGCCGCCGATAACATTATTGAGGAAGAAGATGACAAAGGAAATAAGTTTGTCCGTTTTCAACCTATGCCTGCGTGGGAAACTCCGGAGGCGATGGACATATTGTGTGATGCGTTCGATACAGCATTAGCTACAGAGCAGATTGATCCGCTTCTGTTGATCCCAATGTTTGTTCTGGATTTTCTGTGTGTTCATCCGTTTAATGACGGAAATGGACGAATGAGTCGATTGCTTACATTGTTACTTATGCATCGATCCGGTTATATAGTGGGAAAATATATCAGTATAGAAAAGTTAATAGAAAAAACAAAGGAAGAATATTACGAATCACTGCAACAGAGTTCTTTCGGATGGTATGAGGAACAAAACGATTATGAACCGTTTGTACATTATATGCTAGGAATTATTGTGGCGGCGTACAGGGAGTTTTCATCCAGAGTTAGACTTTTAACCACGGAGAAGATGTCGAAGTCGGAACGTGTAAGGGAGATTATCAGAGGCACTGTGGGCACAATAACAAAATCAGAAATTTTGGAGAGATGTCCCGATATTAGCCAGATGACGGTTCAGAGGGCACTGGCAGAATTGCTGGAGACAGAACAAATAGTTAAAATTGGTGGAGGAAGATATACAAAATATACATGGAACAATGACAAAGAAGGAGATTAGAAAGCATGATTACGGGAGAACTGAAAAATAAGATTGATGGTTTATGGGATGTGTTTGCTGCGGGAGGACTAGTCAATCCATTGGAAGTAATTGAGCAGATTACATATCTGATGTTTATACATGATTTGGATGATTCTGATAATATGAGAGCGAAGGAAAGCGCTATGCTGGGGCTTCCTTATAAAAGCATTTTTGCTGAAGAGGTGAAGATTGGGGAGAGAACCATAGAGGGGAATCAATTAAAATGGTCTGTATTCCATGACTATTCCGCTGACAAAATGTATTCTGTAATGCAGGAATGGGTGTTCCCGTTTATTAAGACGCTGCACAGTGACAGAAACAGTGCCTATTCGAAATACATGGATGATGCGATTTTTAAGTTGCCAACGCCATTGGTCTTGTCTAAGGTGGTAGATTCATTGGATGAGATTTATAAGATTATGAATGAAATGCAGTCAACAGATGTAAGGGGAGATGTTTATGAATATCTTTTATCAAAGATTGCTCAGTCGGGACGAAATGGACAATTTCGTACGCCAAGACATATTATTCGCATGATGGTAGACCTAATGGAGCCATCCAGTGACGAAGTGATTTGTGATCCGGCGTGTGGAACCTCTGGTTTTTTAGTCGCTGCCGGTGAATATTTTAAGGAGAACAAAAAAGAAGAAATTTTCTTTGATAAACAGAAAAAAGATCATTATATGAATCATATGTTTCATGGATTTGATATGGATAGAACCATGCTTCGTATTGGTGCAATGAATATGATGACACATGGTATAGATAATCCTTTTATTGAGTATAGGGACAGTTTATCTGATCAAAATCCTGACAGAGAAAAATATTCCTTAGTGTTAGCCAATCCTCCTTTTAAGGGAAGCCTTGACGCGGAGGCTGTTTCCGGAGATTTACTGAAGGTTTGCAAAACCAAAAAAACTGAGCTTTTGTTTCTTGCACTGTTTTTGCGTATATTAAAAATCGGGGGACGGTGTGCCTGCATTGTACCAGATGGTGTATTGTTTGGTTCATCAACAGCGCATAAAGCTATTCGGAAAGAAATTGTTGAAAATCAACGACTGCAGGCTGTTATTTCAATGCCTTCCGGTGTATTTAAACCTTATGCAGGTGTATCCACGGCGATTTTGATTTTTACCAAAACTGAGCACGGTGGAACAGATAATGTATGGTTTTATGACATGCATGCGGATGGTTATAGCTTGGATGATAAAAGGTCTCCTGTTGAAGAAAACGATATTCCGGATATCATCGAGCGATTCAAACATTTAGACAAGGAAATGGAACGGAAACGTACAGAACAGTCATTTATGGTGCCTAAACAGGAAATTGTAGACAATGCATATGATCTTAGTATAAATAAGTATAAAGAAATAGAGTATATTCCGGTAGAATATCCACCAACATCGGAGATTATGGCTGATATCCGTAAGATTGAGGCGGAGATTAGCGTTGAGATGGATGAATTGGAAAAGCTACTTGGCTTATAAGAAACGTCGATTTGCAGATGACAGAAAAATTCGGATTTGT
>ERZ791734.1136-NODE-1136-length-25515-cov-16.443087_pt1 | contig 25515 bp, 21 predicted proteins | sample MGYA00509953_ERZ791734 | MGnify/ENA primary metagenome ERZ791734 (study PRJEB30046, sample SAMN00792038) | human gut metagenome | study: EMG produced TPA metagenomics assembly of the A metagenome-wide association study of gut microbiota in type 2...
CGGCAACAACGTACTGCGAAGATTGTGAGAAGACGTACCCTACCGTGAAGTACGGGCGTGAGTGTCCGTACTGCCACGGACCTCACACATATCTGTTGGAAGGAAATGAGTGTAACATCAAAGAAATAGAGGCATGTTAGGCGCAAAGGCGTCAGATATACCCTAGAATAACGACAGGAGAAAAAATATGTTATTTAATGTATATGGAGATAATGCAATCTACCAGTGGGCAGCAATGTTATTGGTTCTTGTGGGACTTATACTGCTCAATGAAGTGGCAAGACGTACAAAGGTCGGAGGACTTATAATTTTCGGAGCTGTTCCGGCACTCCTCACGGTGTATTTTATAGTTGTTGCAGTTGCGGCACGAATGGGTGTTGAATGGGCTGTTAACAACCAGACACATATTTACATGAACGGCTGGTTCCATTACGCCAAGTTGTATGCGGCTCTTACAGGCTGTATCGGTTTTATGATGATTAAGTATGAGTGGGGAATCGGTAAGAAGCATTGGTTTAAGGCTTTCCCGTTTGCGATTGTTGCAATCAACATTCTTATCGCTGTTGCGAGTGACTTTGAGTCGGCAATCAACGGCTGGTATTCATGGTGGTTATCCTCAGAGGGTGTATGGCTCTACGGCGGCTGGCACAATGTGTTTAACGGAATTGCGGGAATACTCAACATCTTCTGTATGACAGGCTGGTGGGCAGTATATTCTTCAAAGGATAAGAAGGATATGATTTGGCCTGATATGATCTGGGTATATATCATCATATATGATATCTGGAATTTCGCATACACATACAACTGTCTCCCTACACATTCATGGTTCTGCGGAGTTGCACTCTTGCTTGCACCTACAATCGCGGCACTTATATGGAACAAGGGCGGCTGGATTATGAACCGTGCAAACACACTCTGCATCTGGTGTATGTTTGCTCAGGTGTTCCCTCTTTTTCAGGAGACTTTCCATGACGGAACAACCTTCTATCCATGGGCGACAATCACAACACAGTATGCAGATGGAACTGTATCAGGTATTGTGGCAGGAACAAGCGCAAATGCTAATCCTATGGCGATGACAATCGTGAGCCTCATGGCACTTATCGTGAACGTTATTGCACTTACATACATTATAGTAAAGTCGGTAAAGAACAAGAAGAACCCTTATACGGGTGAGGTGTTCACGAACTTTAAGTACTATCAGGCAGCTAAGGACAGAGCTGTTGTTAAGTAATCATTAATAAAGCTTGAAGAAAAATGAGGCATCATATATGGCAAAACAGACGCAGAAGTTCATAATGAGTACCTTCATGCAGTTATTGGAGAATGAAAGCCTTGACAAGATAACAGTGAGGGATATAGTGGAGGAGTGTGAGATTAACAGAAATACCTTCTACTACCATTACAGCGATATATATGATTTGCTCGATGATGTGTTCCGGGTTGAAGCGGAAAAGTTCCTTGAACAGGATGTGGATGATAATACGACATTCGGTGAGGAGTATGCGAGGGCGGCACAGTTCGTATTAAAGTACAGGAAGGCAATCCTTCATATATATGATTCAAAGAAAAGGGATGTGCTGGAGAACTACCTTGAGACGCTGGCTTTCTCGTTCATAAACAGATTCGTAAAAAAGGAGTCCGAAGGTTACGGCCTTTCGGATGGCGATGTGGATTACATCACCGGATTCTACACTCACGCGATAGTCGGAAACACTATTGAATGGATTAAGAGAAAGCTTCCGTCGGGGCAGGAGAGGTTCATAGAGCGGACGGCGGGAACATTCAATGCGACTGTCAAGGATATGATTGAACAGTGCGTAAAAGAGAATAAAGCCATGAATTGATGGCTGCCTGAGGTGTCTGAAAAGAGATTGGTACAATCTCTTTTCAGACACTTTTTTCTTTTTGTCTGAAATTCAGACATTCGGGCAGATTTGTCTGTTTAAAAAATATACAGCATGTAATATTATAACCGTACAAGGTAACTAAAACCTGAGTGAATCGAGGATGAACGTATGAAACAACTCAAAATAGTAAAGAATATGTATATTGTGATGGATATCTGCCTGATAATTGTGGGACTGCTCATATTATTCAGCCCGATTAAGGCAATAAATGTCCTATGCAGGATATTCGGGGTTGTGCTTAGTCTCCTCGGAGCCGTGAAGATTCTCGGCTACTTCACGAAGGATATTTTTCAGCTTGCATTTCAATTCGATTTCGCGCTCGGCATTATATCAGTGATGCTTGGAGCGGTGCTCATTTTCAGAACATCGTATATGGTTGAGATTCTCTCGATATGCGTCGGAATTTTCATCCTTGTGGACGGGGCACTAAAGCTTCAGACGGCGGTAGATGCAAAAAAGTTCGGAATTGAGAAATGGTGGCTCATCCTTATTATTGCACTGTTGGTGTCAATCGTGGGAATAATTCTTATGGTGATTCCGTTCGCGGCACAGACTGTTGCGGCATGGATAATCGGCATCAACCTTGTGCTTGATGGTGTGTTAAATATCTGTGTGGTACTAAGCACCGTAAAGACTATACGCAGGAAAAGATTAGAAAACTAAAATAAGAAAGGTGGATAAGAGTATGAGTAAAGGTAAGAAGAAAATGAAACTGGTAGCATCGGCACTTGCAATCGGGGCAGGTGTTGCGGCAGTGAATGCAGTTAGGAAAAAGAACGATAATAAAGAAAATGGAGGTGCATCCAAAAGCAGCGAAAAGAAGGGAATGCCTGCAGAAAGGCAGCAGGAGCTTAAGGAGTTTCGCAACACGGAGCGAGGAAGGTATGAAAAGAACAGCAAAGGAATTTACTACACAAACGGTAATTATGAAGCCTTTGCGCGTCCTGAGAAGCCTGAAGGGGTTGAAAATAAGTCAGCATACCTCGTAGGAAGCGGTCTTGCTTCACTTGCTGCAGCATGTTTCCTTGTAAGGGATGCACAGATGCCGGGAAAGAATATTCATATTCTTGAGGCTATGGATGTTGCCGGAGGTGCCTGCGACGGAATTAATGACCCTACAAGAGGTTATGTAATGCGTGGCGGACGTGAGATGGAGAACCATTTCGAGTGCCTTTGGGATTTGTTCAGAAGCATTCCTTCAATAGAAACGCCGGGTGTGTCGGTACTTGACGAGTACTATTGGCTCAACAAGCATGATCCTAACTACTCATTATGCCGTGCCACGGTTAACCGCGGTGAGGATGCACATACTGACGGCAAGTTCAATTTGAGCCAGAAGGGCTGCATGGAGATAATGAAGCTGTTCTTCACAAAGGATGAGGATCTCTATGATAAGACTATCGAGGATGTATTTGACGATGAGGTATTCAAGTCTGATTTCTGGTTATATTGGAGAACAATGTTTGCATTTGAGAATTGGCACAGTGCTCTTGAGATGAAGCTTTACTTCCAGAGATTTATACATCATATCGGCGGACTTCCTGATTTTTCTGCACTTAAGTTCACGAAGTACAATCAGTATGAGTCTCTCATTCTTCCTATGAAGAAGTACCTTGAGAAGGCGGGCGTTAAGTTCGAGTTCAACACAGAGGTTACAAATGTAGAGTTCGATATAAGCGGCGGTAAGAAGGTTGCCAAGAGAATCATCTACAAGAATAAGGGTGAGGAGAAGGCTATCGAGCTTACTGAGAACGATATGGTATTCGTAACCAACGGAAGCTGTACCGAGAGTACAATCTACGGTTCACATACACAGGCACCTGTTGGCGACGCTGAGGTCAGAACAAGCGGCGTATGGAGCCTTTGGAAGAATATCGCAAAGCAGAGTCCTGACTTCGGTCATCCGGAGAAATTCTGCTCTGATATATCAAAGACCAACTGGGAGTCGGCTACGGTTACGACATCCGATGAGACAATAATCAATGCAATTAAGAAGATATGTAAGAGAGACCCTAGAACAGGAAATGTCGTTACAGGTGGTATCGTAAGCTGTAAGGATTCCAAGTGGTTGCTCAGCTGGACAATCAACAGACAGGGACAGTTCAAGGAGCAGAAGAAGGAAGAGGTATGTGTATGGGTATACAGCCTGTTCACCGATGTTCCGGGCGATTACATCAAGAAGCCTATGAAGGAATGTACAGGTGAGGAGATTGCTGCTGAGTGGCTGTATCACTTAGGCATTCCGGTTGATCAGATTGATGAGCTTGCCAAGAACAAAGTCGTATCCGTACCTACAATGATGCCATACATCACGGCATTCTTTATGCCTAGAAGAAAGGGCGACCGTCCTGATGTAATTCCTGACGGATGCGTTAACTTCGCATTCCTCGGACAGTTTGCTGAGACGCCTAGAGACACTATCTTCACAACAGAGTACTCGGTAAGAACAGCCATGGAGGCTGTGTACGGACTTCTCGGAGTTGACAGAGGTGTTCCTGAGGTATGGGGCAGCGTGTACGATGTCAGAGAGCTTCTTGACAGCTCCGTAAAGCTTATGGATGGCAAGTCGCCTCTTGAGATAGAGCTTCCGGGACCGCTCAACGCACTCAAGAAACCTATAATCAAGAAGATTAAGGGAACCGTAATCGAAAAGCTCTTAAGAGACCATGGAGTATTAAGAGATTATATGTAAAAAGTGAAATATAAGATACCGTATAGACGGAAAAATGCCGCTCTGCATAGAAATGCAGGGCGGTATTTTTGGGTTGTCCAAAAATACAATATTAATTTTATACAAAAAATATGTATAAATATACAAAAATATGATTAAATTTATATATTGTTTATGATTTGAAAGTGTGCTATCCTTACGATATAAGAAATTGTTGAATTTCTTTAAGGAGGAAGAACTTATGAAGAAGATTATTGCAGTTATTGCAGCAGTTACAATGGCAGCGATGACTATTGTCGGATGCGGCAAGTCATCAGATACGGCTAAGACGGCGAAGGTTATTGATATAGACCTTACCGATGAAGAGTATGCATTCGGAGTTGACAAGGATCAGCCGGAGCTTCTTGAGAAGGTTAATGCTTTTATTAAGGAAATCAAGGATAATGGTAAGTTCGATGAGATTTGTAATCACTATTTCGGTGATGGCACACCTGTAGGTGTTGAGTCAGCAGCATATGATGCCAACAAGGATCAGCTTGTGGTTGCAACCAATGCAGCATTCGAGCCATTCGAGTACATGTCAGGTGATAAGTATGTTGGTATCGATATGGAGATTGCAGCGGCACTCGCTGAGTATCTCGGAGTTGAGCTTGTAATTCAGAACATGGATTTCGATGCAGTATGTCTCTCAGTAGGTCAGCACAAGTGTGATATCGCTATGGCAGGTCTTACGGTTAAGCCTGACAGAGAAGAGTATGTTGCATTCTCAGATTCATATTACAGCGCTTCACAGAGAATTATAGTTACATCCGACAACACAGAGTTCGATTCATGCAAGACTGTTGCGGATGTTGAAGCGATTTTATCAGCTAAGGACAGCAGCGTTAAGATTGGCGTTCAGAACGGTACAACAGGTCAGTTCTATGTAGAGGGCGATGAAGACTGGGGCTTCACAGGCTTTGCAGCTCAGTGTGTAGGATATAAGAACGGTTCACTTGCAGTTCAGGACCTCTTGAACGGAAACATTCAGTACGTTATCATTGATTCTGCTCCTGCTAAGTGCATCACGGAAGCAATCAATAAGATGCAGTAGGAGCTTGCAGAGATAAGAGAGGTTTAAATGGGCAATTTTGATCAGAAGGTAAGTAAATTTATTGAAATTTTCTTTGAACAAAATGGCTATGTAAGAGTGTTAGAAGGGTTGAAAAATACCCTTCTAATTGCAGTTATAGGACTTATAATCGGTATAATTCTTGGAACTCTTATAGCCACGGTGAGGGTGGTGCCTAAGTACAAGGTCCTGCCTCGTGTACTTAACGGAATCTGCAGCTTCTATGTGGGACTTTTCAGGGGAACCCCTATGGTAGTGCAGCTCCTTGTATTTTATTATGTATTGCTGCCTATTATGGGAATCAAGATGACGGGCGTGCAGGTTTCGATGATGGTATTCGGCCTTAACAGTGCTGCGTATATCTCTGAGATTATGCGAAGCGGAATCATGTCCGTAGATGCGGGACAGTTAGAGGCAGGGCGGGCTGTGGGACTCAGCTTTTCGGTTACGATGGTTAAGATTGTCATACCGCAGGCAGTCAAGAATATCCTGCCGACGCTCGGAAACGAGTTCATTGCGCTCATCAAGGAGACATCGGTTGTGAGCTTTGTCGGTGCGGCTGACTTGTATGTTGCTTTCAATTACATCGGAAGCAACAGCTATGAGTTCATGGTGCCGTATCTTGTCATGGCAATAATCTACATACTTATCGTGCTTTTGATAAGCGGTGGAATCAAACTTATGGAAAGGAGCCTGAGAAAGAGTGATAGACGTCATTAATCTTGAAAAGCATTTCGGAAGCAGCAAAATATTAAAGGGCATCAATCTCACCGTCAACAAGGGAGACATCCTCGTTGTAATCGGACCGTCAGGTTCCGGAAAAAGTACATTTTTAAGATGTCTCAACTGTATGGAGGACCCGACAGGCGGACAGATTATCTTTAATGGTGTGGATATAGCCGATATGAAGGTTGACATCAATATACACAGACGACACATGGGAATGGTGTTCCAGCACTTCAACCTGTTCTCCAATAAGACGGTTATACAGAACATCATGCTTGCGCCTGTATATGTTCAGTGCCAGGAACTCAGAAAGAGTAAGCGAAAGAACTTTTTTACGGGCATTGCCAATATATTCAGAAGCAGGGATAGCAAGAAGGAGCTTATTCCGATAACTACGAATAAGTCTGAGATTAAGAAGAACGCGAGGGAGAACGCGCTGCAGCTCTTAGGAAGAATAGGGCTTCAGGATAAGGCGGATGTGTATCCGTCAACACTCTCAGGAGGACAGAAGCAGAGAGTGGCTATTGTGAGAGCACTTGCAATGAATCCGGATGTTATTCTTTTTGATGAGCCTACGAGTGCACTCGACCCGGAGATGGTCGGTGAGGTGCTTGACCTTATGAAGGCTCTCGCAAAAGAAGGTATGACAATGATAATCGTCACACATGAGATGGGATTTGCGAGGGAGGTCGCAAACAGGGTAATCTTCATTGATGACGGACAGATACTTGAGAGTGCTCCGCCGCAGGAGTTTTTCTCGAATCCTAAGAATCCGCGCCTTAAAGAGTTCTTATCAAAGGTGCTTGCATAGATTTCTTATATTGAATGTTTAATGATACTTCGAAAAACCGCAAAGATAAAAAGGAATTATAAAAAGTGGACAGGGCGATAACAAGGTCGTTCTGTCCGTTTTATATAAGATACAAATACTAACATGAACAGGAGGGAAAGCGTGCAAAATAAGCTTGATAGCTTATTTTTGCACACATGCTATTTGTGCCGCAGGCGTCACAAAGTAGCATTTATCGTGGTCAAAATTTGAGATTTTGCCCACGATTCCTCCGGCAAGAAAGCATTGCCTGCGGAATGGAGGTTAAGATGGCGTTTGTTGAATGCAGACATGTAAAGAAGACATATCAGATGGGCGAGGTGACCATATCGGCACTTCAGGATGTCAATTTTGAGATTGAGAAGGGAGAATTCTGTGTCATAGTTGGTGCATCAGGTGCGGGAAAGACGACCATTCTGAACATTATAGGCGGAATGGATACCTTGACCGACGGTGAAGTCATATTAGACGGCAGCAGAATATCGGATTACAAGCCGAAGCAGCTTACAACCTACCGAAGATATGATATAGGCTTTGTGTTCCAGTTTTATAATCTTGTGCAGAATCTCACGGCGCTTGAGAATGTCGAGCTCGCATCACAGATTTGCAAGGAGCCTATTGACGCAATGACTGTTCTTAAACAGGTAGGTCTTGAGGAGAGAGCCTATAATTTCCCTGCACAGCTCTCAGGCGGAGAGCAGCAGAGAGTTGCAATAGCCAGAGCGCTTGCTAAGAACCCTAAGCTGCTTCTTTGCGATGAGCCGACGGGAGCACTTGACTATGCGACCGGAAAGCAGGTACTGAAGCTTTTGCAGGATACATGCCGCAATGAGGGCAAAACGGTGGTCGTGATAACTCATAACAGTGCGCTCACGGCGATGGCGGACAGAGTCATAACCGTAAAAAACGGCACGGTGACTTCGATGGTTAAGAATGAGCATATTGTTCCGGTAGAGGAGATAGAGTGGTAAATATACAGCATCGGAGGAAAAAACATGAAATCAGCGATGAAAAAGACATCTCTCAGGGAGATAAGGCACAGCTTGGGAAGGTATCTGGCGATATTTTTCATTGTCGCTCTGGGAGTCATCATGTTCGCGGGACTCAGGGTATGCCGTGAGGACATGGTTGCAACCGCGGACAAATATTTTAAACAGACATCATTTTATGATTACAGAGCACTCTCCACACTGGGCTTTGACATGGGCGATGCCAAGCAGCTGGTCGGAGAGAACGGAGTCTTATATGCGCAGGGCGGAATAAGCCAGGCGGTCATAGAGCTTCTCGCCGACGGGCGTGAGTGTGTTGTGGCGACCTATTCGCTGCTTGACAATATCAACCGTCCGGAGCTGATTGAGGGGCGCATGCCGGAGAATGACAGGGAGTGCGTTGTCGACAGCAAGCGTTACGGGAGTGAGTACATAGGTCAGGAGTTTGTCGTGTCGGACAGCAATACCGATGATGTGAAGGATGCGTTTACATATAGCACCTACACGATTGTCGGAATTGTGCAGTCGCCGCTCTATCTCAATTTTGATAGAGGAACCGCACCTGTCGGAAACGGAAGTGTCTCAAGCTTTGCATATTTTATGAGAGGAGCTTATACGGCCGAATATGACAACGAGATATATGTGCGCATGGACTGTGGTTATGAAGCCTATTCGGATGAGTACAATTCCTATGTTGATGAGCACACGGATATGTTGAAGGATGCAGTGCAGAGCATAGCTGATAAGAGATATACTCGACTGTACTCGGAGGCTTATGACAAAATAGAGGATGCCAAGGCAGAGCTTAACGATGAGCTTGAAGCTGCCAAGGCGGAGCTTGACAGTGCATACAATGAACTTCTTGAAGCGGAACAGGAGCTTGAGCAGAAGCAGGAGGAGCTTGACGCAAATCGGGCAGCCATGGAAAGCATGGGAATGAGTACGGAGGGAGTGTTCGATGAGGCTCAGGCTCAGTTAGATGCCGCAAGACAGGAGATAGCCGACGGATATGCCGAATACGAGAGCGGAATAGATACGCTTGAAACCAAGCAGAATGAAGCAGAGAGCGAAATCATGTCGGCTGAGGATGAGTTGAATGACTTGAAGGAGCCTGTAGTGTATGTGCTTGCCAGGGATTCCAATGTCGGATATGCGAGCTTTGACAACGACAGCAATATCGTGAATCAGGTAGCCGCTGTGTTCCCGATATTCTTTTTTGCCGTAGCCGCACTTGTATGCATGACCACCATGACAAGAATGGTGGAGGATGAGAGAACGCAGATAGGAGTGCTCAAGGCACTCGGCTACAGTGACGGTGCCGTCATGGCAAAGTACATGTTCTATTCTGGCTCGGCAGCCGTGGGCGGAGCGGTGTTCGGCTATGTTGTGGGAAATCTGCTGTTCCCTAAGGTTATATGGATGGGCTACAATATGCTCTACGATTTTGCGGGGCTTACCTATGTGTGGGATATAAAAATCGGAGTTATCTCAATCGTGGCTGCGGTGCTGTGCTCGATGGGTGCCACATATTTTTCGTGCGCGGCACAGTTTCACAGCTCGCCGGCAACGCTCATACGCCCTAAGGCGCCTAAGAGCGGAAAGAGGATTCTGCTTGAGAGAGTAGGCTTTATATGGAGGAGACTTGGCTTTTTGAGAAAGGTATCCATAAGAAATGTGTTCAGATACAAGAAGCGTTTCATTATGATGATAATGGGTATAGGCGGCTGTACGGCACTGGTCGTAACCGCACTTGGACTTAAGGATTCTTTCTCCGACATAGTGAGTGCGCAGTTTCGTGAGATAGCCGTGTATGATATGTCGGTAACGCTGGGGGATCCTGCTGACGATGGAGATAGGGAGAAGCTTGGGAAGACTTTTGATGAGTACTTTGACAGCTATGCGTTTCTCAATTCATCGACAATGGATATTGAGAGCACGGGTGCGAAAAAGTCTGCCAATGTTATAATAGCGGAAAATGCCGAGGCACTTTCTGAGCAGTATCATTTCATGAGTATTAAAGGCGGAGAAAGGCTTCAGTATCCTTCCGAGGGAGAGATAGTTCTCACAAAGAGACTTGCAAAGAACCTTGGGGTAAAGAAAGGGGACAGCTTAACGCTCACGGATGATAATCTGAATACCATGACGGTTACGGTGTCCGGTGTATGTAAAAACTATGTTTTCAATTATGCTTTTATCGCGAAGGAGACCTATATTGAAACGGCGGGCAGTGAGCCTGAGTACAGAACGGTATATGCGTCGATAAAGGATGGCTTGGATGCACATCAGACCATCGCAGACCTGCTCCTTATGGACGAGGTGAGCTCGGCGTATGCCAATGCCGACACACAGGAGCAGTTTGACAGCATGATTTCCAGCATAAACTATGTCGTAATCATGGTGATTCTGCTTGCGGCGGCACTCGCATTTGTTGTGTTGTATAACCTGACCAACATTAATATAACGGAACGTATCAGGGAAATTGCCACGATAAAGGTTCTCGGCTTCTATTCATGGGAGACTGCATCCTATGTGTTCCGTGAGAATTTTATACTGACGGGCATAGGTGCGGTTCTCGGACTCGGTCTTGGGAAACTGCTCCACATATTCATTATGAACTGTATAAATGTGGAGGCAGTATCGTTTGACAGCAGGATAACGTGGCTGAGTTATGTGTTAAGTGTGGTACTTACATTCATATTTGCCGTGATTGTCAACCTGCTTATGCTGTTCAAGCTCAATAAAATCAATATGGCTGAATCACTTAAATCCGTTGAGTAAGGTGTGCTCACTGTTCCTTACTTCTGCTTCGAATCCAGTCATACTTCATGCTAAGCTCCTCGTCGGAGCTTCCCGTGAAGAAATAATAATCAAAATATTCGGCATCGCCGAGGGCTATAAAGGCTCCGTAGGTCGGAATGCTGTTAAAGAGTACGGTCGAATCGTGGCTTATCGCCAGTCCGCAGCCTTTATCAGATATGACACACGGGGCTTTTAGTCTGCCTTTTCCGAAGGAGATATATCTTGCAACACGGTTGAGTGGAAGGTGGTCACGGTTGCTTGCGCCGAAAGCATATAGCTTCTGTACGTTGTCAAAGTCGAAAAAGCATAAGCTTCTATCTGAAGTGCTCTCAAGGACGTGTCCCGGCTGTTTTTCGCTGAGCAGGACATTCTTGTCCTTGTCGCAGAAGGTTACAAGTCCGTTCTTTTTATCTATTCTAAGATAGAGTGCCGAGGTTGCGAGAAGCACCGTGTCGGGGGTGTCCTTAAACTTCCACTTATCGAAGGTGTTTCTGTGCTCAATACATTTCGCCTCGGGTATCGTGTTACCCGCCTTGTGGTAGGAGACGCGTATCATGCTCGCGGCGTAAGGCGTGAGCTCAAGGACGGCATTTATGCTGTCTAAGATGAGTGTATTGCCCTCACGGCGCACACTTCTGAACGGATAGGCAGCCATGCGCTTAGGATTCTGCTTCAGCGCGTCCGTCTTAGGAACTGAGCCGAAGCTGTACTCGGACTGACATATAATCTTGTTGCTGTGGTCGACTATTTTTTGCGGGGCAGCAGGCGGCTGCCTGTAAGGCATCGCCGGGTAAGGGGCTGTCCTTCGCGGCGGTGCGGCTTGGTATTTGCCCACGGTCTGCCTGACCGGTGTTTGGCTGACGGTGGGGCTCATGGCTGGTGTAGAGCCGTTCGCAGGTGTGGAACCGCCGGTTGAAGTGGAACTCACGGTTGGGGCTGTGGTTCTGTGTGTTCTGTTAGGCTGTGAGTTCTCCGCCTCGAGAACGGTGTTGTTTACCGTATCAGGCACGGGCTCACCGATAAGCGGTGTGACTGTACCTGTGTGGTACACGACAAGCTCGTGCAGCGCTCTTGTGGCAGCCACATAGAGGAGCTTTACGTTGGCATCCGATGCGGGGTAGGCCTCCTCATCAGGGTTCATGAGTATGCAGCAGTCAAATTCCAAGCCCTTCGTGTAGGTGATTGGAAGAACCATCGTTCCGTTGTCAAACTCCATCGCGTCATAGTCGTTGATGTCGGTGTAAGCCGAGAGCTTGTCGGATACCGTTCTTGATGTGGCATCATCGCGGCATATAACGGCTATTGTCTCATAGCCCGTTTTTTTCCATTCATTTATTTTATCAGCGGCAGCCGTTATAAGCTTTTCATAATCCTCAAAGTGAGCAACGGTGACTTCGTTTCCGTGCCTGATAATCGGCTCTACAGGATATATTGCAAAGCTTCCGTGTCTTAAGATGTCCGTCGCGAAGTGAGAAATCTCCACGGTGTTTCGGTAGCTCTTTCTGAGGAGATTGAACGAGTCAAATTCTCCTGTCAGGAAGTTGTCGCGAAGCTCCGTCCAGTCATTAAGTCCGTGGTTGTAGTGGATGTTCTGTGCGACATCGCCCATTATGGTATAAGTACAGCCGCGCATGCAGTAGTGGAGTGACATGTATGCCATCATTCCGAAGTCCTGTGCCTCGTCGATTACGACATGGCGTGCTTCTATAATCGGGTCATCCTCCTTGGTGCGCTTGTAGATATAGGCGAGTGCGGCGAGGTCGTACAGATCAGGACTGCTCTCGTCAAACGGAAATACGGTGTTGTATCGTCTTTCCTGAGCGGAGAGGAAATCCTTGTATATGTCATAGATGGAAGTTTTCCATTTTTTGCCGCCGAAGTACTGTCTGTAGAAGCGGACAAGAGCCTTTTTTTCATCGGCAGTGTATTGAATTTCTTTTCCGGTAATCTCGTTTTCAAGACGCGAGAGTACGCGTTTATTGAGCAGATTAATCTTCGACTGAATTGACATATGCGGATTCTCGTTAAGAAAAGCGACGATGGAATCGGAAGTGAGAAGTGTCTCGCATACATCGTGCTCAAGAAGTACATTCTCATTGGATTTTAATATGACATCCGATGTATTTATCGTTGAGCGCTCATAGGCGAGGCAGAAGGCTTCAAGGTCGTAAAACCAGTCGAGTGTGCCTCGCTTCATCGCCTCGGGGAAGGTCTTTGAAGCCTGTGCAAGCGGGGCGATGCTCTGCCTGTCTGAGTTCCAGTCCTCATAGAGAAGGCGGACAAAGAGTTCTTCCATTGTCATCTGGCGGACTCCGTTCACATCAAGGTCGGGAAGCACGCTGGTTATGTAGTTCAACAGAATCTTGTTGCTTCCGACGATGTAGAAATCGACGGGCTTAAAATCCTTCTCGTAATTGTAGAGAATGTAGGATATTCGGTGCATCGCGACCGTCGTTTTACCTGAACCCGCGGCACCCTGAACTATCATGCTCTTGTAGGGCGACTGTCGTATGATGTCGTTCTGCTCCTTCTGGATGGTGGCGATTATCTCGCCGAGTACAGCCTTTTTGTTCTGGGAAAGATATTTGTTGAGCAGTTCGTCGTTGGCGACAACATCGGTGTCAAAAAAAGAAGCCAGCTTATCATCCTTGATTTCATAGGTCCGCTTCTTCTTAAGGTCAATCTCAAAGTCCCGTTCATTCGGGACGGAGTATTTTATTTTTCCGAGGTGGCTCTCGTAGTAGGAGTTGGAAATCGGTGCACGCCAGTCAACAACCTCGATATGGGTGATGTCGCGGTTGATTCCGACCTTTCCTATATAGATTGTCTCCTCACCGCCGTGGTTTTCGTCTATCAGGTCTATCCGTCCGAAGAATGGCTTGCTTCTTGCCTTCTCGGCTCGTGCAGCCTCACGCTGTGCGCGTTCGTAGAGCACCTGTATGTTGTCAATCATTGAAAGGGCTTCTACATCCTTGGCACCGTAGGTTTCAAGCAATGTGTACAGCTCGTCAGATAAGCGCTTCTCATCCGCCTTGTATTTTTCGAGATTTTCGGCGGTCAGCTTGAGGATGGACTCAAAATGAGTCTGTTCGAATTGGTTGTCGTCAGGGGAAAACATGGGGCACCTCCTTTGGATTTAATTATAGAGTGAATATTCATTATATTACAGTTGTGCGGGTTCGTAAATATCGTCGAAGATTTCTTTTTTTACGACGTAGACATCGCGGCTGTTCCCCTCAGTGTAGCAGAGCATATCGCCCGCTCTGCCTGCCATGTAGGCTTCGTAGTTCCATGCCGTGAATACCTTGGTAAGCTTTATAAGAGGTCTTGCATAGACAACGGCATCAGAACAGGAGACACAGCAGCGTGCAAGCGGAAGCAGAGCGTGAGCTTCGTTGTCCGCGATATCTATAACACTTGGAGCGTACTCGAAGGTCTTGTCAAATGTACCTGCAAAAGGCGTGTATTTGCTGTCAAACACCTTCTTTTCAAGAGGGTAGACCTCGCCCTGACTTCCTATCATGAAATAAACATCATCCCTGCAGTTCACGAGAACATCGCCCTCAAGAGTCCTTATCTTCACATCGGTTCCGGACTTGAACATATCGCAGCTTCGCACATAGCCGTAGACGGCAGGCTTCTTGATGTAGGGAGCGAGAAGCTCGGGATTTTCGATTTCATCGGTGTAGCGGATTATGTCGTAATTTTCGTAGTATTCGTTGAATCTCTCTAAAATATAATCCTCGATGCTCGTTGTATCACCGAAGGTCTGTGAAAATCTTTTTTTGTTTATGAAGCCGCCTGCTTTGTCGATGTGCCCGCCGCCGTTTCCAACCTCACCGCAGATGTAGGAGGCAAGTTCGTTGGCTGAAATTTCTGGTGTGCAGCTTCTTATCGAGAGCTTGAAGCCATCAAAGTAATCGTTGTAAACGACGCACGCATCGATTGTGTCGACCTGAATCACAAAGTCGCTTATGACACCGAGAATGTTCGGGTCACAGGGCTTTGACATGACGACCGAGAAGCGGTGCTTCGGGACATAGCGGTTGTGTGAGATGGCATAGCCGGCGGTGTCAAGCTCGCTCAGGCTGAAATTGGCGAATTTCAATCGGTTTATGAGCGTCCTGTTGTAGTGCAGAAAATCAATCATATCCCTGTCGAGAGGGTGTCTTATCTCGGAGAGCTGGCTGCTGTCCATGTATAAGCCGTAGTAGAGTGCAGTCGCGACGTCGGCATCGGAGTTGATGTCGTACTCCGCGTCGACAAGCATCGCGTAGCAGAGCGTTGCGCAGCTCACGAGGCTGCTCCTTATCTCGGACAGCTCATCCGATGTCATTCCCGTGTCGTGGTGGTCTATCATGGCAACTGTCCCTGCATCGAAGTGGGTCACGTTTCCCTGCCCGTATTGGCAGTCGACCGTTATCAACAGCTCGGGAGCATTGAGCGTGTCTATGTATTCAACGGGAATGTGCAGTTCCTCAATCATAAGCCTTAAATTGCTTTTGCTTATCTCATTTCTTCCGCCGTAGACAAGCCTTACATCCTTGCCGAGCGATTCAAAGTAACGGTAGAGCGCATAGCCTGAACCGAGGGCGTCCGCGTCGGGATTGTCGTGCGCCTGTATAACTATCCGGTTGTATTTGTTTAAATCTTTTAACTTCATTTGTTTCACCATTATTCATCATATTATTTAAGCAGTTTGAATTAGTTTTTAAAAATATCCGATGTCAGGTCTATCGTCATGGCAGGGCGCACACCGTAGCCCTCAAGCCCAGCAAAGTCGGCGATAATCTGCTCGTCGCCGTAGCTTATGTTCACAACCTTCACCGTGCAGGCATCGTTTCCGTCAGTGTCGCGGAGCCACCAGAAGTGATCTTTGCACTTGTATGCCTCGAGATTGGAGTTGTACCAGCCTGACTCATCAAGCTCGATGGCGGAGGATGTCGGCTTGGCATATATGTTCACATCTGCGTCGTAGAGCCACGAGAGCTCATCGGAGGAGAGCAAAAATACCTTGTCCTCGGTCACATCACCGTCGGTTTGCACCTGTGTTGTGAGAATTGCAGAGAGCTCATTTTCAGTAAAATTATGTAAAAATCCTGCCTCGGTGTCGTAGCCGTTGGTGTGCATCGACATGGCTTTGGCGGCAGGAGGGCAGTCGGTGTACTTTACCATCTCCCTGTCGGAGTTAAGCCATGTCCGAAGGTTCGAGACACTCCATCTGTTGTCGCCACGTACAAGCCGCTGCATATCCTTGGAGAGTGCATCGGTGGCAGTCCGCCAGTAGTTCTCACCGTCATAGGCGTTGTACTCACCGCCCTCGGCGACATCGAAAGCCTTCATTGTGAGTAGCTTATCTGAAATCACGACGGCGCTCGCTTCGTCCTCCGATATATGTATGACGCGCCAGAGAATCGGCTCGTCGTTGTATTTTCCAAGAGAGACGGTGTCCCCGAGCTTAATCTCGGTGTTCTCTGAAAAAACGGGCTTTTCCGTGTTGTAGTCGGGAAGAGTAGCGGCATTTGAAGGGCTGCCTGCCGTCTTTTTAAGGTGCGGAACGACGAATGCGGAAACGGCAATAACAGCAGCAAGGAGCACAGCTGCAACTGCGATGATGGTTTTTCTTGGAGAGGACTTTGAAGCGGTGTGCTTTGTATACGTTTTGCCAGAGCTTGCGTTTTCACTGTCTGTAGAAATATCATTCCCTGTGGACTTAGTGTCGCCCGCAAATTCGTCTATACATTTTAAGATGGCGCTGTGGTCAACGTCCGTCTGTGAGTCGAGCCACTGGTGTGTCATGAGAAAGTATTCCATGGATTTGCTCAGCGTGAAATTCTCGAGCTTGTACACGATGATGGGTTTGTTTTTGCTCACCGCGCGCTCGACCTCGCGCAGAACATGAGGGGAATCGTTAGCACGCTTCGAGAGCAGAAGAAGCATCACGTCGGCGCCGTCGATGCCGTCGACCAGCTCCTGTGCATACTCGTGTCCCGAGCGGATGTCCCTCGGCGCGATAAAGCATGAATGACCGTTTGCCTCAAGCATTGCGCAGACCTCTGTGGCAAGCTTGGAATCGGTCGAAGAGTGTGAAAGAAAAATACGCATAATTAACCTCATTTCCGGGTGGCTGTTCATTTGTCTGAATCCCCTTACATGATAAAATTTACACAAGAAACGCCTCAACGTGTTACTTAACTTCGGCTTATTCCTGCGTAAATTTTATCATCGGCTTGTAGCTATGCCGGCAATGATGACAGCTCACTCAAAATCCGGTATCGGATTACTTGATTTTTCATGAAAATAATAAGATTACTCTATCATTTTTTGAAGTTGAATTCAAGGGTGGGGTGGAATATAAATAACAAATAAAATAGACTTTTGGTGAGAATATGGTACAATGGAAATAAGTGGAAAAAACGGGTGCAAAACAGAAAAGTAATATAAGTTTGAAAGAAAAACTTTCAAACTACTTATTGGAGGCAGTACTGCAAGCAATGCTTGCAGTATGCAGGGGTATAAAAATGCAAAATAAAAATATTGCAGGGGGAAGGCTATGGGCATAAATCTTCCGCAGTCGGAAAAACTGAATATTCAGGATTTACAGCAAATCTTCAAGGACACGACCGAGTGCTACAAGCTATTCTGGTTTAAGGCAATTCTTTCAAAGGTGAAGGATGGAAGGCAGCGTGTGACGTACAACGAGCTGGTCTGCCTGATGATGGCTGATGCATACTACATGGTCAACGAATACCACTTGAACCTTGGACCGAACGACAGCCTCGAAAAGCTTGTGAAGATTATTTTTGAGCAGACGGGCGTCAAGTCGTCAGAAAAGACGGACAGGATTTACAATATGCTTCTCGGATATAACGCAAGTGAAATCAAAAAGCTCAAGAGCAAGCTGATAGTTGAAGTGCCATACCGTCTGCAGTCAAGCTTTCTGCACGATATGACAATCGCGCAGATTCCGACAGGGAGTGCCGGCAGGATAAGGGAGCTCAACCAACAGAAGAAGCTGTTGTACTACTATAGTGAGTATATGCAGTACAGAACGGAGATTACCATTGAGGATGAGTGGTTTGCCTATCTGTCGGAAAACCGCGAGATTTTGGAGGGCTGGGTAAAGTACAAGCTGATTGAATATTTGCAGCGCAGAAATCCGACAATCCCGGGAATCCCGAACAAAATTGCTCCGTCCGAAAAGAGAGACCTCACCGAGGCGAAGAAGTTCTGGAGAGCCGTCATCGGAAGAACCGAGCTTTGTGACTGTTACACGGGGAGAGTGCTTAACGAGGATAATTTTGAACAGCTCGGTGGCTTGGACATCGACCATTTTATTCCATGGTCGTTCATCGCAAGCGACGAGGTGTGGAATCTGACGCCGACCTTCAAGTCAGTGAACATCAATAAGAGCAATTTCCTTCCGGATATGGATTTTGACCTGAAAAAGATGGCGCACCAGCATCACATCGCGCTCGGAATCGCGCAGGAAAATTCACAAATCGCAAAGCTTCTGAACTCGTACTTAAACAGTAACTTAAACGATACTGCGGCACGCTTTGATTTGTACACCGAAGCACTGTCGGAGCAGGAGTATTCGGATGGAATTTATAAAATAATCGAGCCGCTGTACATGTCGGCGCAGAACGCGGGCTATAGGCAGTGGACAAAACGACCGGAGGTATAATTCATGGGAAAGCTTGTGAGGGATAAAATCCCGCAGATAATAATTGCGGACGGCAGGACGCCGATTGTCAGAACCTTGTCCGACGAGGAATACTTATCGGAGCTCGACCGAAAGTTAAACGAGGAGGTGGCAGAATATCAGGCAGACAAGTCTCTCGAGGAGATAGCGGACGTCCTCGAGGTGCTCCTTGCAATCTGTGAAGCCCGCGGGCATTCCGTCGATGAGCTTATTGAAGTCCGCGACAAAAAGAGGGAGAAGAGAGGCGAATTTCGGGATAAGGTGTATTGGGAGGGGAATGAGTAATAAAAATGAGTGAGGGAAAATTAAAAATCTGTAATAAATAAAAGAAAAAATATTTGAAAAATCATATTGACTCTGACGTTATGTAATAGTCTATGCTGAGGTTAACGCGTGGGAAGAAAATCAGTACGTGCAAAGAAAAGGAGACACAATGGGAAAAGGTATGATGACGGTACATGAGGTCAGCGAAATATCGGGAGTGAGCATACGCACGCTCCATCACTACGACAAGATAGGGCTTCTGCCCGCAACAAAGGTGACGGACGCGGGCTACCGCCTGTACGATGAGATGGCACTCGAACGTTTGCAGCATATTTTACTGTTTAGGGAGCTTGAGTTTTCGTTAAAGGAAATCAAGGATATTCTAAACAGCTCCGACTTTGACCGAAACAAGGCCCTCGGGCAGCAGATAAAGCTCTTAGAGCTTCGCAAGGAGCACATCCAAAATCTGATTGACCTCGCACGCGGAATAAAAGGAATGGGAGTAAAAAATATGACTTTCGAGGCATTCGACACAAGAAAAATTGATGAGTACGCAAGGCAGGCAAAGGCATCGTGGGGACAGACGGAAGCATACAGGGAATATGAACAAAAATCGGCAGGACGCACCATGGCGGAACAGCATGCGCTGAGCGCACAGATGATGGAAATATTTGCACAGTTCGGCAAAATAAAAAATCAAAGCCCCGACAGCGAGCAGGCACTTTCGCTTGCCGCAAAGCTTCAAGACTTCATCACAGAGCACTTCTATACCTGCACCGATGAAATCCTGTTAAGCCTTGCTGAGATGTATGCGGGTGGTGGAGATTTCACCATCGGCATCGATAAAGCGGGAGGAGAGGGCACGGCGGTGTTCGTTGAAAAGGCGATAAAAGCGATGGTGGAGGGGAGAAGGTAGAAGAAGGAGCTGTGGGGAAGAATAAAATTGGTGAGGGAAGGGAATAAGGAATAGGGTAAAGCCTCGGCGGGTGCCGGGGCTTTTTTAGTAAATCATATCGCTTTTGCCTACTCTGGCAGGTTACAAGATGGGGAGGGTGTGGTATGATAAATTATAATTGGAACGGTATATTAATGACAAGTGGTAAAAAATTGACTATGGCAGCGAGGTTGTGTAATGAAAGAGGCGGATATATTTGCAGATGAAACAGAATTATCTGAATCACGTAAAATAATGCTTTTAAAATCGGATAGGACGACAAATGTCGTTTATAGGGTTGGTGGAATAAGTAAAGAACAAGCTGTTCAGATAAGTTCAATCGAAACGGTTGATAAAATTCAGAAACGTATGGTGAAGATAAGCGAATGCGGTGGAAAGCTCAGTTATTTTAATATTGCGAGTAGGGTTTTTAGGAATAACCTCATAATGGTTGACAGCAAAATGCCGGAAATCCTTGGATGTATGTTGTTGGATTCTTACAGTGAAAATGTGAATGATTGCAGAACGCTTGTGGATATGACGTGTGAGAAAAATCCTATAGGGTATAGCGATACTTCCTTATATCAATACAAAGTTAAGCAATTTTTGTTTTCATGTGCAGCAGGCTTGACATCGACAACATATTGGGATGGGCTTTATAGAACTGATATTGGATTTGATATTGTAAATGCAGATGGAGAAAGAATAGCGTATAATATATATAATCGTTCGATTTTTGAGCAATATTTGTTCAATAATGCTTTCTTTCAACAGTCATGTATGGATGAATGTGATTGCATGAAAGTGTATTATGAAGAGGGAGAGATGTATATTAAACTTAATGTGCAAATAGATGTTAGATAAGATGGTAATAAAAAACTTTATTGGGAGCGAAGGATATGACGGATAACTACAGCTTTGAGGTATATGAGAAAATAAAACGAGAAGAGAGAATAAATTGGAAATTATATGTTGATGCAGTTTACAAGGCGGATGCAAGTAAAAAAGATATGTCTGCGGAGGTCTTATCTAAATTGTTAGGTGTTAAGAATCAAGGAGGATTTAGATATTTAGGAAAAACGCAGGAGCCTAAATTAATTATTTTGTTTTCGAGTGGTGAAGACATATATTGGAAGGATGAAATAGATAATAGTTTAGGCGTTTTTATGTATTATGGTGACAACAAAATTCCAGGAAATGACTTACATAAAACAAAGCTACATGGAAATGAAATATTGAGATATGTATTTAATTTAGCGGTATCGGATGACGAAGAAGTGAGGAAAAAGATACCTCCAATTTTAGTATTTAAAAAATCAGGTGGAAGAGATGTAAAATTTTTGGGGTTGGCAGTCCCGGGAATAAAGGGAAAACCAAGTAAAGATTGGCTTACAGCCGTATGGGGATGTAATAAAGATGGAGATCGATTTCAGAACTATAAGGCACTATTCACAATTTTGAATACTTCTTCTGGTTCACAGGACGAAGACGGATTTGGGATTAATCTTGCGTGGCTTAATGATATTGAAGAAGGAAAAGCGTATGAAAGTAATTATGCTCCTAAAGTATGGAAAAAGTTTATTCATAAGAGAACCTATTCTCCGCTATTAAGTAGAATATTAGCTTATTCTAATAGTGTTGAGAAACAGTTACCTGATAAGAGAGAAAAAACAATTATGTTAAACGCATTGCATGATTATTTTATACAAAAGGATAGAGGGTACAGCTTTGAACAGTTTGCAGCAGATATTGTTGAGAGCTTAGACGATTCGGTAGTAAACATTGAAACTACCAGACCGTACAAGGATGGTGGTTTTGATGCAGAAGGGAGATATAAAATTTTTAAGAATGTTGAAAATTCCGTGTTTGTAGAATTTTATATGCAGGCAAAATGTTATGGTGCCAAGAATCCTGTCGGAGTAAAAGACACAGCTAGATTAATTTCAAGAATAAAGAATCGACAGTTTGGAATTATGGTCACAACATCTTATATTGCAGACCAGGCATACAAAGAGGTCAGAGAAGACGGACATCCTATAGTATTCATTAATGGAAAAAATATAATTGATTATATCTATGATGAATGTGAAATTAGGACAGTAGATAGGTTATATAGATGGTTGGAGTTGAATTATGGGGGAGGGGAGGAGTAAAAAATATAGTTATGGCAAGAGGCTTGTTGTTGGGAAATGGAATTAATGCGCATTTAGGTATAAAAGATTTGTCTGTTGGTAGTATTGCCGAAAGATTTAAAAGAAATATTCTAATATACTCGAAACTTATTTATGGAATCTTTGGAGTAAATATTGCAGAAGATTTTTTTAAAAGTGTTGATATGCAGACATCTAATTTAGGTATAGAGACATTAGCTGGTATTTTGTATAAGTATGTAAAGAAAAAGAAAAGCAATAGTTGGACAGATAATGATGAATATAGACTTCAAGACTTAATTACATGTATTTGCATAACATCTATTTTTTACAATGAAAATGGGAAAATTGGACAAACATATGATAAAAGAAAAATGCCTTCATTGGATGAATATGATTATATATTCACATTAAATTACGTTGAATTTTGGGATGAGATAGGTAGATGTATCCATTTGCATGGAAAGATTGATTTACCAAATATTGGTGATAAAAGGAATGTAATTCTTGTTAGTAAAGGTGAAATGAATTTGAAAGAGTATGTAGAGGCAGTTAGGGATATTGAAAAAACAAATAATATAATTCAATTTTATCCTGATGATATAGTATTTGCCCCAAGTGAAGTGGAAAAGAATAAACTGGTTTGTGTAACAGGTATACTACTTTCTGAGAATCTTTATCCTGCAGAAGATTTGTTTTTAATGCACCCTAAAAATTTATATACAGATTTAGACTTAGTTGATGAATTAGATATTTTCGGAATGTCGCCTTATGGAGATAAAAGTATAATCGATAAACTAAACGGTAAAAGTTTTGTTCGTGTGTTCATATATAATAAAAATGAAAGTGAAAATGAAGAAACAAATGTATGGGAGAACAAGTTAATGTGCAAACATGAATTGGTAGACTCGTGTTATATAAAGTAGCAAAATATGTGTGCATAACATAATTCTGGATATATATTTTGAACTAGATTGGCGCAGGAATGTTTTACTATACAGTCAATGAGCAGGACAAATGCTTTTACACAATGGTCTGCAAACATAGCAATATACTAAAAGATATGTCTTGTGGCAGGATAAGGAGGTTGAACGATGGCAAACGGTACATTAATTAGAAAAATTCATATGTCTTGTCCACTATGTGACAGGACACATGAAATTGAAGAGAGGAAGAGAACTACAACTATTATAATAAAGGGTGAGGAAGTGACCTACGAAGAGAGGTTTTATTTTTGTGCAAATTCCGATGAGGATGAGAATGAATTTGAAACGGGGGCAATGACAAATGAAAACCTTCTTAATGCAAGAAACGCATACCGAGTAAAGATGGGACTTCTCACATCTGATGAAATTGTTGCAATTAGAGAAAGCTATGGATTGTCTCAGGTTGACCTTGCAAAATTGCTGGGATGGGGAGAGGCTACAATATCCCGCTATGAAAGCAAGGCAATTCAAGACGAAGCTTATGATACTATGCTTCGCTTGATTAAAGATAATCCGTTGCAGGCATTAGAATTCTTAAAAAAGAATTCTGAAAAATTCTCGATGGTAAAACGCTTAGAAATAAGAGCAAAGATTGTAGAAAAGTTAGATTCGTATGGAAAAGAGTTTCTTACAAGGCAGACTTTTGAAGGAGAGTATGCAAATTTTGAAGAGCCATCTGATTCAAATGGATTCACAATGCTTGATATTGATAAAATTGAAGCAATGATTTCTTATATTGCTGAAAGTGTAAATAACCTGTTTAAGGTTAAACTGATGAAAATGCTTTGGTATTCGGATGTTATATCATTCGGTAATAATGGACATTCAATGACTGGTATGGTATATCGACATGAAGGTATGGGAGCTCTTCCTGTTGGACATTATAGCTTGATGAATTTAGAAAATTTAAATGTTAAAGAAGAAATGAGTTGCAATTATGATACTATGCTTCATGTGTATCCAACTCCTAATATGGATTATTCGGTATTGACCGATGGAGAAAAAGCTATATTGGATAAGGTAATTATAAAGTTTAAAGACTATAAAGCAAAAGATATTGTAGATTATATGCATGATGAAAGGGCATATAGAGAGACAAAAACCGGAGATATAATTCCTTTTAGCCTGGCAAAAGAAATAAGAGTATTTTGATATGGTGAGTAACTATTTTTGGAGTACAATGATTGTCTAAGCAATTCACAATTGGGGTATCTTTATGCTGTTGAGAGGAGTGCTTATTGTGGATATATCGGAAATCATGTAAAAAATTATGTTAAATTCATGATTCGTGTCAGTATAATTTGTGCAATAAATACATCGAACGAAGTTAGACAAATATGTAAAGAGAGCCATTTGCGGGTGGTGTACATTGACGCTGACGAATATAATATATAATCTATATACAGATTATAACCATAAGTGTACGGAATAGAATTTCGAAAGGTATAATTAAAATTCGCAAAACAAAGGAGCATTTATGAGACAGGAAACAATAGATAGAATTAGAAAATTTACAGAAGACAGAGATTGGGATCAGTTTCATTCACCGGCCAATCTTGCCAAATCAATTATAATTGAGGCTGCCGAGCTGTTAGAGTGTTTTCAGTGGTCGAATGAGAATTATGATTTACAACATGTAAAAGAGGAACTGGCGGATGTAATAGTATATAGTCAGGATTTGTTAGACAAGCTGGGACTTGACGCGGATGAAATTGTTAATATGAAGATGACAATGAATGAAGCCAAATATCCGGTAGAAAAAGCAAAGGGGAAGGCTGATAAGTATGATATGTTGTAGAGCAGTTTACGATAAATTGATTAATTAAAGCTACAGATGTATAATGACTTTGAACATAATTGTTATAATTGTCAAAAATATTCAATAAGTAGTCTGCTATGAACAGTAATCGAGATAAGTATTTAATTGATTTAATAAATAGAATGCATCTGGTCCATTTGAAATGAAATTACCAAGAACGGTACCGTTGACCTATGGTTCTCTTACGAAAGAACAATTTGATAAAGAAATTGAAAAAGGTATGTCTGATGTAAAAGCTGGCAGAGTTTACTCAGCAGATGCCATTGAAGCTGAAATGAAAAGAGATTTTGGCATATGATTTTTTATGTGGCATATTCCGCTGAAGCAAGACAGGATTTGAGGGACATTTATGAATATATTGCGTATGAATTGTTGGTACCTGAAACAGCTGCCGGACAATGGTTGCATTGTTCGGAACGATAGGAAATAGCAATACAAGTTGTAGGCAGGTGGCTACCCGGGAGCAGATGGACCGATTTTGAAAAACTCTGTATCAATTTTCTTTACAGATAAACTTTGTTCATAGATTTATGGTATAATCAGTTTAAGCGCTTAAATAAAGGAGATGGTTATACCATGAATCTGTTTTGCGAAGAGGTTCATAAACTGGAGGCGGAAT
>ERZ791734.1139-NODE-1139-length-25500-cov-3.712006_pt1 | contig 25500 bp, 23 predicted proteins | sample MGYA00509953_ERZ791734 | MGnify/ENA primary metagenome ERZ791734 (study PRJEB30046, sample SAMN00792038) | human gut metagenome | study: EMG produced TPA metagenomics assembly of the A metagenome-wide association study of gut microbiota in type 2...
AAATACAGCGGAATGCACCTATACGGTCTTCCGCTCCAATGAGAAAACAATGTCACCGGAGAAACCGGTGCTTGTTCTGGATAACAGTCAGCGAAAGTGGAATCATCATTCCATCGGAATGTTTACCAACCAGATAAAGCGCTCCGCTTTTGAATTCAAAGAGGAAGACGGAACAACCGTCAGTTCGGATATTCTGAAAGTGGATGCACGTTTTGTCAACCTGATCCGCTGGCTCGGGGAGAACCACATCAATGTGCGTTTATCCGGGGAAAACAGGGAAGATGGATATGCAGTCTGCCGGATTCGTGAGATTGCCTTTGGCGGCGGCACAAAATTATCCGCAGAAGATGGATTTTTGCAATTTATGATCGACAGACTTCTTGCAAGCGCTGCACCAGCGGAAGAGACGGCGGAAGACGAGCAGGAAGAATCCGGGGATGATATGAAACTTACCAGTATCCAGAGCATTACGGATTTTATGACCTGTGCGGGAAGAACACTTCCGGATAATATCAGACTCTGGGCAAGAAGAAATCTTGCAGTGGCAAGATCTAACGAGGTATCTCCGGAAGAAAGAAGACATGCTCAGAGAGCATTATCCATCATGATGAATATCCAGTGGAAGAATAATTATTTTGAAGCAATTGATCCGGATGAGGCAAGAAGAATTCTTGATGAAGAACTCTATGGAATGGAACGGGTAAAACAGAGAATTATCGAAACCATTATCCAGATCAACCGGACGCATACACTTCCGGCATACGGACTGCTTCTGGTAGGTCCGGCGGGTACGGGAAAATCTCAGATCGCATATGCAGTTGCAAGAATTTTAAAACTGCCGTGGACAACACTCGATATGAGTTCCATCAACGATCCGGAACAGCTGACCGGAAGTTCCAGAATTTATGCAAATGCGAAACCAGGAATTATTTTAGAGGCATTTTCTGTTGCAGGAGAATCGAATCTGGTATTCATTATTAACGAGCTTGATAAGGCGGCATCCGGAAAAGGAAATGGAAATCCGGCGGATGTATTACTGACACTACTTGATAATCTTGGGTTCACGGATAATTATATAGAATGTATGGTGCCTACGGTCGGAGTTTATCCGATAGCAACGGCAAATGACAAGAGTCAGATCAGTGCACCGTTAATGTCTCGATTTGCAGTGATCGATATTCCGGATTACACACCAGAGGAGAAGAAGATCATCTTTTCCCGATTTGCACTTCCAAAGGTTTTAAACAGAATGGGACTTAGGGAAAATGAATGCATCGTAACGGAAGAAGCACTGGATGTTATTATACAGAAATATGCAGATACCACAGGGATTCGTGACCTGGAGCAGGCGGCAGAGCATATTGCTGCCAATGCACTGTACCAGATAGAGGTAAACCATGTAGAAGAGGTTGTCTTTGAACCGGATGTGGTAGATACCTTATTAGGGTAAATATTTAAAAAGTAAAGAAGAAAAACAAAGAGCTGTTGCAGAAGCAATAGCTCTTTGTTTTTGCCTGAAAATAGAAAGGAGCATCGCTCCATAACTAAAAATTAATTATTTTGCGATACTCTCTCTGTTTCGGATAAATAAAATCTAGAATCCGTTATTCATTATTTCTGAGGACCAGCTGAAACTAAAGCCTTGCCAGCATCATTTCCTTCGTATTTAGCGAAGTTCTTAACGAATCTGTCAGCTAAGTCAAGAGCCTTTGTTTCCCATTCAGAAGCATCAGCATATGTGTCACGAGGATCAAGGATCGCAGGATCAACACCCGGAAGTTCTGTAGGTACTTCAAAGTTGAAGTGAGGAATTGTCTTTGTAGGAGCATTCTTGATATCGCCATTTAAGATAGCATCGATGATACCACGGGTATCTTTAATGGAGATACGTTTGCCTGTACCATTCCATCCTGTGTTTACAAGGTAAGCCTTAGCACCGCTCTTTTCCATTTTCTTAACAAGTTCTTCTGCGTACTTTGTAGGGTGCAGTTCAAGGAATGCCTGTCCAAAGCAAGCTGAGAATGTAGGAGTAGGTTCTGTGATACCTCTTTCAGTTCCGGCAAGCTTTGCTGTAAATCCTGATAAGAAGTAGTACTGTGTCTGTTCCGGTGTAAGGATAGATACAGGAGGAAGTACTCCGAATGCATCTGCTGATAAGAAGATTACGTTCTTAGCTGCTGGTGCAGAAGAGATAGGACGAACGATATTTTCGATATGGTTGATTGGATAAGATACACGGGTATTTTCTGTTACGCTCTTATCTGCGAAATCAATCTTACCTTCAGCATCAAGTGTAACGTTCTCAAGGAGAGCATCACGTCTGATTGCATTATAGATATCTGGTTCTGAATCCTTATCAAGGTTGATAACCTTAGCATAGCATCCGCCTTCAAAATTGAATACACCATTGTCATCCCAGCCGTGTTCGTCATCACCAATTAAGAGACGCTTAGGATCTGTGGAAAGTGTTGTCTTACCTGTTCCTGAAAGACCGAAGAAGATTGCTGTGTTTTCACCGTTCTTATCAGTGTTTGCAGAACAGTGCATGGAAGCAATACCCTTAAGAGGTAAGTAGTAGTTCATCATGGAGAACATACCCTTCTTCATTTCTCCGCCGTACCATGTGTTGATAATTACCTGTTCTTTGCTTGTAATGTTGAAAGCAACACATGTTTCGGAGTTAAGACCTAATTCTTTGTAGTTTTCAACTTTTGCTTTTGATGCGTTGTAAACAACGAAATCAGGCTCAAAGTTTTCAAGTTCCTCAGCGGTAGGCTTGATGAACATATTTGTTACGAAATGTGCCTGCCAAGCTACTTCTACGATAAAACGGATAGCCATACGGGTATCTTTGTTTGCACCACAGAAAGCATCTACTACGAAAAGTCTCTTGTTGGAAAGTTCTTTCTTTGCGATATCCTTAACAACATTCCATGCTTCTTCTGTCATTGGATGGTTGTCGTTTTTGTATTCATCAGAAGTCCACCATACAGTGCCCTTTGAGTTCTCGTCCATAACAATGTACTTATCTTTTGGTGAACGGCCTGTGTAAACACCTGTCATTACGTTGACAGCACCAAGTTCGCTTTCCTGTCCTTTTTCATAGCCTTCGAGTTCTGGCTTTGTTTCTTCTTCAAATAATAATTCATAAGAAGGATTGTAAACAATGTCTGTAGATCCGGTAATACCGTACTTGCTTAAATCGATGTTTGCCATTTTCAATAAACCTCTTTTCTTTATTATTATATCCGGAAAGAGCTGAGCAGATTCTGGATATTGTAATGAGATGGATTCCTCCAAATCTTTTATTAGTATACCTAATCAGTCGTGAAAAAGCAACCTTAAAATTGTTATTTTTTTAACTTTCGTCAAAAAAATAAATAATAAAAGTATAATTTTTTTCTAAAGCAGGTGTATAAACATCTGGTGGATTCCCATGTGCCGATCCAGTTCCGGATGGAAAGAAAAGGCAAGCTGTCTGCCGTATTGAACCCCGACAATTTTTTTATCCACGCGGGCAAGTACTTCCACGTCATCGGATGTGCTTATGATATAAGGGGCGCGGATAAAAGTCATCGGAACTTCGCCGATATGTGCGACCTCTGCTGTCCTGTGGAAGCTGCCAAGCTGCCGGCCATAGGCATTCCGCTTTATTTTCATCGGAATTGTTCCAAAATAGACGGTGGGATCATTTTCAATCTCTGAGGCAAGCAGAATCGCACCGGCACAGGTTGCAAGAACCGGTATACCGGAAGTAATCTGTTCTTTTAGCGGCTGAAACATATGCAGGTCGTGCAGGAGTTTTCCCTGGACGGTGCTTTCACCGCCGGGGAGAATCAGGCCGTCACAGGATTTGTTCAGATCAGAAGCCTGCCGCAGTTCCACACAGGAGATACCAAACCTGCTTAACATTTTTTCATGCTCAATAAACGCACCCTGCAGGGCAAGTACACCAACCTTCATTATTTACCTCTTTCTGCCATTAAAAGTGCAATTTCCTGCTCATTGATACCGACCATGGCCTCGCCCAGCCCAGAAGATAATTCTGCAATTAATTTTGCATCGGTATAATTGGTAACTGCCTGGACGATCGCAGCCGCACGTTTCGCAGGATTGCCGGATTTGAAAATGCCGGAGCCGACAAATACACCTTCTGCACCAAGCTGCATCATCAGTGCCGCATCGGCAGGAGTAGCCACACCGCCGGCAGCAAAATTTACGACCGGAAGTTTCTTGTTCTCATGCACATAGCAGACCAGATCATAAGGAACCTGAAGCTGTTTTGCTGCTTCAAATAATTCGTCCTCGCGCATAGAAGCAATCTTTGCAATCTCAGAATTCATCCTGCGCATATGTCTGACCGCCTGGACGATATCGCCGGTTCCCGGTTCGCCTTTGGTACGGATCATGGAAGCCCCTTCATTAATTCTTCTTAATGCTTCCCCCAAATCCTTTGCACCGCATACAAATGGAACATCAAATTCTTTTTTATTAATATGGTATACATCATCGGCAGGGGAGAGGACTTCGCTTTCGTCAATGTAATCAATTTCAATTGCCTGAAGAATCTGTGCCTCTGCAAAGTGACCGATTCTGCATTTTGCCATAACAGGAATGGAAACAGCATTCTGGATGCCGCGGATCATTTTCGGATCACTCATACGGGATACACCGCCTGCCGCACGGATGTCTGCAGGGATTCTCTCCAGTGCCATAACAGCACATGCACCGGCTTCTTCAGCAATCTTTGCCTGTTCCGGAGTGGTAACATCCATAATAACGCCGCCCTTTAACATCTGGGCAAGATTTTTATTTAATTCATATCTTTCATTTGTTTTCATTGTATTGATTCCTCCAAGTATAATTTTCGGGTTCATCCCGTGTTCGCTTTCCTATTATAATCAAAAGTGGCATATTATAAATTGCCAAAATAAAGTTATTTGACATGGTCAGTTAAATGCCAGTTTCATGCCAGATGAAGGCAGAACAAAAAGATATAGGAAAAAACTATAATATTGTATGTAAAAAATATATTATGCAATCAGTTTCTTTTTAATTACAATATAACATATAAAAACGATAGGTTTAATGGAAAAATATCGAGGAGGCAATATAATGAGAGAGATTTTATGTTTTGGAGATTCAAATACTTATGGATATATTCCGGGTCATTATGAGAAAGCACCGGCACGCTACCCGTGGGGAATCCGCTGGACCAGTCTGTTAAATGAAAAACTGGGAAAAGAAGATTACCGGGTAATCGAGGAAGGACTGTGCGGAAGGACAACTGTGTTTGAAGATTCTTTCCGGGCATACAGAAATGGTTCGGAGATGCTGCCGGCCATTCTGGAAACACATCAGAATGTGGATCTGGTTATCCTGATGCTCGGAACGAATGACTGCAAAGCGGTATATGGCACGACTCCGGAGATTATCGGACGCGGCATCGAAAAATTAATCCGGCAGCTCCGGGAATATGCACCGGAAAGCCAGTTATTACTTGTTTCTCCGATTCATCTGGGGGAAGATGTATGGAAAAGTGAGTATGATCCGGAATTTTCCATGGAATCCGTGGATATTTCCAAAGGTCTGGAAGCAGTATATCAGAGAATTGCAGATAAAGAAGGCATTCCATTTCTTGCGGCATCTTCAGTGGCACAGCCAAGTAAAACAGATGAAGAACATATGGACGAGGAAAATCATGCTTTATTTGCACAGGCAGTATATCAGAAAATAAGCCGGGAAATATTCCGATAGGAAATTTTTGAACTGTTTTCTTTTTTTACTTCAAAGGTACTTGACTTAGAGTGCGGTTGAACGTGTATAATAAAGATAAAATGATAATTGCAAAACACTTAATTTTTTTTGGCAAGTGTATATGCAAATGAGACATTACACAATTAGGTAATTGCGAAACACTTAAATTTTTGTAAATGCATATGCAAATGAAACATTACACGAAGGCACGCTCCCGCTACATTCGGCTATGGCACTAGGGAATCTTCCCGGTTTACCGGGTCCCTCCCTAGTGCGTGGGTAGCGGTACTAAGATGCTAAAATACAGCATCTAAGTGCCGACCGCCTCATAGTACCTTCTTAGCAATTGTTTAATTTGCATATACAATAAAGATAAATTATGAGTTTCGCAATTAACTAATTACACGATATAGGAAAGGAAGCAGTATTAATGAGTGAAAGTATGGAACAAAAGAGAATAAGCCGCGGCCATTATACCGGGGAACGTCCGTTGTTTCACGAAAAGGGACTTAAAATAGAACAGACGATCTTTGGTGAGGGGGAATCTCCGTTGAAGGAGTGTAAGGATATTGAAATGACGGACAGCAGTTTTGAATGGAAGTATCCGCTCTGGTACAGTAAAAATGTGAAAGCACAGGATTGTACCTGGGCGGAGATGGCACGCGCGGGTGTGTGGTACAGCAATCATATTCTGGTTGAAAATGCCCTGATCGATGCACCGAAGAATTTCAGACGCTGCCAGGATCTGACCTTAAGAAATGTATCTCTTCCAAATGCACAGGAAACCTTATGGAATTGCAATGATGTGGTGTTGGAACAGGTAATGGCAAAAGGAGATTATTTTGCAATGAACTGCAGCAATATGAAGATTTATGATTTCCGGCTGGCAGGGAATTATTCCTTTGACGGGGCAAAAAATGTAGAGATTCACAATGCCAGAATGTTATCTAAAGATGCTTTCTGGAATACAGAGAATGTCACAGTGTATCATTCCTATATTTCCGGCGAATATCTTGGCTGGAATGCGAAAAATCTGACACTGATTGACTGCACGATCGAAAGCCTGCAGGGAATGTGCTATATTGAGAATCTTGTGATGAAAAACTGTACTTTAATAAACACAACACTTGCCTTTGAGTATTCCTCAGTGGATGCAGAAATTACCGGGGGAATTACCAGCGTCATGAATCCGAAGAGCGGAAAAATAACGGCGGATGTCATAGAAGAACTGATTATGGATGAAACAAAGATAAATCCGCAGGACACAGTGATTATCTGTCCGGAAATCAGGAAAACAGAAAAAAGTTTTAAGACAGGAGAGTAAAACATGGACTATAATTTTGACAAAAGGACGGACAGAAGAAATACCGGATGCATGAAATGGGATGTGAAAGAAAATGAACTTCCGATGTGGGTTGCCGATATGGATTTTGAAACGGCTCCGCAGATTACGCAGGCACTGATAAAACGGGCAGAACAGGGGATTTTTGGCTATACACTTATTCCGGATGAATGGTATGAGGCATATCAGAACTGGTGGAGAAGCCGTCATCAGTTTGAAATAGAAAAGGACTGGCTCATTTTCTGCACCGGAGTAGTTCCAGCGATATCAAGCATTGTGCGGAAAATGACCTGCGTTGCGGAAAATATCGTGGTACTTACACCAGTATACAATATTTTCTTCAATTCGATTCTGAATAACGGAAGAAATGTGCTGGAAAGCAGATTATCCTATAAAGACGGAACATATGAAATTGATTTTGCGGATTTGGAAGAAAAACTCGCAAGGCCACAGACTTCCATGCTGATTTTTTGCAATCCGCATAATCCGGTCGGTAAAATCTGGGACAGGGAAACCCAGCAGAAAATAGGGGAGCTTTGTGACAAATATCATGTACTGGTATTATCCGATGAGATTCACTGTGACCTTACGGAGCCGGGAAAGGATTATATTCCATTTGCCTCGGTGTCAGATACCTGCAGAAAACTCAGCATAACCTGTGTTGCACCGACAAAGGCATTTAATCTGGCGGGAATACAGACGGCAGCAGTGATTATTCCGGATGCGTATTTAAGACATAAAGTAAACCGTGGATTAAATACCGATGAAGTGGCAGAACCGAATGTATTTGCGGCGATTGCACCGGTCGTGGCATTTCAGCAGGGTGGTAACTGGCTGGACGAATTAAAAGAATATCTGTGGGAAAACAGAAAATATGCGGAAGAATATATTGCACGGGAAATACCGCAGGTCAGCGCAGTAAAAGGACAGGCAACCTATCTTCTGTGGATTGACTGTACCGGAATTGCAAAAAAGGACACAAAATTCAGCAGCTTTATCCGTGAAAGCAGCGGACTCTATCTGTCAGACGGGGCAGAATACCGCAATGGGGAAGGGTTTCTGCGGATGAATCTGGCTTGCAGCAGAGAAGTGTTAAAGGATGGCTTACAGCGTTTCAGACAGAGTGTGCAGGCATATCTGGAATAGGAGGGCATAGATTATGGAAACTTCCGGGTATACAGCACTTCACTCAAATGTTTATCCGTTTACTTCAGGTTCTGCTGGAAGAAATCGCAGGAATCCATCCAAATCCGGAAACGGAAGATGGATTTGAGGTTTGGCTGAATATTCCGGAAAATTTTAAGGTAAAATTAAAATTTTGTGGTAAAATAATTACAGTAACAAAGCAAAACGGAGAAATATCTGTGAAGATAAAATGAAGGAGGAGTGAAATCAAATGTTATATTCAACAGGAAAGAGAGGATTTACTATGAGCAGTTTATTAAAAAAGTTCTGTTTAACCGATGAGTTTCTTGGAGCTTATGAAAAGTTAGTCATTGAGCAGGTAATTCCGTATCAGGAAAAGGCTTTAAATGATGAGATTAAGGATGCAGAAAAAAGTCATGCCATTGAAAACTTCCGGATGGCGGCACAGATGTTGGAAAAGGGAAGCTGTGAGGGCGAATTTTACGGAATGGTATTTCAGGATTCCGATGTAGCAAAATGGCTTGAAGCCGCAGCATATTCCCTCGTACATAAGCCGGATCAGGAACTGGAGCAGAGAATGGATGATCTCATTGCACTGATTGGACGGGCGCAGCATAAGGACGGCTATCTGAATACCTATTTCACGGTAAAAGAAAAAGACAGAAGATGGACAGATCTCCAGGAGGCACATGAACTGTACTGTGCAGGTCATATGATGGAAGCTGCGGTTGCATATTATGAAGCAACCGGAAAAAACAGCCTGTTAGAGATTATGAAACGGATGGGAGATCATATATATCAGCATTTTATTACAGAAAAGGCAGAGGGATATCCGGGACATCCTGAGGTAGAGCTTGCATTAATGCGGATGTATCGTGCAACCAGAGATAAAAGATATCAGGAACTGGCGGCACATTTTATCAATGCAAGGGGTGTTGATTCCGATTATTTCAAAAAAGAATCAGACAACCGCGGCTGGACTGTCTGGAATATGAATCCGGACGATAAAGAATATGCACAGAATCATCTGCCGGTGCGAGAGCAGAAAGAAGCAGTCGGACATGCCGTAAGAGCAGTTTATCTGTATACAGGAATGGCAGATCTGGCAGCAGAGACAGACGATCAGAGCCTTGCCGATGCCTGCAAAGTATTGTGGGAAAATATCACACAGAAGAGAATGTATATTACCGGGGGCATTGGTTCGACCTGCATCGGAGAAGCATTTACCAAAGATTATAATCTTCCGAATGATACCGTTTATGCAGAGACCTGTGCATCGATCGGTCTTATGTTCTTTGCCGCAAAAATGCGGGAACTGGATATGGACAGAAAATACAGCGATGTAATGGAGCAGGCTCTTTATAATACAGTGCTTGCGGGAATGCAGCTGGACGGAAAAAGATTCTTCTATGTAAATCCGCTGGAAGTAATTCCGGGTATTTCAGGAGAAGCAGTTACCCATAAGCATGACCTTCCACAGAGACCAAAATGGTTCGGCTGTGCATGCTGCCCGCCAAATGTTGCAAGAACATTAACTTCGATTGCGGATTATGCATGGAGTGAGCAGGAACGTACCATTTATTCCCATCTGTTTATCGGTGGAGAGCTTGATCGGACCGAAAGCTGTGGAGTAAAGATAGAAGTGGAAACAAAATATCCTTACGATGGAAAGGTTTCTTACCGGATGCATACGGAAGGCAGCAGATTTACATTTGCCGTAAGACTTCCGGAATGGTGCAGAAATGAAAGTATTCTGTTTAACGGAAAAGAAGTTTATACTACGCAGAAAGGTGTGTCACAGGACTTCCGGAATGTTGCGAAAGAAGAAAAAGGATATCTTTATCTGACCATGGATTTTAAGGAAAATGACATTCTTGTATGCGACATGGAAATGAATCCGAAGAGAATTTATGCAAACAGCAATGTAGCATCCGATTCCGGTATGACGGCAATCATGTGCGGACCGCTTGTTTACTGTGCAGAGGGTGTGGATAATGACGGAAATGTACTTGAATTATCCATCAGCGAAGGCGGTGAGATACGGACCGGCTCTTATGAGAAAGAACTGTTATCCGGAATTGTTCCGATAAAGGTGCGGGGATGCAGAAGAAAAACCACGGATGCACTTTATTCCGATGAAAAGCCTGTAAAAGAAGAAGTAACTATTACCATGATTCCATATTATGCATGGGGAAACCGCGGACTGACACAGATGCGTGTCTGGATGCCGGAGAGATAAAAGAGCCGGCATTATCCAGACAGCTGGCAGCCTTGGAAGAAGAACTTGGAACAAAGCTGTTTCAAAGAAGCGGGCATGGCATAACACTTACGGATGAAGGATTACTGTTAAAAAGAAGGGCATTGGAAATTGCGGATCTGGAAGACAGAATTCTGGATGAATTCAAAGAAAATGCAGGAGAGGTGGAAGGCATTGTAACCATCGGGGGGCAGTTTTTAGAACCGGTCAATACAGAAAATCTTGAATATATCAGGATTACGGACAACGACCACTGGGTTATCAGCATGCCCCCGGACGATCCACTTGTACAAAAAGCATTTATAATAACAGACAGGAAATAAAAAACTGGCTGAAGACATTATAGGATGTTGGAAGAATGGCAAAGATTGTACAGACGGCAGGAAGAAATGCTTTAGGAGAATTTGCTCCGGAATTTGCACATTTTAATGATGATGTTTTGTTTGGAGAAAACTGGAATAATCAGGATATCGATGTAAAGACAAGAAGTATTATTACAGTAGTAGCACTGATGGCACAGGGTATCACAGATTCTTCCTTAAAATTCCATCTGCAGAATGCAAAAGGTCATGGAGTAACACAAAAGGAAATCGCTGCAATTATTACACATGTCGGATTTTATGCCGGATGGCCAAAAGCATGGGCAGTATTTAACCTTGCAAAAGAAGTATGGAGCATAGGCGAGGGAGATTTGCCATATGAAGATGAGGCAATGAGAGCGCATGCAAAAGAAATGGTATTTCCAATTGGACAGCCAAATGATGCCTTTGCAAAATATTTTATTGGCAAGAGTTATCTTGCACCGGTTTCCACAAATCAGGTTGGAATCTTTAATGTCACATTTGAACCGGGATGAAACCAGGCGACTGCATTAATATTCCGGCGGAAGTAAAACACTGGCATGGAGCAGCTCCTGACAGCTGGTTTTCACATCTGGCAGTGGATGACTGTGTTATAATTAGACCAAGTTAGAAGAAACCCAGTAAAATCAAGGGGTTCGAGCTAATTTGGTCCTTATTTTTATTACAATCTAGCGGTAAAGATAGGGCAGCGCTGTTACATCAAACCGAAAATCCGAGATAAGGCATCATAGAAGTCCATAACTGTTCTAGGAGTGATTCTGTGAGCTTAATTGAGGTACAATTTTATATTGAAACATTTAGTGAGGACTAAATTAGCACTTATAGGCGGAGAAATCTGTCTGGCTGATATAGTCCTCTTTTGTTTTTTAGAAAGGTGGATAAGCAAGGTGTTAATTTGGTTCGGAATATTTTTAGCAGTTATTATAGTAGTATTTGTCAATTTGATGTTTTGGTCAATGGCAAGGTCGGCAGGGTGGGCAGAGAGAAGAATGGAGGAAATATTAGCAGATAAAAGAAACAACGACAAAAAGGAGCTAAGAAATGAGGCGATTAAAACTAATCAAAGAATCAAGGAGGAAACGAAGAATGAGCAATTTAGAAGTTATAGGAATTGACCATGGTTGGTCGCAGATAAAGACAAGTAACACCTGTTTTAACACATCAATCAAGGAGCTGGCGAATGATCCGGCATTTCATGACAATGTGTTGGAATATGAAAACAGATATTATGCAGTCGGAGAGGACAGATTGGAGGTACTTGACAGTAAGGTTGAAAATGAGAACTTTTATCTCCTGACATTGGTTGCGATTGCGAAGGAATTAAAAATAAGAGGAAGAACAGAAGCAGATGTGGTGCTTGCGGTAGGACTTCCACTTACAAGATTTTCAGCCGAGAGAAAACCTTTCATTGATTATCTTTCAAAGAATGAAAATGTGGTATTTAGCTTTGAACAGAAGCTCTACAAAATTCATATTGCGAGTGTTTCTGTATATCCACAGTGCTATGCGGCAGTAGCAGGAATGCTTCCGACTTTCGGAAAGAAAGCACTTGTCATAGATGTGGGTTCTTGGACGGTTGACAGTATGCTTATTGTAAATAAAAAGCCAGACAATAGTAAATGTGACACACAGAATGAAGGCTTGATTAAGTGTATGAGAGCAATTAACAGAATTTCCGTCCAGTTGAAGAACAGAAAGCTCGATGAATCTGATATTCAGGATTATTTTATGACTGGTAAAACAGAATTGCCAAGTGATTATAAAGAGATTATGGACATGCAGATTCAGGAATTTGTTGACAAGGTTTGTGCATACCAGATGGAATGTGGTTACAACTTCGATATGCTTCCAATCTACTTTGTAGGTGGTGGTGCAATCGTAATGAAGAATTTTGGAAAGTATCAGCAGTCCAATATTCATTATGTGCTGGATGTTAAGGCAAATGCAAAAGGGTTTGAGACGATGGCAAGAATTGCACTTAGAAGTGGGAGGTAGGAGGGATGGCTAAGAGTAGAGACAGTAAACAGTTTAGTTTTCGTGTAAATTTTAACAATCCGGATCACCTAAAGGTATATCGAACATTGATGGACTTGAATCTTGATATTCACAAATCAGTATCAAGTTTTGTGATCAAAGCACTTGTGCAGTATATCAATGGGGTATCGGAGGATAAGCTGACAAATACTGGCAAGGACAGAAAAGAAAATCTGGAAGGTTATGTTACAAGGAAAGAGATAGGAGAGATGGGAAACTGTGTTTTATGCGGTCACAATGGGAGCAGAAATGGAATATTTTTTACACACTTAAATCAGATCGAAGCAGGTGATGAGGTAAAACTTACGGATAAAAAGGGAGAACTTCACCGGTATGCGGTATCAGATACTTTTATCGTCGGACCGTATGACAACTATGTGAAAAAGCAGACAGGGGAAGAAATCTTAACGCTTATTACCTGTGCCGAAAGAGGAACAAAACGATTTATCTGTAAATGTGTTCCAATAGAGAAAGCGGGTGAAGGAGATGAGTGAACAAAGACAGATTTTCCGATTGGGTGAAGCGGAGGAAATGATAAGTGAAATGGACCTTACGGATGTAGCAGATGATATTGCAGAGACAGAAGAAGATACACAGCTTATTGTAAGTGGCTGGTGGGTGTATCTTCCACAGCTTCAGTTACAGCTCCATGAGGGGATTTTATGTAACTGGGATGAGGAAGAAGGTATGTTCATGCCGGATGTAGCAGTAACGGTAGTATATGAGACGGATGCAGACAGAACCGGGTATATCTACTTTGAGTCAGACGGCATGGTAACAACCCTGTATAACTGGCTGAATGGCAGAATGTCAGCAAGTCAGATAGAAGAGTTAGAGTGCGAGCTTATCGTACCAAATGAAGATTGAAACATGAAAGGACTGGTGAAATTATGAAATATGCAATCAGGGTAAATGAAGTGAAAAAAGAAGAAGGTAATGTGAAAGGTTTTGCGACGGTTGTATTCGGAGATTCATTTAAGATTACCAATATTGCAATCGTGGAGAGAAAAGAGACAGGACAGCTATTTGTATCCATGCCAAGATACAAGTCCAGTGAGAGAAACGAGGATGGAACGAATGTCTATAAGGATGTGTGCAATCCGATTACGGCAGAGTTTCGTGAGGAGCTTTATGAGAACATTCTTGCAGAGTATGAGCTTGTAAGAACACAGGGACAGTCAGAGAAAGAAAAGAATGAGGATGTTTCACCGCCGGAGTTTTCGGTAACGGTGACACCATATGAAAGGGAAGGCAGTAATATCCGAGGTCTTGCAAGGATTTATTTTGAGGACAGTTTTATTGTCAACAATGTAAATATCCTTCAGGGCAAGGAAAAGGTGTTTGTGGCGATGCCATCTTATAAGACAAAGCAGAAGGACGAAAACGGAAAGGACATTTATCAGGATATCTGCTATCCGGTCACAAGGGACTTTCGTGAAAAACTCTATGGAGAAATTGAAAGAGCTTATCAGGAGGCAAAGGATAAGCAGCAGGAGGAACCAAGAGAGAAAGCACAAGCAAAGAATCAGGGAAAGACACAGGCTGAGGGAGGTTTTCTTGAGGCTGACGATACACCGCTTCCCTTTCGATAATGTGGCAGAGAAGAAATATGAAAAGGATAGGGCGGCCTTTTGGCTGCCCGGAAAGGAAAAGAGATGGAAGAAAAGAAGAAATCAATGACAAAAGATGAAATGATTATGGAGCTTATGGCTCTGTTAAAAGAAAATGGTAAAAATAAGCAGGCGGCAGATGTATTTGAAAGTGCAGCCTATGTGGATATGCTGGAAAGTAAACTTGATCAGATGACCAATGAGCTGGTGCAGATGCGAAAAGAGTTGCAGGAAATGAAGGAACAGCAGGTATCCAAAAGCCTAAAAGAATCCCTGACAGAAATGATGGAAAAAGCACAGAACCGATGCCAGCAGATGAAAGCAACCCTTCTTGAAGTTAAGACTGATATGCACCAGAAAGCCTCTGATATCATATCGGCAGTAAAAAATAAGGGGAAAGAGACTCTGAATAAAGTATCTGAGTTCTTAGGAGTGAAGAAAAAACTTGAGAAGATGCGAGATAACTTAAAAGAGGGAATCGTCGAGACGGATCAGACACTTGCCCGCATAGACGGATTCGGAGAAGGAATGCGAATGGCAAATGAGCAGTTGGCTAACAGTTTTCGTGTTCTTGCCGGAAAAGAGCAGAGGGACTATTCGAAAAAAGAATATGCCCACTCTAACGTGGCATTACTTCGTAAGCCTTGGGAATGGCAGAAGAAGGTATATCAGAATCTCGAATTACACTTAGATGCAGCGATTGATAAGGTGGCTAATCTGACAATGGATGTGGAGCAAAAAAAGATGGAGAAAAAGTGGGATGAAGTCTATGAGCAGACGCATAATCAGGAAGTGATGCAGCCGCAGGAGGTGGCGGTGGTCGCAGAGAAGGAATATGAGTATGGGGCGGATGCGTTTGAGGCATATATGGAAAGTCAGAATGGAAAAGAAGCGAACTTTGTTGAAAGAGAAAAAAATATTCATACGGAGCATAAACGATAGTAATTATGGTGACTTTGGTCATTTGTGAAAATATACGGAAGGAGAAATTGTGTTATGGGAACATCATACGCATATGTGCGAGTGAGCACATTGCATCAGAACGAGGATCGTCAGCTCATTGCAATGGAAGAAATAGGTATTGAATCAAAGAATATCTATGTCGACAAGCAATCGGGAAAAGACTTTAATCGTCCGATGTACAAGAAACTGTTAAGAAAATTGAAGGAGGGAGATGTACTGTATGTGAAAAGTATTGACAGACTGGGAAGAAATTATGAGGAAATCAAAGAACAGTGGAGGATACTAACGAAGAATCAGGGAGTGGATATCGTAGTATTAGATATGCCGATTCTAGATACCAGAAAAGGAAAAGACCTGTTAGGAACACTGATAGCAGACCTTGTACTTACTCTTTTAAGTTATGTCAGTGAAAATGAGAGAAAAACCATCAAAGAAAGGCAGTTGGAAGGAATCGAAGCGGCAAAGAAGCGTGGCGTGAAGTTTGGCAGACCGCAAAAGCCGGTGCCAAACTTCAATGTAGCCTATAACCGCTGGCTGTCAAAAGAAATATCTGCGGAAGAAGCAGCCAAAATGTGCGGTTTGGGAGTCGGCACCTTCTATTATCGTGCGAGGAAAATGAAAGAGAACAATCGTCAGTAATCTCTTGAACAGAAGAATTCGGGTGCCTATCGAAAAAGGATTATCATGTGTAGTGACATGGTAATCCTTTTTTGCGTTATATAAAATCTTTTTAAGAAAAAATTTAAATGTGTGTGACCTGATTTGTTCGAAATTAAATGTCTGAAATACCGAAAAATAGGGGCTTTAGGGTACTTTCTTAAAAATCATGCAATAGCAAAGATAGAAACTGACAAATATTGCAAAAAGACAAAAAATAAGCCTTAAACGGCTTGAAATTAATATGAATTAGATGTGTGTTGATTATAAAGTGCAAAAGACGCCGACTCAAGGTTGAATTGTAAAAGTAAATTCCGTATGAAAGAGTAAATGGGCGTGCGGACGTTTTCTTGGACTAAATAGCTATTCCTAGACTTCGTCTATACTCAAGTGGACTCATTCCACCTAATGACATTTTGATTCGTTCTTCATTGTACCAATGCATATATTTATCTAGTTCATCGATGAAAGAATCAATGGTAATACGACTCCAGTTTCGATTGTAGAACATTTCGTTTTTGAGTCGGCCAAAGAAACCCTCACAGGCAGAATTGTCTGGGGAGCAACCTTTCTTTGACATAGAACGAGTAAGCTCAGCGGCATCCATAATTCTGATCCAATCAGGCCAGCGGTAATGACAGCCACGATCTGAATGCACCATTGGATGCTCTGAAATATTTAAAGTGCTAATCGCATCCTGAAGCATAGTATTCACCAGTTCTGCATTAGGCGATGTGCCTATAGTCCAGGAAACTGCCATTCCATCAAAGCAGTCTATTATTGGTGATAGGTATACTTTACCAGCTGGGATATGGAACTCTGTGATATCTGTAAGCCATTTTTGATTAGGCTGAAGTGCAGAGAAATCACGATTAATTACATTATCTACTTCTGGACTTATTTCACCTTTGTATGAATTGTATTTACGCTTTTTCGTTGTTTTAACAATTAGGTGCTCGTCATTCATAATTCGACGAACTACTTTTTCAGAGACTGTGATACCGTCTTTCCTCAATAAACAGTGTATTCGGCGGTAACCATATCGCTCTTTATTTGTAACAAAGAGCTCTTTTATCTTATCGCGAAGCTCTTTATATTTATCTTCGCGCTTAATACATTGAACCTGATAACAGTAGCTACTTTTAGAAAGCTGAAGCACTGGTAAAAGCTCGTTTAATTTATATTTGTTACGCAGGGCATCAATCAAGAATACTTTTTCTCGATTGGTCAGTTTATCAAGACTGATGCCCTTCTCTTTTTTTAGAATGTCACCTGCCTTTTCAAGCACATCACGTTCTAATTGAAGTTTATATACATCATGCTCAAGGCGTTTAACTTTGGCTTCTAATTCTGCCTTCTCACGTAAAAGTTGCTCTGTTGTTTTATCTTCAGCAGAAGGATTTTGCATTTTTAATGTTCTCCCTTCGCCAAGCAGTTCTTTACGCCAAGTTGATATAGCAGAAGGAGTAACATTATATATTTCTGCTATCTGAGTGATCTTAAGGTTTCCTTTACAGGATTCCATTACTGCTTGGATTTTCTCTTCTTGAGAACATCTTACATATGGTTTGAAAGATTTACAACGCCTTTCGCCTTCTTCTGGAAATAATTCGGTAACCCATTGTACAAGAAGAGGACGACTTGGATATCCGAGAGCCTTTACTGTTTGTAATGCATTTCGTCCATGAGCGAAGTAATAATCGACAGCTTCACGTTTTTCTTTGTCAGAGAATTTACTAACTTTTTTACGACCATGATGAAGATCATTAGACTCTGAATATTCTCTATACCAATGCTTTAGATTGGAAGCATCAGGGTAACCTAATTTACTAACTGTGTAGGCTGCATTATAACCACAATTAATATAAAACTTTACAGCGCGTATGCGGTCTTCGTATGAATACATATGAACCTCCTAACTCTTAGTTGGTCCAAGATTTTGTCCGCATCTCCTGTAGTATAAAGAAGTGGAATTAAAAATTTTATTTTTTAGACCCGACTCAAGGCAAAAAATGTATTGACAATATCATAAATTGTTGTTATAATATACAGTCATTGTAGGAGTAATCTGGTGATATGTCAAGAGATATTTTGAATAAGTTTTGATATATTTTGCTAAAAAAAGGGTAACTTTAATAAACCTATGCTTAAAAACAAACATAGGTTCGATTGCTTATCTTTAATTGATGTATCCAGCGATACGCCGGAGTACAGTTGGTTTTTGGCCAGCAATCCATAAACCAAACGAACGAATTTACGTGAAGTCAGCGCGAGTGCTCTTTTGTGTTGATGTTTAGGGACTTCGTTGTACTTCTTGCGATAGTACATCCCATACTCAACATTGTGTTTTCTCATACTATTGGCAGCTTCGCCAAGATAGTATCTGAGATAACGGTTGCCAGCTTTGGTCATAGGAGTATCTTCTCCATCAAAGTCGCCAGACTGACTAGATCTCCAACAGAGGCCAGCATATTTAGCAAGAGCATCAGATGATGTGAAAGCAGCTATATCGCCTATTTCAGCAACGATGCCACCTGCAAAGACAGGACCAATGCCATCTATGGATTGAAGAATTATGAAGGCATTAGGATTTAAGCCTTTAATTTCTCTTTCAATAGCCTGATCAATAGCTTTGATTTCTTTTTTGAAGGTTTCAATGCAATTGAAAGAGCTTGCTATAGAGACATTGAGAGGTTCGTATAAAGCTTTATCAAGGTGATAGGAATCTCTGGCAGCTTTCTTTAATAAATCTGCAGTCTTGCTTATGTCTTTAATACGGTTGCGACTTTTTTCTGCAAGGAAAGAAACTAAATCTTCTTCAGAAGAATCAATGATTTCTTCAGGAGATAAGTATTCAACCAATACACTGGAGGATGTAGCTCCATATATGTCGCAGAATGGTTGATTTTCACCTTCTAACATCTGTAATTCACTGAATTTCAGATAGAGGTTAGATACCAGATATGTTTTTTCTCTGGTCATGCATTCGACCAAATGTAAACGGTGTCTGGTAAGACGTTTTAGAGCCAAAAATTGGCTTCCGCGCCAAGGCTCAGTCTCAATGTTGCCAGCTCTTGCATAATCAGCAATAACAAAGGCATCAATAGGATCTGATTTGCCGAGTCCTATGTAGCTCTTTTTATAATTAGCAGTACATTTAGGATTCACTACAAAGACATATGGTTTCATATGCATCAGTTCTTCACAGGAAGATAAGTAGTTAGCTATGTGTATGCTATAGACAGAGGTGGACTCTAAAGCTGCAACAACAGTATTAAGGTCAGGGTGTTCCTTTAAACACTCTAAAATCTTCTGAGCTAATTCCTCGGCTCCAGGCTGATTGTTAGCAAACGAAGAGTTAATGTATTTATTTTTATAAAAATCTAACGCACAAACATAGTTAGATTTTGAACTGACGTCAATACCGACGTAAAGCGTAGATAATGGGTTAATCTTGATCATGATATCACCGCCTTTCCGATAATGGATTTTTGGAACCTGAAGTCAAAGGTTTATCCTGGGAAACATATGTTGACCGAAACCTCGCGCAATAAGCATGCACCCTGGCAGCTCTTTTGCTGGTGCTTCGCCAGGGGATGAAACATCTGTGTAAGCGGTATATGACATATGAATCAGGCTGAAAGCTCCATAAGCAGACACCATAGAATGGGCTGAAAGGAATAAAAGCAGTGCCTCTAGACATCAGACTCTGCTGATATCATACCACAGGATAACTATTAACTAAATAACCAACGTAGATGAGATGGAAAGGGATTATCCCAGGTGTCTCAGATCATCTATAGATTTATAGAAAGGATAAGTGCATAACCATCACTTTTTATTGGCTATACACTTATTATACGAGGAATGTGTATATGAACAAGGAAATGCTTACATTCATTAAAGGTAGACGTAGTACACGAAAATATAAAAAGGACTGTCCAAAACGAGAGCTTATTGAAACAGTGATTGAAGCAGGAAGATTTGCACCTAGTGGAGGAAATAATCAGAGTACTCATTTTTTGGTAATAACAGATAAAAAAGTACTGGATACATTACAAAAATTAGTCGCAGAAGAATTTGTGAAAATGGAAGTAACAGAAGGGGGGAGTAAGTTGTTGATGCATGCCATAAGAGCTTCAAAAAGAGGTGAGTATGTATTTAATTACAATGCGCCAGTGTTAATTATCACTGCAAATCTAGAAAATTATGGTAATAACATTGCAGACTGTAGTTGTGCTTTGGAAAATATGATGCTTATGGCCAATGCGCTTGATTTAGGTAGTTGCTGGATTAATCAGTTAAGATGGTTAAAAGATAATCCGGTGATATTAGCATATTTGAAAACCATCGGTTTGAAAGAAACAGAAAGAGTTTATGGTGCTTTAGCAGTAGGGTTTTCTGATACTCTAGATGGTTTACCGGTAAGAAATCCTTTGAAGAGAATTGGAAATCCTGTAAGTTGGGTATAGGAGTTGATAATTAAACAATAGAGATAAAGGAGAATATAAGTAACTAAAATGGCAGAATATATTTCAACTTTTACAACAGGCTTTTCTGATATTATTCCAGTAGCGATTAGTCACTTTTTGCCCAGTGCAAGAGTTTTAAAAGTATATGATGGATTGGTTTTTTATTCATACGATGGAGATGAGAATGCTTTGACGAAGATATTTTTTTTAAATAATACTTTTGTCGTGATTGGTAGTTTTTATGGAAAAAAGTCGGAAATAGATGAAATGGCAAAAAGCGTCATTTCTCTTAAGAAATTACCACAAACAAAGAAATCTTTTCGTGTGCGATTTTCTGTTAATAACCAATTTGTTAGGGTAAATAAGAGACTTGTTGGTCAATTAGAAAATAAGGTTTGTAAATTAACAAATGGTCGAGTAGATAGGGTATCGCCGCAGACAGAATATTGGTTTATAAAAAGAAGTGAAAATATAGGTTATTTTGCAAGGCTTATTAGTAAGAGAAGAGTTGCAGAGAAAGAATTAAATAAGGGGGAATTACGCCCGGAATTCGCTTATTTGATGTGTATGTTGGGGGGGCTAGAGTGCAATTCTATAGTAATGGATCCTTTTGTAGGATATGGTTCTATTCCGAAACAAATAAAGAAACATTTTTCGTACAAAACCATTTATGTGTCAGATAAGAATGAAGAGCAGATTAGTAAATTGAAAAAAAACCTGAAAGAATCAACCAAAATTCGGATTTCTGTTGGTGATGCGTTGCATATGGATAATATAGCAAGTGCATCAATAGATACAATTATTACAGATCCACCATGGGGCTATTATGAAGATATTGAAGATATTGAGGAATTCTATGTAGATATGATTTCAGAGTTTCTTAGAGTAGTAAAAAAAGGTGGCAAAATAGTTGTATTATCTGCAAGAAAAATTGAGTTTGAAAGCGCTGTACAAACTATGAATCTTAGTATTAAAAACAAATTTGATACTTTAGTAAATGGTAAGAAAGCAGCGGTTTATGTGATTGAAATGTAGTGAGATTCACTTATTGTTTGAAAATAACATGTGGTAAAGTACAAAAAGTGTGAATGTAATCATTATTATTTATGATTTGGTTTTGATAAAAAAATGAGATTGATGGAAACTTACAAAAAGGAGAGGAAAATGAAAGCATCAGTAATAGTGCCGGTGTACAATCAATATGATGCATTGCTTAAAACGTTGTATGCGTTTTCTGTACAAAGTAGTAAAAAAGAGAATTATGAAGTAATTGTTGTAGATGATGGCTCAACAGATGAAACAAGTTCTTTAACAGACAAATGGTTGCTTGAAGAGTATGGAATTAATATAATCATAGTTCATGGAGTAAACAGAGGACGAGCGTATGCTAGAAACTGTGGTGTGCAAAGAGCAACTGCAGATTATATTATTTTTGCAGATTGTGATAGAGTACCAGAAATTGACTTTATAGAAAAGCATTTGGCATGGAAAGACAAAGAAGCAGATATTGTAATTGGTCAGTCATTAGACTATTTTGGAAAGATTGAGAATATTTCAGCACCATTGAATTGGGACGCAATCGAGAGATTTTCAAGAATACCTAACTATTTAAAAAGAATTACGCAGATATATGATGGACAGCTTAAGACAGATTCGCCTTTAGTGTGGATGAGTTTTTTAGTGGGGAATTCATCGATGAAAAAAGAAGTCTGTTTTGAAATTGGTGGATTTGATAGTGAGATAAAAAAGTGGGGATTTGAACACTTTGATTTTGCATATAGAGCATGGAAAAATAAAAAGAGCTTTGCATATGATTGCCAAATCAAGAATTATCATATTCCACATCCTAGAGAAAAAGGGTTTTACGAGAAAGCCATTAATGAGAATATAGATATGTTTAGAGAAAAGTATCCAGAAATTAATGGAAGTGCAGTTAGAGATATTTTATTAACGAATAACGCTGTAGCGGAGTTTGAAGATGTGATTTTTCTTACTGTCCCTTAATGTGATTCTTTTAAGGTTTACGTTTTGTTGCTGATGTGATTTAGCCTTTAGTTGTTGCATTGGTTTTAGATGTTTTTATTATTTAATAAAAAGCTAGGAACAAGACGAGCAAAAAAAGTGGGCGTTTTTGGGAACAAATATGATTTTAAAGACGCTATAAAGGTGATTTTATCGCCGACTAAGTATATGAGGAGAATTAAAATGAATAAAAATGAAGTTTTTGAAGCAATTAAAGAATTATGCAAGGATGAGTTGGATGTTAATTTAGATGATGCATTAATTACAGATTTATTAATTGATTATGGAATCGATTCTATTGGTTTTATGATGATTTCTGTTTTGATTGAGGAAAAAACATGTAAAACAATGGATGAAGAGATTTATATGTTAGAAAGTTGGTCTGAACTTTCGTTTGAAAAAATTATAGATATGGTAAAATAGTTTTTTCGGGATTTGGAGTAATAGTTAGAACAAATTGTTTCGGGGAATAGGGTTACCATTTGATAATAATTTTAATGTATTATAATGAATGTATAAAGGAGTAAATTACATATGAAATATTTTTTAGCGTATTCATTTTCGGCACTTATTGATAGTAAAACTGGATTAGTAGATGAAAAAAACAGACAGTTTCTTGAGGATATGAGAAATTCTATTCTCGATAAAAAAGCAGACATTTTTTTGGCTCATTTTAGAGAAAAATGGGGAAAAGAATTGATGACAGCTGATGAATGCACATTTGATGATTTTAAAGAAATGAAAGAAAGTGATGTTGTGTTAGCATTTCCGGGAAATCCTATTTCTGGAGGCGTACATATTGAATTAGGATGGGCATCAGCATTAAACAAAAAAATTTATTTGTTTTTAGAAAAGAATGCATCGTATTCTCCACTAATTGAAGGAATGAAAACTATAACAGATGTAAGAATAGTGGAATTGCCTGAAAATTATACGATAGAAACAGTGCTTAATGCAGTAGAAGAAATATAAGGAAGTATAGTAATAATGAGAGATGGATATTATTTGTCAACATATATTGTTGTCGACAAATTAGCGAATTTATTTTTTCCAAAAGTTGTTCTTAGACATGATCAAAATATGTCTTTGTGGAAAAAAATAGGTAAGAATGTTACTTTGGTAAAATATTGGGAATTAGAGCGTTATAGTGGCTTAAAACATCATGAAAGAGCTATTTTTGACAAGGAAGACATTGAAAGTGTTATCAATATATTACTGTTAGAAGTAGGAATCACTATTGATGATATTGTTGAAGTATGGGGGTCACCTGTTATCTCCAATATAAAAGATTTTAATTGTTTGTTTGATTATGAGTTGCCAATTCATACAATTGGACATCTTTTTTCTGGAATGATGTTAGATACGGACATTTTTAAGAATGAAGAAATATTAGGATTGGCTGTTGATGGTGGTCCTGATAGTTTGATTGACAACGGTGTTAAATATGAGCACCATTATGTTGGTGGCTATAGTAAGAATGGAACAGTAGAGGAATTATTTCCGATTATTTCTCCGGGACCTCTTTGGTCGGAAGCGACCTATTTATTAAAAATGCAAGAAGGAACACTGATGGCTTTGGCATCAGCTAGTACTAGTAGATTAATTGGTAAAGAATTAGATTTTCTAGCAATTGAACATATTGGATATTCTAAAATGGTTAGAGAAAAACTTAAGGAATTGTATGATTATTGTCAAGAATTGACAGATGATGATGCGGGTGTGAAGTTTACAGGCTTTGATAGAAGATTTAATAGAAATGAAAATATTTGTAGTATGATTATGAAAGAGATTAATAACTTGTCATGTAAAATGATGGAGTACAATATTGATCGTTTCTTGGAAGCAAAGAATGTAAATTCTAAAAATATGTATTTGTCAATTACAGGTGGGTTTGGATTAAATTGTCCTATTAATAGCTACCTCATGAAAAAGTATGAATTTAAGGGATATATGGCACCACCATGTGTTAGTGATACTGGACTTAGTTTGGGATTAGCGTTAATGAAGTTTTATTGTGAAGAGAAAGATTTTAATTTCAAATTGCTAAACGCTTCATATGGCTTTAAAAATATTGAAATCGAAAGCACTTTGAGAGAATTTGCACCATACATTGCGTCGGTAAGTGAAGAAAAAGATATGAAAAAAGCCGTGAGGGATTTGATGAATGGTCCAATGGTGTGGATTGAAGGTGGAGCAGAAATTGGTCCTAGAGCGTTAGGTTGTAGAAGTTTGTTAGGAGACCCAAGAAGCGATAAGACCAAAGATGCATTGAATCAGATTAAACAGCGTGAATGGTGGAGACCAGTTGCACCTATAGTTTTGTATGAGGCAATGCAAGATTGGTTTGAAGAGTGTTATGAATCACCATACATGCTTCATACTTTTACTGTGAAAAAGGAACGGTTAAATCGTATTCCTGCGATAACTCATTTGGATGATAGTGCTAGAGTACAAACAGTTAGTGAGGATAGCAACTTGCTTATTACCAAACTAGTGTATGAATTCTATGAACAAACTGGTGTGCCCATTATTTGTAATACTTCTCTTAATGACAAAGGTGAACCAATTATTAACAAGCTAGAAGAAGCAATTAATTTTGCCCTAAGAAAGAATATTAATATTATTTATGTGGACGGGTTTAGAATTGTATTAAAAAATCATGAGTTTTATAGTGAAAAGAAACCTTTTAAGCGCTCCTTAAGCAAAAAAGAATATGAAGGAATAGAGCGAGAGAATTTGCTTGTAAAGGAGAATCCATTTCATTTGAATGCAAATCAGGTATATCGGATATTTGATCTTTTTGGTAATAAAGCAGATTTTTCTTGGACAGATGAAAAGAAAGTAAGGATGTATCTTAAAATTTCTGATAGGTATAACA
>ERZ791734.1142-NODE-1142-length-25442-cov-4.158821_pt1 | contig 25442 bp, 22 predicted proteins | sample MGYA00509953_ERZ791734 | MGnify/ENA primary metagenome ERZ791734 (study PRJEB30046, sample SAMN00792038) | human gut metagenome | study: EMG produced TPA metagenomics assembly of the A metagenome-wide association study of gut microbiota in type 2...
ACTTTGATTGTTTTTTATGTGTCAAGTTTTATTATACAGGATTAGGCTGAGTATCTGAATGAGGTCAGAAAAATGCTCGGTGCGTATCCTGAGTTTGCAGTATAATAATCTCGGTTTCCCTGCAACTGACGTGCAACTCCTGTGCAACCACAAATTGAAAACAGGTATTATTGAACAAACGGTGCTTGACACACCCGTCTTGCTGTTGTATAATAATACAAGTGTGTTTATTCAGGAGGTCATAGTAATGATAGATGAAGTAACAGCAGGAGCAAATGTAAAGCTCAGGGAGAAGATAAGTGACAGTGTGCCTGTTGGCAGCATTGCCACGGTCTTATACATTGACGATCTTGACAATGTGTTCATAGAATGGGTGAGCAATGGACGGCTGACTTCGTTCTCAAAGAAGAACTTCAAGAGCCTGTTCGATGCAACGGAATAATATAGATGTGACGGAGCTGTTGCTATTAAGGCAACGGCTCTTTTCATTTCCAGAAGTACAAATTTTGTCTATCTGAAATGGTATAATAAAATTTTAGGAATAATCGGTCAGAAGTGAAAATTTTGTCCACCTGCTTTGATATAATGATAGCAGACAGAAAAACTCTATGCTTTTGTGAGATCATATCAGTTCCGAGCAAGACATGAGAAGCAAATGATTTGTTCTTGGAGGTGGTCAAGATGAGTTGTACAGCAACAAACACATAGCTATCTGCAAAGATTGCCGTGGGCATTGTTTTGTGCTTCACAAGAGAAATCAGTCTGAGGGGGAATATCCGATGATGAAAGAGTTATCCGGGCGGTCTGAGCAGTTCAGGCCGCCCTTTTTCTGTCTGAAAATTCGGAATGTTCATATAAATTGTAAAATTTCTATGAACATTCCACCCTATGTGGCATTGGCAGAGGAGCATATCACACTGATTTTGCCCATGCCTGCGGTGCTTTTGGGACTTCTCTATGTTTTGACTTCTTTTTGTGGAAAACTCCGTTTCTCTTGTAAAATCAAGGAAAAGAAAAAAGTGGGTATGCCACTTGGAGTGGCACTGCAAAGTTTGATTTTTCGGCGGTTATAGTGCATAATAGAAGATGTAGCGTTATGAGCCTACAACACTTATTGTGCCTGTCTGCGCAGAGGAATCTCGGTCACAATAAGCTGAACTGAATACATGGTCAATCAAATGGTACTGAGAGTTTGGTTGTCGGACGGGATACTGCCCGAATGACAGGCTAACTATGTTCATTTGCGTAAATCTCGTCTTAAATCAACGATAAGGAGAGATTTACCGATGAGCGATAACAATGACGGACTCTATGTAAGGTTCTTCACGGAACGTGAGGAGCCGGAGGACTATGAACGTTACATACACGGATCAGAGCCTGATTCGGACACAATCGGCAAAGCATTGAAGCGATTTTCAGATGACAGCGGTGTCACTCAGGGACAGATCTCACTGCTGACGGGGATTTCGAGGTCATGTCTTTATTACTACTGCAAAGACCAGAGGAAAATCGGCTATGAAAACCTTATATTGCTCTGTGTAGCACTCAGGCTTCACCCTCTTAGGCAGGAATATCTGTTCAGCTTGACTCCCTATAAGGTACGCAAAAGCGATCCAAGATATGATATAATCCGCCTTTTCCTTGTAAACTGTGCATTTATGGAGAAATACACGGTCAAAGCACTTAATGAGTGCATTAAGGCTGAGGGCAAAGAACCGCTTATCTCTAAAAAGAGGGCAGGCGGAAATGAGTAAGTTTCAGTATACACACTTCAGTGACGAAGTTCCGAGAGAGGTGGAGAAAGAATACAACCGCATGGGGCGGAGGGAGCATTATCTTGAAGAACAGGACGCTGCACACGATGTTATGTACCTTGACCACAAGGACATTAGCAGGATACCCGATTATCCTGCCTATGAGCTGTCTCCGGCTGATCTGCCCAGAGAAGCAAGGCTTTGCTATCTGCCCGTAGCATTGGAGCTGATGAGAATGGACTATCCCTTTGAGTATCAGCTTATCAGGGACTATTATCTGTCTGAAAAGGCGGTATCTATGATGTATCTGGCTAAGAAATATGCTGTGTCACAGAAGAAAGTCGAGTACAGGATCAACAAAGCCAAGCGACTGCTCAGGGAGTACATCATAGCGCACGAAAATGAAGAATGATTTTTGTGCATAACAACGATTTTTCTTTTCAGCCGAAAAAACACACTCAAATCATGAGGAAATCTTCGTTTTTTTCGGTTATAGAGTAGAGGGGTGTGAGCCGTGACAGGAAATCACGGCTGAGGCACTCCGAACTCCTTGCATTTGGTATCAGGGACGGCGGAACAGTTTATGCCCATTTACTGTCTGCCGCCTGTGGTACTTAAACTAATCAAGACTTCATGCTATACTCCTATTTTCATATTGATAGGCGATGTCCTATCGGGAGATACCCTGTGTCATGCAGGGTGTCTGCCAATAGTATATCACTATTTGGGCATAAAAATAACGGATAGACGATGTACTGCCGTTCTTACGGCGGAGTATCTTGAAAATTGAATATTCATCAAGGCTATAACTACGGGAAATAGGGATAAGGAGGATTGGCTTATGACGGATTATGAAGCCTACGACAAGCTCTTTAGCAAATACCCTGATATTGTAACAGTCAAGGACGTAAGCAAGATGCTCGGATTAGGTATCAGAAACACATATAAGCTGTTCTCTGACGGAAAACTCCATTCTCTTAATGTATGTAAGAGAATACTGGTTACTAAGGTAGAAGTCATTAATTACGTTCTTCAATGCGCACAACAAAGTGGCAAATAACGAGCTGTATAATGACAAGTTAGTAGAATCGCATACAAGACTTTTGAAAACACTTGAATATACTGCCAATGCGCGCTATAATGGTGTTGCCAACCAAAACTTGATGCAGACTTTCTACCAGCTTTCATAATAACAAGGAGGTTAATCGCAATGAAAGCAAGTCTGCCCTTTAAGTACATCACCGCTGTAAAAGGCGGAAAACACTATGTAGTATTTGACTACAAGGACAATGAAGGCAAAAGGAAAAGGAAATGGGTGGGAACTGATCTTCCTGAGAACTGTAAGAAGAAGGAGCTGTCAGCTAAGGTTGACGAGATCGTAGCCGATTTCTATAAGGAATACATCAGTGGAAATATCGTTAAGAGCGAAAACACCGTTAAGATGCGAATTTCTGAGGACGGTCAGTCTCTTGAAACAGCTAAGACAGAATACACATTCACGGAGTTCTTCAAGGTGTGGCTCGAATCAATCAAGCCTACGGTCGCTGAGACTACCTTTGCAGGGTATGAACATACTTCTCACTGTATAATCTCATATTTCGACAGAGTATTTCCTGATATTAAGCTCAGTGAACTGAAAGCTATGGAGCTTCAGCGCTTCTACAATGATATGTATGCAAGCGGTCTTTCGGCTAATACTATCAAGCACTATCACGCAAATATCCACAAATCGCTGAAATATGCGGTGAAGATGGACTTGATCACAGTCAATGAGTCGGAAAAGACGGAGCGTCCTAAAATGGAGAAGTTTGAAGCGATGTTCTATAATGAGCAGGAACTTGGACTGCTGTTCAACACTTTCAGAGGAGATCGTATGGAAATCGTGGTGCTTATCGCAGCCTATTACGGACTTCGCCGCAGCGAGATCATCGGTCTGAGGTGGGACGCTATCGACTTCGACAAGAAAACGATCACTATTCGTGAAAAGGCTTATACTGTGAGGGAGGACGGCAAGGGAGTAACTAAGTTCCATAATCAACTCAAGACAAGGGCGAGTTACAGAACACTTCCGCTTAGTCCTTATATAGGAGAGCTTCTGAAAGAGAAGAAGGAAAGAAACGAATATCTCTCTAAGCTCATGAAGCACAAATACTGTCATGATTATGATGATTATATCTGTACCGACAACTTCGGTAATCTGATCACACCCGTTTATGTAACCGACCACTTTGCAAGTATGATCAGGAAGCACAGGCTCAAGAAGCTCCGCTTTCATGATCTCAGACATTCATGTGCAAGTCTTCTGCTTGCCAACGGTGTTCCTATGAAAGCAATTCAGGATTGGCTTGGACATTCTACTTTTAACGTTACCGCAAACTTTTACAGTCATCTCGATTATCAGTCGAGAATCTCATCTGCCAAGGTCATCGCCAATGCTCTTGGTGGTGAAGCAGAGACAGAAGAGAATGAGGACTCTAATAAAAAAACAGGCTCTTGATACAAGAACCTGTTCTCCTGGTGCCGGTGACCGGGGTCGAACCGGTACGGTATCGCTACCATCGGATTTTGAGTCCGACACGTCTGCCAATTCCATCACACCGGCACATAACATTATGATTATAGCATACTTTTTTCATTTTGTCAAGCAAACTGCAAGTAAATTCTGCTTTTACTCCTTTGTATATTTTCAACATAAAACATATTTGACGACTCTTGACTTTTGGAGATTTTTATGATATAATTAAAAACAAGGCAGTAAAGAAATTATTTTCTCCGTCATCGGCAATTACGGAACTGCTGCCGCAAAATAATCGGGAGGGATCTATCGTGAATATAAATGAAATGACAGTGCTTATATGCGACGATTCTATGTTCGCTCGCAAAAAGCTCAGTATGTCTATTTCTGGATTTGGAGTAAAAGCCGTTTATGAAGCAGCCGACGGTGAAGAGGCTGTTAGCAGATATAAGGAGTTCAAGCCTGACGTGGTTTTCATGGATATCATCATGCCAAAGGTAACAGGTCTTGAAGCCCTCAAACAGATAATAGCAGAAGACCCTGACGCTAAGGTGATAATGGCTTCTTCTGTTGGTACTCAGAGCCATTTGAAAGACGCTCTTAAGTCGGGAGCTGTGGACTTTTTGCAGAAACCTATAGCTGATAACGACGCTCTTAAAGTTCTTGAGAACGTTGCAAAGGGGGTACTGTAAATGTTTGCGCAGTTTTTTGGAGGCTACCTCTTTAACCATAAGCTTTGTACCGCTGAGGATCTTACTCAGGCTTTCGAGGCTAAAAAGCATACAAGACTTCGCCTTGGCGTTCTTGCTATAAACGCTGGTCTTATGACAGCCGAGCAGGTGGAGCACGTTAATATTACTCAGCAGAGTGTCGATAAACGTTTTGGCGACCTTGCCGTGGAGCTTGGCTATGTTACCGCTGACGACGTTGAAAAGCTTCTCGCTCAGCAGCCTACAGATTACCTGCTCCTGGGTCAGACCCTTGTTAATAACGGTGCTCTTACCAATGCTGAGTTTGAAAAGGCGCTTAAAGATTATAAGACTGAAAATCAGATAACCGACGATATTTCAGACAATCAAACAGAAACTTTACATAACCTTATCAATGAGTTCTATCATTTTGACAATGATGAAAATGCCCGTATCTGTACTGATTATGTTACTTTGCTTTTCAAAAATCTTATCAGATTTATCGGTGACGATTTCACTCCTATGGAAGCGTCAGTTATAAAGAATTTTGCAGCAGAACATATCGTTATCCAAAAAATAAATGGAAAATATAACGCTGAGGCTTGCATTGCCACAGATTCAAAGACATATATGGCTTTCGCTGAGAGGTTTGCCAAAGAGAGCTTCACGGAGGTCGATGACTTTGTAAACGCTACAGCAGGCGAATTTCTGAACGTAAACGACGGTCTGTTCGTTGTAAATGAGTCAAACGAACATGGCGTTGAGCTTACACTCACACCGCAGAAATTTTTGGAAAATGGTGAGCTTGCCCTGTCAGGCACTGCATTCTGTATCCCGGTGAACTATCCGTTCGGCAAGCTGAATTTCATCATTGCCACCTGATATAATTTTACAAGCACATAATATCCGCCGCTGTCCAGCTTTGTTCAGCGGCGTTGATGTTCTTTGCCTTTTTTATAACTTTTTTTCAAAAACACTTGAAATTTCATTGGAAGTATGTTATAATAGTAAGGTAACAAAAGTTAGATTGATATGATTCAGTTATTGTTCCTCATCAATCCGAGATATAGGTGTGCGGGTCCTGTGCAATGAAACGCTGTGAACCATGTCAGGCGGGGAACCGAGCAGCATTAAGCGGTTTGTTTCGTGTGTCACAGTTCCGCCCGCACGCCCATATGTCGGATTGATTTTTTTTATTTTCTTGATTGGAGTGAGAGTTTTGTATCAGGCATTGTACAGAAAATGGCGTCCAATGTCATTTGACGATGTTGTTTCGCAACCGCATATTACAACTACTCTCAAAAATCAGATAAAAAGCGGCAAGACCGCTCATGCCTATCTTTTCACAGGCTCGAGAGGTACGGGAAAGACCACCTGCGCAAGAATTTTTGCAAAGGCTATCAATTGCCTTGACCCACATGACGGTGAGCCATGCCTTGAATGTGAGATATGCAAAGACGCTGACAACGGCACTCTTTCCGATATTATCGAGATTGACGCTGCTTCAAATTCTAAAGTAGACGATATCAGAGAACTGCGTGAAGGCGTTGTCTATACTCCTGAAAGATGTAAATATAAGGTATATATCATAGACGAGGTGCATATGCTTTCTGCGGGCGCATTCAACGCCCTGCTGAAAACTATGGAAGAACCTCCTCCGCATGTCAAGTTTATTCTTGCCACTACGGAGATACATAAAGTTCCTGCTACTATCGTGTCGAGATGCCAGCATTTCGACTTTCACAGGATAAGAAACGAGGATATCGTTTCAAGGCTTAAGTATATTGCTTCTCAGGAGGGCTTTACCCTCCACGAAGATGCCGCAGGCATGATAGCAAGGCTTTCTGACGGTGGTATGCGTGACGCACTTTCTCTTTTAGACCAGTGCGTTGCCTATGAAAATGACATCACACTTGACGTTGTGTCATCAGCTTCCGGCATTGCGGGACGTGATTATCTTTTTGATATTCTCGAAAAGATAGCCGAAAAGGACGCCGCAGGCGCACTCAGAGTCGTTGACAAGCTTTATGATATGTCAAAAGATCTGAAAGTCTTAGCAGGCGAACTGCTCGCTCAGATGAGAAATGTCATGATAATAAAAACTATCGACAACAACAAGGATCTTATAACTTGTCTGCCTGACGAGTATGAAAGACTTAAAGCCCTTGCAGAACGCATGAAGCTGGACGAGATACTCGGGGATATAAATACTTTGCAGGAGTGCAGCGAGCGTTTTGCAAAAAGTACATCAAAGCGTATCGAGCTTGAAATGTGTATCATAAAGCTGTGCGGAGCTGCTCAAAAAGCAGGTGCCACTGCGCAGGCTGTATCAGGCAATGCTGAGATCACAGTGCTTCTTAATAGAATAACTCAGCTTGAGAATGCACTAAAAAATGGTGCCGTTTTGCAGACTCAACCGCAGATCGCCACACCGGCTCAGCAGGAACAAGCTCCACCGCCAAAGCCTTTTGACCCGGATTTCAAGAAAATGAAAGCAAGCGACTTCAAGCTTGTGCAGACTTGGGACAACATTGTTGAGCAGGTCAAGCAGACAAATCCTGCCATAGGCTGTTTCTTAGTCAATTCAAAGGCTTATATGTGTCAGAATGTGTTGCTTATGATAGTACACAATGACTTTTATCTCAAAAAGTTCAAAGCAAGCGGCGATGCTACGGTGCTTAATGAGATACTGAAAAATAATTTCGGACAAAACTTCACTATCAAAGTCAAATCAGCCAAAAATGTCGCACCTGAGGATACGGAAAATCCTATAAATCAGTTGCTTGACAAGGCGAAAAAACTTGATATTGAAGTTGATATAAAAAAATAATTTTGAATATAAGGAGTTTTTAAAATGAAAGCAAGACTTCCACAGGGAATGGGCAAAGGTCCTTCCAATAACATGAATCAGATGCTCAAGCAGGCTCAGAAAATGCAGGACGAGATCACAGCTCTTCAGGCAGACCTTGAGCAGAGAGAGTTCACAGGTACAGCAGGCGGCGGAGTTGTTGAGGTAACTATCAACGGCAAGAGAAACGTCCTTAAGCTTGATATCAAGCCTGAGGTAGTTGATCCAGAGGACGTTGAAACACTTCAGGACCTCGTTATGGCAGCTTTCAATCAGGCTGTTGCTAACCTCGATGAAGTAAGCGACACTGAAATGCAGAAACTCACAGGCGGAGTATCATTCCCAGGTCTGTTTTAATGGCTGAGTCAAACGCACTGCCTTTGGTACTTCTGGCAGAGCAATTTGCAAAGCTCCCTGGTATAGGCATGAAGTCCGCACAGCGCCTTGCCTACTATGTTATGTCCATGACAGATGAGGACGCATCGGCTTTTGCAGCGGCTATCACTAATGCCCACAAAAGCGTTCATCTTTGCAGCGTTTGCCAGAACTTTACTGACAAGCCAAAGTGTCCTATCTGTGCCGACCCAAGACGTGACCACACAACGGTCTGCGTAGTAGAAGACCCAAAGGATATAGCCGCTTTCGAGCGTACTAAGGAGTACAAAGGCGTTTACCATGTTTTGCATGGACTTCTCTCCCCTATGGACGACATTTCCCCTGACAAGCTTAAAATAAAAGAACTGCTTTCGAGGATAGAGCCTGAGAATGTTAAAGAAGTCATTATGGCTACTAATCCTACAGTTAATGGCGAAGCTACGGCAATTTACATTTCAAGGCTGCTGAAACCCCTTGGTGTAAAGGTCACACGTTTGGCGTTCGGTCTACCTGTTGGCGGAGTGCTTGAATATGCTGATGAAGTAACGCTTTATAAGGCTTTGGAAAATCGAAACGAAATATAAGAAAAAACCTCCCCGAACTATTCGGAGAGGTTTTTTTTACGTCTAAGATTTTTGAAAAATTCCGTCAGTGTATCTGCACACCGCTCTTGCAGTATACCGCCTGTGCAAAGAGGTCTGTGATTATAAGGCAGCTCAAAAAGATTTACCACCGACCCGCAAGAACCAGCCTTTTTGTCATACGCACCAAAAACCACACGCTCGATACGGGAATTTATTATCGCACCCGTACACATAGGACAAGGTTCGAGAGTAACAAAAAGCTCACAACCCATAAGCCGCCAACCCCCAAGATTTCGACTCGCTTCCTCAATAGCCACAAGTTCGGCATGAGTCAAAGGGGAATGCCCATACTCACGACGATTGAATCCCCTCCCGATTATTTCACCGCTGGAACGCTTCACAACTATCGCACCCACAGGTACTTCCCCCTGCTCTGCGGCAATTTCCGCAAGCTCCAACGCTTTTTTCATGTAAAGCTCATCTCTCGTCATATTATCCTCGCACACACAAACATGGTCACAAGAATTGCGGCTATCCACACTGCGATTGAGTTAGTTGCAATGAACGATTTAACTCGCTTTGACATCGTCATAAAAGAATTATCATTTTCAATGTTGAATGTCCAGTCACCAAAGCTTGTAAGCTTCGAGTACATCACAAGTGATACACCAACGATCACTGTACAGATTATGACTTCTGCTATTTTGGCATAAGGAGGATCATAGAGAACAATGTAACTTAATACAAAATTCGTGATATGGGCGCAAATACTCATTGAAATTGCAGTAAAAACCGAGCCTGTTCGTATAGTAAAAAGTCCGAGAACCGCAGTGCAGCATACAACAAAAGGCAGATATGTAATATCATAGTAGCATAAACCGTTCACAACAGCAGTGATCATAATAGCGAAGGTGTCGCCAAATTGACGAAAAGTCTGCAAAAAAACTCCTCGAAATACTATCTCTTGCATTATAGGAACAATGATCGCAAAGAAAGCAAAAGAAACAAGAGCAACAACAGGATCTTCAGAGAATACAAAAATAGAATATATCCCGTCTAAATGCACAGCTGAAAACAGCAGACTAAGGATATATTGTCCAACCCTGCCCACAACGATTATGACCATCATAATTACCACAGCAGTTCCACGCATTTTTTCGTAGCCCTTTGAATTTGCAAAAACGACTTTATTAGGGATCTTAGTAACGATCTTAAAAATAAGACCAGGCACAACAAACTTTGCGGAAAACAACAGACCTAAAATAAAAGTCATTCCAACACCATATCTGCCATATCCACCATCTGTTTGAGAAAAATACACAAATGTACCAGTTGTATCCGGTGCGTATTTATTCACTAGAAAATAGTTAAGAAAATCAATAGCAAGCATTACCACAAGACAAATGCCCAACAAACTACAGCATTTTAGCATAGAGATCCTCTCAGCTACCTCTGCCTTATGAGGCACAAAACCCTCGCCATCAATGTATGAGTGTTCTCTTGTATCATGTATAAACTGGAATCCAAAAGAATTCTGAGGATTTGAACGCCACTTTGCAAACGACTTCTTATAATCATCGCTCTGATTTTGATAAGTAGTATCCTGCGCAACGTCAATCATATAATCTTTAGTATTTGTATCGTTCAAATTCTCACCCCCGATATACTAATTATAGCATATCACCGTACTTTTTTAAAGCATACAAATATCATTTAACTTATTATTCATAATATTTTAAGACAAAAAAGATCGGATACATATTAGTACCCGATCTTTATATAGCGAACTAAAAATTAGTCTCTAACAGCTGTAACGACGCCAGAACCTACTGTTCTACCACCCTCACGGATAGCGAAACGAAGTCCCTCTTCGATAGCGATTGGAGTGATAAGCTCAACATCCATCTCTACGTTATCGCCAGGCATGCACATTTCCTTGTCAGCAGGAAGTGTGATAACGCCAGTAACGTCTGTTGTTCTGAAATAGAACTGTGGTCTGTAGTTGTTGAAGAATGGAGTATGACGGCCGCCCTCTTCCTTCTTCAGAACGTAAACCTGACCTGAGAACTTTGTGTATGGGTGAATGGAACCTGGCTTACAAAGAACCTGGCCTCTCTGAATGTCAGATCTCTGGATACCACGGAGAAGTGCACCGATGTTGTCGCCTGCCTCAGCGTAGTCAAGGATCTTTCTGAACATCTCGATACCTGTTACAACAGTCTTTGGTCTCTCAGTTGAAAGTCCGAGGATCTCAACTTCGTCACCAGTCTTGAGCTGACCTCTTTCAACTCTACCAGTAGCAACTGTACCACGGCCTGTGATTGTGAATACGTCCTCAACAGGCATCAGGAATGGAAGATCAGACTTTCTGTCTGGTGTTGGAATGAATGAGTCAACAGCGTCCATAAGGTCAAGGATTGGCTTGTAAGCTGGATCTGAAAGATCATCTGGAGCCTCAAGAGCTGCAAGAGCTGAACCCTTGATGATTGGAGTCTCATCGCCAGGGAAATCATACTTGTCGAGGAGCTCTCTAATATCCATCTCAACGAGATCGAGAAGCTCTTCATCGTCAACCTGGTCAGCCTTGTTCATGAAAACAACGATAGCTGGAACGCCTACCTGTCTAGCAAGGAGAAGGTGCTCTCTTGTCTGAGCCATAGGACCGTCAGAAGCAGCAACTACGAGGATAGCGCCGTCCATCTGAGCAGCACCAGTGATCATGTTCTTTACATAGTCAGCATGGCCTGGGCAGTCAACGTGAGCATAGTGACGGTTCTTTGTCTCATACTCAACGTGAGCTGTGTTAATTGTAATTCCTCTCTCTCTCTCCTCTGGAGCTGAGTCGATGTTGTTGTAATCCTTCTTCTCAGCAAGACCTTCAAGAGCAAGAGTCTTTGTGATAGCAGCAGTAAGAGTTGTCTTACCGTGGTCAACGTGACCGATTGTACCAATGTTAACGTGTGGTTTGGTTCTTTCGAAATGTGCCTTTGCCATAGGAATTTTCCTCCTTAAAATTTAATAGTTTCCGATTTAACATACCGTAGTATAATTATATCAAATAAAAAGCAAATTTGCAATAGAAAAAGCAGAAAATTTTCCGCAAATTTATTAGTCCTTGTTTCTTGAAGCCATGATCTTCTCAGAGATAGACTTTGGTACCTGAATGTAGCTGTCAGGCTCCATTGTGTACTGTCCACGACCCTGTGTCTTAGAACGCAGGTCATTTGAGTAACCAAACATTTCAGACAGTGGAACGAGAGCGTCTACCTGAACAGCACCGGTTCTCTGCTCCTGACCGAGGATCTGTCCACGACGGGAGTTGAGGTCGCCTATAACTGTTCCGAGATAATCATCAGGAGCGATAACGCAAACCTTCATGATAGGCTCAAGAATGATTGGTGAAGCCTTTCTCATAGCCTCCTTGAACGCCATAGAACCGGCGATCTTAAATGCCATTTCAGAAGAGTCGACTTCGTGGTAAGATCCATCGTACAGCTCGACCTTAACGTCAACTACCTGGAAGCCTGCGAGAACACCATTCTCCATAGCACCCCTGATACCTGCATCAACTGCTGGGATGTATTCCTTAGGAATAGCACCGCCGACAACCTTGTTGATGAACTCATAGCCCTTACCGGACTCGTTTGGCTCAACGTTGATCTTAACGTGACCGTACTGACCCTTACCACCTGACTGCTTAGCGTACTTGTAATCAACGCTTGCAGGAGCAGTGATTGTTTCCTTATATGAAACCTGAGGAGCGCCGACATTAGCCTCTACCTTGAACTCACGGAGAAGTCTGTCTACGATGATCTCAAGGTGCAGCTCGCCCATTCCGGCGATAATTGTCTGACCTGTTTCCTCAGAAGTATAAGTTCTGAATGTTGGGTCCTCTTCAGCAAGCTTTGCAAGAGCTATACCCATCTTTTCCTGACCTGCCTTAGTCTTAGGCTCGATAGCGAGCTGGATAACAGGCTCAGGGAATTCCATTGACTCAAGAAGTACAGGATGCTCTTCATCACAAAGAGTGTCACCTGTTGTTGTGTTCTTCAGACCGATAGCGGCACCGATATCACCAGCGTAGATAGTATCGATATCCTTTCTAGCGTTAGAGTGCATCTGAACGATTCTTCCGATTCTTTCGTCCTTGTCCTTAGTGGAGTTATAAACTGTAGAACCGGCTGTCAGAACACCTGAATAAACTCTGAAGTAGCAGAGCTTACCAACGAATGGGTCTGTAGCGATCTTGAATGCGAGAGCAGCGAATGGCTGATCGTCGCCTGAAATTCTCTCAACTTCCTCACCTGTATTTACGTCAGTACCCTTGATGTGTGGTACGTCGATAGGTGAAGGCATATAATCTACAATAGCGTCAAGAAGCTTCTGAACGCCCTTGTTTCTGTATGAAGTTCCGCAGGTAACAGGTACCATTGTGTTAGCGATTGTACTCTTTCTTATTACCTTCTTCATCTCGTCGATAGTGATCTCTTCGTCTGCGAAATACTTCTCAGCGAGATCGTCATCAACTTCTGCAAGATGCTCGATAAGGTCAGCGTGATACTGTTCAGCCTTTTCCTTGAGGTCCTCAGGGATCTCTTCCTGACGGATATCCTTTCCAAGGTCATCATAGTATACATAAGCCTTCATTTCGAGCAGATCGACGATACCCTTGAAGTCGTCCTCAGCACCGATAGGAAGCTGGATAGGAACGGCGTTACAATGAAGTCTTTCATGGAGCATATTCAAAACGTTGTAGAAGTTTGCACCCATGATATCCATCTTGTTGACATATACCATTCTTGGTACCTGATAGTTATCAGCCTGTCTCCAAACTGTTTCAGTCTGAGGCTCAACACCACCCTTAGCACAAAGAACCGTTACAGAACCGTCGAGTACACGAAGTGAACGCTCAACCTCAACTGTAAAGTCAACGTGGCCCGGAGTATCTATAATGTTGAGTCTGTGACCCTTCCAGTAGCAAGTAGTAGCAGCAGAAGTAATTGTGATACCTCTCTCCTTCTCCTGTGCCATCCAGTCCATTGTAGATGCACCGTCGTGTGTTTCACCGATCTTATAGTTTACACCGGTATAAAACAGGATACGCTCTGTAGTAGTAGTCTTGCCGGCATCGATGTGTGCCATGATACCGATATTACGGTAATCCTGCAATTTACATTCTCTTGCCATATATATCCTCCTTTATACCTCTTACCATCTGTAATGAGCAAAAGCCTTGTTAGCTTCAGCCATCTTATGAGTTTCGTCACGCTTCTTGCATGAGCCGCCAACGCCGTTAAGAGCGTCAAGGATCTCAGCTGCGAGTCTCTCTCTCATTGTGTCCTCGTTTCTCTCACGAGAATACTTTGTTATCCATCTCAGACCAAGTGTCTGTCTTCTGTCAGGACGAACCTCCATTGGTACCTGGTAAGTCGCACCGCCTACACGGCGAGCCTTGACCTCCAGCTCAGGCATGATGTTATCCATAGCCTCCTGGAATACTTCAAGAGCAGGTCTGCCTGTCTTTTCTTCGACAATTTCAAATGCTCCGTAAACGATCTTCTGGGCAACACCCTTCTTACCGTCAAGCATGATGTTGTTTACAAGACGTGTAACAAGCTTAGAATTGTATACTGGATCCTGAAGCACGTCTCTCTTTGTAACTCTACCTCTTCTTGGCACTTTAATTCCCTCCTTCACAAATAATGAATTCACAGGTACTCGCTCTGTAACCACGGCACACAGCCGTTTTACAGCCCCGTCAGTTCCTTGTAGAGTCAACTAATATATATTAATCACTCCACATAAACTGTGGTCTTCGCAATATGCGACAATGAGTTATTACCTTGTTACTAAAATGAGCTTTTCAGTTTTTGATTACTTGGCTGCTCCTGCCTTTGGTCTCTTAGCACCGTACTTGGATCTCGCCTGCATTCTCTTAGCAACGCCCTGAGCGTCGAGAGTGCCTCTGATGATGTGATATCTTACACCAGGGAGGTCCTTAACACGTCCGCCTCTGATAAGAACAACGGAGTGCTCCTGAAGATTGTGTCCGATACCAGGGATGTAAGCTGTAACTTCGTTTCCGTTTGTGAGCTTAACTCTGGCAACCTTTCTCATAGCTGAGTTTGGCTTTTTAGGTGTAGCAGTTCTTACTACTGTGCAAACGCCACGCTTCTGTGGGCAGCTCTGATCGATAACTACCTTCTTCTTTGAGTTGAAACCCTTCTGAAGAGCAGGAGCTGTAGACTTGTCTGCAAGGACATTTCTTCCTTTTCTTACTAACTGGTTAAAGGTTGGCATATTTTCTCTCCTTTCATAGATTTGATACTATACGCTGATATACAATACATCAGCATACCTTGATATTATACACTATTCTCCGTCGCTTGTCAAGCACTTTTTCTTGACTTTTTTAACTTTTTGAAAATTTCAGTTAAATTTTCTGTCAAAAGCTATAAAAAGCACAGGGCAGCGGCTTTTCACGCCCTGCCCTGCAAATTATTCCTCATTCCGCCTTGCTGTCTGTATCTAAAATTTCTCCTTTATCCGCCACTTCGACCTCTGTCTCGCTGAATCTATGATAAGTTATAACACAATCGCTGTCGTCAGTCTTGTCCGAATAGGTTATATCGTTTTGTACTTCATTGATATAAAGTTTCAGATCATCACTAAAATAGGTGTTTGCACCCGTTGCGAATTTAATTGCAACGAGCCATTCATTTTCATCAAAGAAGTAATTTCTGTTGTTCTTTACCGTCGCACTTTGGGAACCGTACCATTCATTATTAGTATCGTCCTGCTCCACAATATCCTTATAATTGGAAGTTATACTGAAATATCTTCCGTCCACCTTGATAATTATGCCTTCCTTTGACCCTCCTGCTGTGGAAACGTTTATGGCTTTACCCTTTTGAATTGGTGTTATTATCAGCGGATAGATAATATCCCTTTCGTAATTGTCAGCATCATAATTGATATGCTGACTGAAATTTACCAACGCATCGATATGCAAGCCCCAGTCCTTTTCAACAGGATTTAGCACAATGCTGAAGTCGTCAGCTTGCAGTATCATATCTTCGTACATATGCTGCACGCTGTCAAGCACAAGCTTATCAAGCTTTTCAATACCGGTGTCTTTTGTGGTATCGATATCATAAGCATAGGCTATTGATGATCTCAGTGAATAATAGAAGTCTGTTCCAAAGCTGTCGCCACCGACCGTTTCGTCAAGACCTGTTGCGATCTCATCCGAGTTCCAATTACTCAGATTATCGCAGTTTGTGCCGACTGCGATTTTTTCGCCCACTTTCAATTCGTCAATATAAGCAAACTTCCCTGTGGTAACATTTTTCGCTCTGAAATCAAGTTTAAACGCAGCGTAAGAGTGGTATTTCAGGTATTCATATTCATTCACAGTAACATAGTCGATCAATTCGCCCTTTTTAACAGTGTATTTCTCAACATATATCTTATCGACAAAAAGATATCCCGTTCCGTCCGAGCCGCAGCCTGCATACGTTCCGACCGCCGTTATCTCTTTGTCTTTAACGACCTGCTTAAGCGCATTTTGTGCCTGTTCTAAATCAGCCGTAAGCTCAGTGCTGTCAAGGCTTTCCGAACTGTCTATACTTGGCTGCTGCATACCGACATTGATCTTATGCTCATCACCGCTGCGATAAAGCGTCAGCGCACCGCCCACCACCAGAAGCAAAGCCGCAAGCACCGCACCTGCAAGCTGAAAGCCTGTAAGTTTTGTTTTCTTTTTCTCTGTAGGCTTGTCATACATAAGCACACTCTCCTTCCAATCCGAAGGAGTTTTTATACAGTAAAAAGCATTTATCTTTTTCATTTGCTGCTCCTTTCTGTGATATCCTCATTGCAAACTATAATGTTATGTCTAAAATGCCAACCCCTACATAATAGCTTTTGCCTCTTTTGTAGGGGACAGCGTCCTCGAAGTCCCGATACTTTATGTCTTTATTGACATTCATATAGTTCACAACATTATCATATCCTTCAGCTGTTCTCTTCCACGTTTGAGATGTGTTTTTATCGTGTTTTCCTTGATATTTGTCAGCTCAGCTATCTCCTGCACTGACAGCTCCTCAAAGTAATAAAGATAAATACTATCCCTATATTTCGGGGGAAGTCTGAAAATAAGGTCAAGTATCTCTATGTCGCTGCCGTCCTTTGAGAAAGACGTTATGCTGTTCAGATCGACTGTGTTTTTCCTCAAACGATACCGCAAAACACTCCGGCATTCGTTGAGAGCCACTCTGATGAGCCACGCTTTCGGGTTTGGCAGACTGCCTTTTTTCATCTGCTTGAAAAGCTTGAAGAACACGTTCTGATAGCAGTCCTCAGCGTCGGAAAAATTTCCCGAGTGCACCACGCAAAGCCTTGTTACCATATCCGAATACTCCTCTACAAGTTGGCGGTATTCGCTTTCGGTCATATTCTTCATGCTTTCACTTCCCTTCATATACTAAAACGCCATGGCAGGCAAAAAGGTTTCATACAAAATAAAAAAATCAGCCCGCATGAATGAACCATGCAGGCTGATATAAAAGTCATTAGTACAACGGTGTTTCTGCGGTGTTATGGTTAGCCGCACTCTCATTCTTGACCACCTGAACGTTGTTGTAAACGTCCATACCGGTGCCGGCAGGAATGAGCTTACCGATAATAACATTTTCCTTAAGACCCATGAGCTTATCGGTCTTGCCTCTGATAGCTGCGTCTGTAAGAGCCTTAGTTGTCTCCTGGAATGAAGCAGCTGAAAGGAATGAATCCGAGTAGCTTGAAGCCTTTGTGATACCCTGAAGAACAGGAACAGTTGTGATAAGTCTTGCGTTCTCGTCGCCAGCGTCGATCTGAGCCTGTATCTCCTCGTTGAGTCTTGCGACCTCTCCTCTGTCGATAAGTGAACCAGGGAGCAGATAGCTTGAACCGGAGTCGTCGATCTTGACCTTTCTCATCATCTGACGAACGATAACTTCGATGTGCTTATCGTTGATATCAACACCCTGCAGACGGTAAACCTTCTGAACTTCGGTGATGATGTAGTTCTGAACAGCCTTAGGACCATTAACTGCAAGGATATCAGCTGGGTTGATAGAACCCTCTGTGAGCGGCTCACCGGCTGTAACAGCCTGTCCCTCACGAACTCTTATCTTGTAGCCGTATGGAATTGCATAAGACTCCTGCTCAGGATTTTCAGTGTCCTCGCTTGTAACAGTGATCTGCTTGGTCTTCTTGACCTCCTCGATCCTAACTACGCCGTCGATCCTTGTGATGATAGCAGCACCCTTTGGACGTCTGCTCTCAAACAACTCCTCGACTCTAGGAAGACCCTGTGTGATATCTTCCGCAGAAGCGATACCACCTGTGTGGAAGGTTCTCATTGTAAGCTGTGTACCAGGCTCACCGATAGACTGAGCGGAGATTACGCCGACAGCCTCACCGACCTGAACGATATTTCCGTTTGCAAGGTTAGCGCCGTAGCACTTAGCGCAAACGCCATGCTTAGCCTGACACTGAAGAACTGATCTGATAGAGATAGAATCCCTGCCCTCAGCTTCGAGTGCAGCAACTATTCTTTCAGCGTCATGAACGTTTATGAGTTTGTTTCTTGAGCATATCATCTCGCCTGTCTTAGGATCCTTAAGATCCTCAACAAGGTATCTGCCCACAAGTCTCTCGCTGAGAGGCTCGATCATTTCGTTTCCGTTCTTAATGTCGAATATCTCGATACCAACGTGAGTACCGCAATCCTCCTGACGAATGATAACGTCCTGAGAAACGTCAACAAGACGTCTTGTAAGGTAACCTGAGTCAGCAGTACGCAGAGCTGTATCGGCAAGTCCCTTTCTCGCACCTCTGGAAGAAATGAAGTATTCCAGAATGTTAAGACCCTCACGGTAGTTAGCTCTGATAGGCATCTCGATAGTTGAACCTGATGTGTTGGCGATAAGTCCACGCATACCTGCCAGCTGTCTGATCTGGTTGATAGAACCACGGGCACCTGAGTCAGCCATCATGTTGATCGGGTTATATGGGTCAAGGTTAGCTTTCAGAGCCTCTGTAACTTCGTCTGTAGCGTTGTTCCAGATCTCGATGAACTTCTTTGACTTCTCTTCTCTTGAAATATAACCTCTCTTATACTGCTTGTCTATCTTGTCAACAAGTCCGTCAGCCTTTGCAAGGATATCCTTCTTAGCCTCAGGGATAGAAGCGTCGCATACTGCAACTGTGATAGCAGACTTTGTAGAATACTTATAACCAAGGCTCTTGATGTTATCGAGAACTTCGGAAGTCGTAGTAGTACCGTGCTTCTGTATACATTTATCAATGATATCAGAAAGCTGCTTCTTCTTTACAAGGAAGCTTATCTCAAGATCGAACTGCTTTTCTGAATTTGTTCTGTCAACAAAGCCAAGGTTCTGAGGAATGATAGAGTTGAAGATAAGTCTTCCGACTGTAGCGTCTATCACCTTTGATACCTGCTTGTCGCCTATCTGCTTGGTTATCCTTACCTTGATAGCAGCATGAAGTGAAACGATGTGCTGATCGTAAGCCATAAGAGCCTCGTTCACATCTCTGAACACCTTGCCCTCGCCAGGCTCGCCGTCCTTCTTCAGTGTCAGGTAGTAAGAACCAAGTATCATATCCTGTGTAGGAACTGCAACAGGGCGTCCGTCTGAAGGCTTCAACAGGTTGTTGGCAGCCAGCATAAGGAATCTTGCCTCTGCCTGAGCCTCTGCTGAGATCGGCAGGTGAACAGCCATCTGGTCGCCGTCGAAGTCAGCGTTGAACGCTGTACAAACCAGTGGGTGAAGCTTGATAGCTCTGCCCTCTACAAGGATAGGCTCGAATGCCTGAATACCAAGTCTGTGAAGTGTAGGCGCACGGTTGAGCATTACAGGGTGACCCTGAATAACGTTTTCAAGTGCGTCCCAAACCTCTGGCTCAGCTCTGTCTACCTTTTTCCTTGCAGACTTGATGTTGATAGTAGGATTGGTGTCAACAAGTCTTTTCATAACGAAAGGCTTGAACAGCTCAAGAGCCATTTCCTTTGGCAGACCGCACTGATACATTTTAAGCTCAGGACCTACGACGATAACAGAACGTCCTGAATAGTCAACACGCTTACCAAGAAGGTTCTGTCTGAAACGTCCCTGCTTACCTTTGAGCATATCTGAAAGTGACTTGTATGCTCTGTTGTTAGGACCTGTAACAGGTCTGCCGTGTCTGCCGTTGTCGATAAGTGCGTCAACAGCTTCCTGAAGCATTCTCTTTTCGTTTCTAACGATGATGTCAGGTGCTTCAAGCTCCAGCATTTTCTTAAGACGGTTATTTCTGTTGATAACACGTCTGTAAAGGTCATTAAGGTCGCTGGTTGCGTATCTTCCGCCGTCCAGCAATACCATAGGTCTGATATCAGGTGGTATAACAGGTATAGCCTCCAGTATCATCCACTCAGGTCTGTTGCCTGATGTTCTGAAAGCCTCAACGATCTCAAGTCTTTTCAGAAGCTTGATACGCTTCTGACCTGCAGGAAGATCCTTCAGCTCAGTTTTAAGCTCTTCTGAAAGCTTATCGAGGTCGATCTCTTCAAGAAGCTCCTTGATAGCCTCAGCGCCCATGCCGGCTCTGAACTCGTCCTCGTCATACTTTTCCTGCATTTCGCTATAATCCTTTTCAGTAAGGAGCTGACCCTTGATAAGCTCAGTGTTACCTGGATCTATAACGATGTATTTTGTGAAGTAAAGAACTTCTTCAAGTCTTTTCTGTGATATTTCAAGCATCTGTCCTATTCTTGACGGAGTTCCCTTGAAATACCAAATGTGAGAAACAGGTGCAGCAAGCTCGATGTGACCCATTCTCTCTCTACGAACCTTGGCTCTTGTTACCTCAACGCCGCAGCGCTCGCAGACTTTGCCTTTAAAGCGAATTTTCTTATATTTACCGCAGTGACACTCCCAGTCCTTTGAAGGTCCGAATATCTTTTCGCAGAACAATCCGTCCTTTTCCGGCTTCTGAGTACGATAGTTTATTGTTTCAGGTCTGGTAACAACGCCGTAAGACCACTCACGGATCTTCTGAGGCGAAGCAAGACCGATCTTGATTGATGCAAACTCATTGAATTCCAACAGCAGTACCCTCTTCCTGTTTAGTTTGAAGCACGGCAGCAGCCGACTTCTATATGAAACGGTCGCAGGGGCGGAGCCTTCCGCCCTTTGACCTCAGCTTATTTAGTTACTGTGCAAAATTATTCACCGTCATTAAGGAACAGATCAGACTCGTCGGAAGCTGCGCTGCCCTCCAGTTCAGAAGTGCCGTTCTCGTCTTCAGCCATGAAGCCCTCGTCGAGATCGCCCTCGTCAACGCCGAAATCGATATGATCTTCGATAGCAGGCTGTGGAACAAGCTCCTCGTCCTCGTCAAACGACTGCTTAAGATCTATTTCCTCGTTATTGATGTTGAGTACCTTGAGATCCAGACCAAGTGACTGAAGCTCCTTAACAAGTACCTTGAACGCCTCAGGAACACCAGGCTTAGGAACATTCTGTCCCTTAACGATAGCCTCGTATGTCTTGACTCTTCCCACAGTATCGTCAGACTTAACTGTAAGGATCTCCTGAAGTGTGTAAGCAGCACCGTAAGCTTCGAGCGCCCAAACTTCCATTTCTCCGAATCTCTGACCACCGAACTGAGCCTTACCGCCGAGTGGCTGCTGTGTTACCAGTGAGTAAGGACCAACTGAACGTGCGTGTATCTTATCGTCTACGAGGTGGTGGAGCTTCAGATAGTACATATAACCGACTGTAACTCTGTTATCGAACTTCTCGCCTGTTCTTCCGTCATAAACAGTGAACTTGCCGTCCTCGCTCATGCTCAGTGCGTTAGGGTTGATGACCTCGTCCATTGTGTGGAGAGTGAACTCATCGTCCTTATGCTCCAGATAATTCTGCTGAGCCATTTTGAAGCATTCTCTGATGTCTGCCTCGTGAGCACCGTCGAATACAGGGGTCATTATCTTCCAGCCAAGAGCCTTTGCCGCCATACCAAGATGAACCTCAAGCACCTGACCGATGTTCATACGAGAAGGTACGCCCAATGGGTTAAGACAGATATCAAGCGGAGTACCGTCCTCAAGGAATGGCATATCCTCCTGTGGGAGTATTCTTGAAACGACACCCTTGTTACCGTGACGACCCGCCATCTTATCGCCGACAGAGATCTTTCTCTTCTGTGCGATGTAGCATCTGACGAGCATATTTACTCCAGGAGAAAGCTCGTCGCAGTTCTCTCTTGTGAATATCTTAACATCAATGATAGTACCGGCCTCGCCGTGAGGTACCTTAAGAGAATTATCTCTAACTTCTCTAGCCTTTTCGCCGAAGATAGCTCTCAGAAGTCTTTCTTCTGCTGTCAGCTCAGTTTCACCCTTAGGTGTTACCTTACCAACAAGTATATCTCCTGAGCGAACCTCTGCGCCTATTCTGATGATACCGTTCTCGTCCAGATCCTTAAGAGCGTCCTCGCCAACGTTAGGGATATCTCTTGTGATCTCCTCAGGTCCGAGCTTTGTATCTCTGGCTTCTGTCTCATACTCTTCAATATGGATAGAAGTGTACTTATCCTGCTTTACAAGGTTTTCGTTCAGAAGAACGGCGTCCTCGTAGTTGTAACCTTCCCAGGTCATGAAGCCGATAAGAGCGTTCTTACCAAGTGAAAGCTCGCCGTTTGAAGTAGCAGGACCGTCACCGATTATCTGATTAGCTTCAATTCTCTCGCCCTTATTGACGATAGGTCTCTGGTTTGTGCAAGTACCTGCGTTTGAACGCTTGAACTTAGTCAGCTCATAAGTTCTGAGCATACCGCTGTCCTCACGGATAACGATCTTGTCAGCGTCAACGCTCTCAACAACACCTGCGTTCTTAGAAACAACAGCAACGCCTGAATCAAGACAAGCCTTGTACTCCATACCGGTACCAACGATAGGAGACTCAGTCTTGAGCAGCGGCACAGCCTGTCTCTGCATGTTTGAACCCATGAGCGCACGGTTAGCGTCATCGTTCTCAAGGAACGGGATACAAGCAGTAGCCACAGAAACTACCATTTTAGGCGAAACGTCCATGAAGTCGATCTTCTCTCTCTCTATCTCGAGGATCTGATCTCTGTATCTGCCGTTTACCTTAGGTCTGGCAAACTTGTTATCCTCAGTAAGAGGCTCGTTTGCCTGAGCGACCATGTAGTTATCTTCAACGTCAGCCGTCATATAAACAACTTCATCAGTTACAACGCCTGTTTCCTTATCAACACGTCTGTAAGGAGCTTCGATAAAGCCGTACTCGTTTATCCTTGCGAAAGAAGCAAGGTAAGAGATAAGTCCGATGTTAGGACCTTCGGGCGTCTCGATAGGACACATTCTGCCGTAGTGAGTATAGTGAACGTCACGGACCTCAAATCCGGCACGGTCTCTTGAAAGACCGCCAGGGCCGAGGGCTGAAAGTCTTCTCTTATGAGTAAGCTCAGCCAGAGGGTTGTTCTGATCCATGAACTGTGACAGTGGAGAAGAACCGAAGAACTCTCTGATAGCCGCAGTGATAGGTCTTATATTGATAAGAGCTGTAGGAGTAACGACCTCGGTGCCCTGTGACTGAATGTTCATTCTCTCACGGATAACTCTTTCCATTCTTGTGAAACCGATCCTGAACTGGTTCTGAAGAAGCTCGCCTACTGAACGGATTCTTCTGTTGCCCAGGTGGTCGATATCGTCAACAGTACCAACGCCCTCGCAAAGGTTGAGGAAGTAAGAAACCGTAGCGATAATATCATCGATAGTGATGTGCTTTGGAACGAGGTCGTCAGCCTTAAGTTTGATGTTCTCCTTAAGCTCTTCCTCATTCTCAGAATCTTCAAGAATTTCCTTGAGAGCCTTGAAAGATACCTTTTCGTTGATGCCAAGCTCAGTGCAGTCAAAATCAACATAAGCGTTGATGTCTACCATGCCGTTGCCTATGATCTTAACTTCGCACTCTTCAAGCTTTGTGACAGCCTCGCCTGTTGCGGAAGTAAGATGCTCCTTGACCTCAACGTCAACGTAAGCCTCCATAACACCTGCGGTCTCGATCTCCATAGCCTTATCAAAGCTGATAAGATCTCCGGCCTCAGCCATTACCTCGCCTGTCATAGGATTTACAACAGGTCTTGAAAGTCTGTGGCCTGAAAGTCTTGAACCAACGCCAAGCTTCTTGTTGTACTTATATCTGCCGAATCTTGAAAGATCGTATCTCTTAGCGTCAAAGAACAGGTTGTTCAGGTGAGTAACAGCAGAATCTACTGTAGGAGGCTCGCCCGGACGGAGCTTCTTGTAAACTTCAAGAAGAGCTTCCTCTCTGTTAGCAGTCTGATCCTTCTGCATGATAGTCTGAGTAAGTCTTTCATCAGGGCCGAAAACTTCCTCGATCTCCTCGTTAGTACCAATACCGAGCGATCTCAGGAAAGTAGTAAGAGGGATCTTTCTGTTTTTATCGATTCTGACATAAACCACGTCGTTAGAATCCATTTCATATTCAAGCCAAGCGCCTCTGTTAGGGATAACAGTTGTCTTGAAAAGATCCTTACCGGTCTTGTCCTTATCAAAAGCGTAATAAACACCTGGTGAACGCACCAACTGAGAAACGATAACACGCTCTGCACCGTTGATAACAAAAGTTCCGCTGTCGGTCATTTTAGGGAAGTCACCCATAAATACCTCGGACTCCTTGATCTCGCCGGTCTCGGTATTGTTAAGTCTTGCAGTAACTCTCAGTGGCACTGCATAAGTTACATCTCTCGCCTTGCACTCTGCAACAGAATACTTAGCCTCTTCGTCGAAATGGTATCCAACAAAAGTCAGCTCCAGCGTACCATTATAATCAGTAATAGCTGAAACATCTCTGAAGACCTCCTTCAGACCTTCATCGAGGAACCACTGATAAGAGTTCTTCTGCACTTCAATAAGGTTAGGCATCTCCAGAACCTCATTGATCTTGGCAAAGCTCTTTCTCGTGTTCTTACCAAGTTTTACGTCCTTGACATTCACCATAGGCTCAATCACTCCTTAATTTATTTGGAAAATACATTTATATAACACTATATAACAATCGTATTCGCCAGTGGTTTTGGCGGTGTTTTCCATGATTTTCTGCACTCAAAAACGCATGAAATAGGTGGAAAACTCCATTATGATACAGTATACTATTATATAATATTAGCAAGCCCTTGTCAAGCATTTTAGCTTACACATCTCGCCGATTTTCCTATTTTCTCCGATTTGAACAAAAATCGCACAATTCGACGCAGAAACTTCTACTATTACCAATGTGTTATCAAATCGTAAATTTTTCGTTTACTCACCTGCTTTTATCACCCTCCGCCTCATTACCTCCGCCCTGACCTACCCTTTATTTCATCACTATCTGCACCAACTTGTCTGCCATTACATAATAAATCCGATTTACTTGTCATATCCAACAAAAAATCACTTAACAAATTGTGCAAACAAATGATTTATGTTTTAATTTGGCAACATTTCTGCAATTGTTGCATTTTTTATGCAACAAAAGTGGTGCTTTTCGGGATAAGTAGAAAGCGTTTTGATACTTGCGGGCACGTACAAGCCCTGCG
>ERZ791734.1147-NODE-1147-length-25387-cov-3.637218_pt1 | contig 25387 bp, 19 predicted proteins | sample MGYA00509953_ERZ791734 | MGnify/ENA primary metagenome ERZ791734 (study PRJEB30046, sample SAMN00792038) | human gut metagenome | study: EMG produced TPA metagenomics assembly of the A metagenome-wide association study of gut microbiota in type 2...
GCTGATCTGCCGCATACGGCAGATATAAACGCGGTCAACTTTTCCACCCTTAATATGCCGCAGCATATCGCGGTAGCCGGGGCGCAGCAGCCAGCCGCCGCGCTCGTCAATGCTTCCACCGACAATATCACAGCCGTCATGCAGAGCCTGCATTGAGCAAACTTTATAGCTGTTCATTGTGCCGTCATAGTCACCGGGAATACGCGCGTACACCCACGCGCGGGGTCTTTTCTGTTCGTCCATTGTTCACCGTTCCTCATAAAAACTTAGTTGTTCGCCCTCCTGCCGAAAGCGTTCGTCTATCTCACGAAAAGTTCGCCGCCAACTAAAACGTTCGGTGGGTTTATTCGGCACGTCCTGTAATTCAAGCAAAAGCTGCCAGAGTTCGGGGTGGTATCTGTAGAGATGCCGCAGTTCGCTGATTGACGCGTTCGGGCAAAACCAACAACCCCCGCGTTTAGTGAAGTCATACAGTGGGGACAGCAGCTCCTCAGCTGCGCACATAGACCTCGCTTCGGGTTCGGCCACATGGTACTTGTCCAGCAAAGAAATCTGACCGGGCTTTAATCGTGCCAGTCGCTTGGGTTCATCTGCGGCGATGCCGATGTACTGCACCGTGTCCGGGGGCAATGCCTTCTGATATGCCTTGATCGGCGGCAGCTTGCAATCCCGCTGAATTGTACAGCGCCCACTCAGAGGGAATCCCGAAAGCATCCCCTTGGTTTTTCCTCGTGTGACAACATGGTAAAAGCAGGATAGATAGGTCTTTTCGGAGCGCAAAACCCGTGTTGGGATGCCGCGCTGTTCAAAATACGGGATTGCCGTTTCGTGGATAAATCGGTTGTGTTCGGGCAGCTCGCCGGATATTTCCTCGTTGAACATGACCTCGCAATACACAAGTTCGTCCAGCGGTTCACCATGCTGCAAGGCCAGCAACGCGGTGGCGATACTGTCTTTTCCGAAACTGCAACTTAAAATGTGTTTTGCCATCTTCTCTCCTATAAAAATAGGGAGGGCCACGCGGTCCTCCCTGTAAAAAAGTATATTTCATTTTCCGATTATTTCTTAGTCCTCGGTGTCCTCGTCATCATCGTCACGGGGCGCAATATCTTTGCGGCGGGCGCTCTTGTGGACCAGAACGGCCAGCCCTGCAAGAGAGATTCCCGCAATCGCCAGCAGCAGTCCCAACGAAGAATTGTCGCCGGTCTTAGGAATCGTCAGCAGCGGCGTGGGTGTTGCAGTGGGTGCAGCGGGCACGGGTGTCGGCGCTGGGGTCGTGTTCGGCGTGGGCTGCGGAGTATGGTCCGGGGTCGGCGTGTTGTCGGGGGTAGGTGTCGGTGTGTCCTCGCGGGCATCTTTCATTACCACGGTCTGCATCTCGCCGGTGGGCAGAACGGTAAAGTCGATACTTTCTGCAACCTTGTAGCCGTTGGGTGCGGTGATTTCCGTCAGTGTATAATCTCCTGCTGGCATCTTTTCCACATAATGTGGTCCGTTTGTGGAAATCCAACGGTCAATCTCGGTGCCGTCCTTGTCCTTGATAACCAGTTCTGCGCCGGGAAGTTCTTCGTTGGTGGTGATGTCTACCTTGGAAATTTTTACCTTGATGGTATCATCAAACATTTCAAAGGTCTGCACCTCACCGTTGGGCAGCACCTCAAACTCCATGCGCTCCGCAATGGCATAACCGTCCGGGGCAGTCACCTCGGTCAAGGTATACTTGCCAGCGGGCAGCTTCTCCATGTAGTGCGGTGCATCGGTAGAAATCCAGCGGTCAATTTCGCTGCCTTTTTCATCGGTAATGATAAGTTTCGCGCCGGGAAGTTCTTCATTGGTGGTAAGGTCTTTCTTGGAAATCTGCACCTTGGTAATATCATCCTGCATAATAACGGTCGCATCGTCCAGCAGTTTCCAATCATCCCACTTCCAGAACAAAATGTTCTTGGTGGTCAGATAGTAAACTTCGCACTCCTCCAGAGGATTGCCGTCCCTATCGAATTTCTGAATCAGGCGGAAAGTAATATCATTGGCCAGTGCGTACCCACCAGCGGCGCGGATCTCCGTCAGTGTGTAAGATTCACCGAAATGCAGCCCGGTCACGCGATGCGGCTCATCGGTGGACACCCATGTGGTTACGGTATTGCCGTCCGTATCCTTGATAGCAAGTGTAGCGCCGGGCAGTTCTTCATCGTTGGTAAGGTCGCGCTTGCTTACCCACATTTCCGTAGGCTTATTGGAACAAGTGTTATCCAGCACCATAATAGCTTGTCCGTCATAGGTGAAAGTAACCTCCATCGGCTCCTCGTTGACATAATAGCCGAGAGGGGCGCGGAGTTCCTTGACGATGTAATTACCGCTGTTGGTGGTGGCGTCCTTGCGGATGCTGCTGCCGTAATACTCGCCGCGAATGGGAATATCGCAGTCAAAATAGGTGTAGCCGTCTGCGCCGGTTTCGGGGCTGGTGGCGACCAGTTCGCCCGCTGCAAACAGCAGTTTGCCGTCAACGCTGTAAATATCATCAGCCGTGTACAGGTTGAATACTGCACCGGCAAGGTATTTGCCGGTTTCGCGGTCAACCTTGTAAACGCCGACTTTGGCTTTTTCGCGGTCATTGTAGAATTTCAAGGTCTGCTGCTCGATGAAATCGGCGTTGGCATCCTTGCTGCGCACGACCTCAAAACTCTGGGAAGATGCAGCGCCATCATATTTGGCAATGCTCGTGGCCATAACCACATCGTTCAACTGGGCATCCCAAACGAAAGTGACATCATAGCTGTCAGAAGTGCCGACATAGCCGTAAGGCGGTTTGGTTTCCTCGATATGGTAGCTGCCCAGCGGCAGGGTCACGCTGACTTCGCCAATCGTGCCGTCATGGATTACAGACAGGAAATCGTAGGTGGCCTTAGTGCGAGCCGGGGCAAAGGTGGCAATATCCGCGCTGCCGTTGCCGGTAGTGACTACGGCGACTACATCGCCCTTGGCATACCAGAGCGTGCGGTTGCCATAATTGTCGGTCTGCCGATCCTGCGTATAAATATCCTCGGCGGCTGTGATGGTATACTCCGCACCGGCCAGCGGGCGGGTTTCATACACGAAATTGCCGTTTTCGGCTTCACCGGTCATCCACGGGTCAAGTGCGCCCGCTTCTGTTTCCCAGCCAGCTAAGACTTCGCCTGTTTTGCGGATCGTCAATTTGCCCAGCGTCTCATGGTTAGAGTAGTTTTCACCAATCACAAGGGTGTCCATGCCGTTCTCGTTTTTGTTGCCGGTGGCTGCATAAATGCGGTCTGTGGTGATTTCAAAATCTACATAGTAGCTGCCATCGGCATCATCGGCAAGGGCCCCGTTTTCGTACCCGGCAGAATCCAGCCATTCGTTGTAGAATCCGTTCGGGCCGGAGACTTCTACAATGCGATACTTGCCCAACGGCAGCTTTTCGGGCAAGGTCAGAATGCCCTCGCCGTTGGTATAAAAAGTGGTTACATCTTTTGTCAGATGGCCGTTGACAGTATCGGTCATTGTGACGAGCTTCGGGTTGCCGTTGCTGTCATAACGATAATGCCCCTGCTCGTCCAGCCAGTAGATTTGGAAAGCGGTGTCGGGCAGCAGTACCGGTTTGCCGGTTTCCTCGTCAACTTTGGTGATGCGGAGATAAACTTCGATTTCCTCGTCCAGTACGGTGAATTTCTGATAACTGTCAGAGCCTGTCATTACGCTGTCCTTTGGGGTAGCCATAGCGCCCCATGGGTTGTTATCCTGTTCGGGGTCAACGGTGACAATAAAAGGCTCCGCTTGGAACAGGTCGTGCGGTACGGTGGTTTCCACGACCAGATAAGTGCCATAGGGTAAACCCTGCACACGAATATTCCCGGTGTCATTGCTGAAGATTTCGGCAAGCTGGTATTCGTTGGCGCTGCCGGTGGGCTGCCAGCCATCGCCCTTGCCGTTCTTGTTTTCTCCTGCGGCAGTCAGCGTTTTGTTGTACGCGGCAATTTCGTCAGCGTTGACCTCATAGGTCTTTGCGATGGCCTGCGTTTCCGCAGAAAAATCCCACTTCGGATGCTCGTTATCGTAGGTCTTATCAATGTAGGCATCCAAAATGCTTTGCAGGGTGTAGCTGCCGCTGCGGGTCTGCTCAAACTGCTTCAGTTTGGACAGGTCGGACACAAGGAAGAATGTAAAGCCTGCGCCCTCCAGTTCCAGTCCGTTGCTTTGGCCGCTGGAGGATACGATTTTACTGATTTCCACATTGCCTTTTGCTACTTGGTCTTGGCTCTCGGCCAGCGCATTGTCAGCATGGATGTGGTAATTGGCGCTGTAACTGGTCTTGTCGATCTGTTCACCGGCTGCCTGTCGGTTGTCGGCAAAGGTGGTCTTTTCTACATACCAACCCTCATCAGAATAGGCAGGCGTGATGTAGTAATTATGCTCATCGCAGAGGTAGCCATCTGCAAAGGACAGGTAATAGGCATCGTAAGTCCAAGAGCCATCCAACGCTTTACCTTTAGAGACTGTAGAAAACTGGTTCTTGTACACCCAATCCGTGTACTGCCCGCTGCCGTTCTTGGCAAGCGCGGCGGTCTGCCCGGTGGCTGCCTTGGTGCGGCTGTCCACGGTGGGATAGGTGCCGGAAACAGCAAGAGCGCCGTCACGCAGCGGGATAACCACGCCGGTGGAGCGCTCTACGACATAATATTTGCCGAGGTACAAATTGCTGAAGCACAGCCAGCCATTCTCGATTTTAGCGCTGGCTACAAGGTGGTCTTTTTTCAGAACGGGTAAATAATCAGACACCCACTGCCCGCTGTTGTCGCGGATGGTCGTGTGCCAGAGGGGGTTGCCGTCTGCATCCACGATTTTGGAATAGTCCACAACACCGGTCACGCCGTCCGGGTGGGTGATGTCCTCGGCAGCGTAGAGGTCGTACACGGCACCGTCCAGCGCGGCGTTGCCGTGATTTTCAACGTACTTTGCAGCATCCAAGTCCGCCTTGGAAATGCTGATTTCGCCCAAGGCGCGGTCATTTTTCATAACGCCGTCTGTGGGCGTGATTGTGTAGCTGTCCTCATTGGCCGCCTTGCCGCTATTGTCGGTGTTATAAGTGCGGCTGGGGTCTTTGGCAGTGTCGTAAATGGTAACGGTAGTTTCTACACCTGTACGGGTGACAAGTTTGGTGCCGCCTTTGTCGGTAGTGGCAATGTCGGCATTGTAGTCAGCGTTGTCCAGCCAGATTACAGAATTGTCGCTGTCCTCGGTGATTTCGATATAGTAACCGCGCTTGCCCAGCGGAGTGTTGGCTATGCCGGGATCATTGATGTCTGTCCAATCGCCAAAATAGCCTGTGGGCGCTTTGCTTTCCACAAGGATAAACTTGCCCTGATTGCGCTGGGTGTAATACAGCGTGTGCCGCATGGAATCCGTGGTCGCATAGGCCGCACTGTTGATGACCGCATAAGTGCCATCGCCTTGGCGCTGCACACTGTAAGTGTTGTAGCCGCCGGTGGGCTGGTATTTGCCGGTCACCACATCCCACTGATAGATCTCATACTGGGCATCGGCTGCGATCTGGCTGCCGGTTTCGCTGTCGGTTTTCTTGAGGTTGACCTGCAAACTCCACTCGTCATTTTTCATAACATAGTCGTTGTTGGTGTTTGCGGGTACCGAAATCGTTTGGCTGCTGCCGTTCGTGCCCCAGTACTTGCCGAATCCATACGGTACTGTGCTTTCCTCATAGCGGAACTGGATGCTTCCCAGCTGCGCTTTGGCCGCTGCTATAGCATTGTTGACAGCGTTCTGGGCCTCACCCTGCAATTCCGCCATGGCCGCGTCGCGGGCGCTGTTGGCGGCCGCATCAGCAGCCTCCTGCGTGGTGAAAGGACCAACCTGTCCGTTGCGAGTGCCGGAGGTTTTGGTAACGGCATAGTGCAGACTCCAGCTTGCGGCTGCGTCGCCGCCGTTCTTCTGGTAGTTGTCATCGACGGTATGACCGCTGGTGGTCACAGTTTGCTTTCCGGCAGGGCTGATAGACCAGCTGCCGCCGTCGATGCTGCCGGATTTGGTGATGGGCTCGATCTCGATGGTCGCGCCGTCCACTTTTTCCTGCGTTTTCAGCTGGATCTTATCCGCACGGATTCCATAGGAAAAATCAAAACTGCCGCTGGCGGTCTGAGCAGGTGCCTCCCAGCTGGCATAGTATTCCTGCACAACAGGTTCCGGCTCAGGTTCCTCCTCACCGATCTCAGGACCGATCAGGGCAACGGTCTGCCACCCTGCGCGACCGGGATTATAGATGTAGGTGTAATATCCGCGGGCGGAGGCATAGGTTTCGACGCCGTTCAGCAGCTCGTCGGCAGAGGCAAGATAGATTTCCGCGGCGGTGCTTTCGGGGAAGTTTTCGATAATATACATCTGTACATCGTCATAAATTGACGCACAAAAATCCAAAAGAGAGGTTTCTTCACCCTCGTCCGCGGAAAAAACTGCGGGCAGATCCTCTGCATCGCTCAAAGCGAGCTGGTTCAAGCCGCCCCAGATGCGAATCTGGTTGCCGTAGTGGTCGCCGGGGATGCACTGGTCTGCACCAACCGTGGAAGTGTTCACATAGGTGTATGTCGGGCATCCAGCAGGCTGACCGTTGGCACCGTGGGTGCAGCAGTAGGCGGGTTCGCCGTTGAACCAAATCAGCCAAGTGCCGTTGACCTTGGCAACCTTGGTGATCTTGCCACTTGTCACCGCAGGGGTGGGGCGCTCGGCGAGGGCAGTGATTTCACTGTCAGGGAAAGGATACTCGGCTGTGGCATTGCGGTCGATGGTCACCTGTAAGGTTTTGGTCAGTGTGCTGCCATCGGGCGCAGTGTAAACCAACTGTGCGGTAAAATCCGCGTCCGCCTGCACATACACACCCAGCACAGCAGCGGAAGTTTCGCTGTATTCATTGTGCAGCAGGCTTTCAGCATCCTCGGCGGGTGCGCCGTAGTAGTCCAGCAGGGTCACACCGTCCGGCAAAATCAGATCAAGGGCACTGCCATCGGCAGGGTACTCCACCTGTGCCAGAATGGGAACAAAGGCATAGTCTGCGCCGTCCAACAGGGGCGCGGCCATGGTAAGACCGTCATTGTCCAGTGCAGCGGCGGTCAGATAGCTGTCGCTGGTTTCTTCCAGTTGGCTTTCGGGCCACTCGCAAATGCCGATTTTGGTTTCACCGGTGGCAACCGGCAGACCCTCGCTGCCGATATAGGAACCAATGGGTGCGTTGGGGAGGTCGGTGTACAGTTCCGCGCCGACAACGGCAGCAGGGATTTCTTCTTCAGCAGGCTGCTCTTCTGCCGTTTCCGGGGTGGCTTCGGTTACATCCTCGCCGGGGTCGGGGCTGCTGGCATCGGTCTGCCCGTTGTCTGTTTCAGACGGCTCGGTCTGCTGCTCCATCTGCACGGTTTCCTCGGTGGGCTGCGGTGTGGGTTCCTCCGCAAACGCTGCACCGGGCAGCATGGAGCAGAGCATTACCGCCGCCGCAAACAGCGCGGTAACGCGATGCTTCAATTTATAATGTGTTTCTTTCATTGTGAAATCCTTTCAAAACAGAGATTTTTTCACGAAAAAAAGCGCCTGCAAAATGCAGACGCTGCGGTTATCTTTCGAGGGTATCTTGGGCGGGCTGGCCTTTTGCTTTTTCAAATTTTCGCACTTGGTTTACAAAACCGTCCAATAGGCAGGTATGCGCTTGTAGGTCAGCGTAGTAACAGGAACGGTCAAATCCACGGCAATCCATATCTTTGATCGTGCGAATGGAATCTGCCCATTCTCTATTTGTGCGCGAAATGCGACCATCTCCATCACGGGTTTGAATGGCCGCTGCCAACACATATTTTGTGCGTTCCAAACCATATTCCGCCACTACCTGTTCAACAGCGCCAGCGCCCAGCCGCATACCATCAAAGCGCTGTGCAAGCGCTGCGTCAATTTCATCCCGACACCTTTCATTCAAGTGGTAAGACGCATGGTACTGCTGCAATTCGCCGTGTTCGCGGGCATAAGTGACGGACTGTCGATATACTTTGGGTGGGTTCTGCTGCTGCTCCTTTTTCAGCAAGTCATCTGCACGGTCTTCCACGCACTGAGCCACAATGCTCATATAATCGGTTTCCAGCTTGGAAAAATCCTTATACACATCCGCCAGCGGCGCGGGAGATTTCAGCAGCGCCCGCACCTGCGCAAGGGTGAGGTTCATTTCTTCCGTTGCCAGAATAATGTCCTCACGGACGCTGTACTCGTAGGCGTGGTGTAGTATTTCTTCTGGCGGCTGTGCGGTCAGCCATAGGCAATAGGCGCTCTGTTCCACCCGCATTTTTTCGCAGAGCTGCTCCTGTAGGGTCATTCTTTTACCTCGCACACCAAAGAATTGGTTTCCAGCACATGACGCCAAAAATCGACCTGCCTGTCATAAGACATATTTTCATAGCAGACATCAATCAGCGTTGCATACAGCTTTTCCTCATCTTCAGGGGAAATGGCAAGAGAAATATTGTTTTGCGAACAATAGCACAGGTAATCAACAAGGTCGCCCATAGTATCTGCACCGCTGTTCTCCAACAATTCTTCCCACTCGTGCGGAAAATCGAGATCTTCCAGCACAATATCCACCGTGTCGTCACACATAGGAATGCTTACGGTTACTTCCTCTCCCGGATGCGGGCTGAAACAGTCCAAAATAGGTAAACAGCCAGCGTGTCCGGCTGCATCTGCCAGCGTGTTTGCCAGCAGACTCATCATTTCATCGTGCGTCATAAAATCCTCCGAAGCAGATAAGATTCCACAAAAATTACGACTGCATACTGAATAAATCACTTCGTGTATGCAAATCATTCAACATCTCTCCATTCCAAGGAGTTGTTTTCAAGCATATCTTCCCAAAATACCATCTTGCCGTCCATGTCCATATTTTCATAGCAGATTTTGAGCAATGCAGTAGAAAGAACATCATCGGCACTTGAATTTTCGGATTCGTTTTTGTTCAGATAATCGGCAACGTCTCCGATCGTTTCAGCACCGATTTTTTTCAGCAATGGTTCGCACTCTTCCGGCCAGATTTCGCTGCCCACCGGCATGATGCGCATAACAGCGTCAACAGGATACTCTATGCGAGTTCTATCTTCCTCGCACTGTGAGAAACCGTCTATAACGCTAATACAGCCCTCATACCTTGCCTTTGTAAGCAGGGTCAACGCTAATTCTTCAATAAGCTCGTCATAAATCATGTTTTCCTCCAATAGAAAAAGCGCCCACAAAAGTGAGCGCCCAGATAAAATATTCGGTTATGAGAACACCGGCAAACTTCCGTTTGCTGCATCTGTTTTCAGAATGGTGATCCAGTTGCTTTTGCCGTAGAGAAACCGCACGATATGCACGGTTTGCGTGGCATCGTCCACCGTATAGAACGCAAGGTAGTTCATAACGATGGTGAAGCGGATTCCCCATAGGGAAAGCAGTTTGTCGGAAACGACTTCAAATTTGTGCGGGAATTCTGCCAGTGCTCCGATTTTTTCGTCGGCCACATCCAACAGCTTGTCGGCGGCAGTTGGATTTTTTAGCACGAGATCGATATAGTCGTAGGCGTTCGCCATATCGCGCTCGGCGGCTTGGGTGACATGAATGTTGTATTTCATCTGCGCTCCCTGCGGTGGCGCAAATCAGCCATAACATCGGCAAAGGGGCGCGTGTTCCCGGCTTCCACATCGGCAAGGCCCTCTTGCAGCTTGCTGTACAGTTCAATGCGGCCCGCCATTTCCTCGTAGGTTTCCATGCTCATAACGGCAAGGTCGCCCTTACCGTTTTTGGTAATAAAGACCGGCTCGTTGTAGGCATGGCAGTAAGAGGAAATGTCATTGTAGTTGTTTCTCAAATCTGCGCTGGAACGAATGTTCGGCATAGATAGCACCTCTCTTTCATACAGAAATTATATCATAATTTGTGTATGAAAACAAGTAGGAGTTTTAGTTGAATGTGACAGTCCAGTAGGTATACTGCCCCTCGGCGGTGGAGCAAAACCAACAGGCCACGCCCATGCTCGTAAAGCTGGCGTTGGTGATGTTGGCATAGTGGGCAGGACTGTTCTGCCAATAGCTGCATACGCTGCTGGCCGAGCCGATAGGACCGGCTGCGCAGATTTCGCTGCGGGTGGTCATGCCGCTGTGGTCGAACGCACCGCCCGCGACAAAGCTCTCGCAGCGGGCATCTGCCGCTGCGCTCAGCCCGCCGTCCATTGCCAGCGGGGAAAGTCCCGCCGCCGTACGGATGGCGTTGATGTTCTCCTGCACGGCCCAGTATGCGCTGTCGCTGCTGTCGATGCTCCACCATTGCTCCGTACCGGCTGCAAGGTCGAACGGCACCGTACCATAACTCATACTAACCTGTGCCGGAGTGGCGGCTACGGTTTCCTCCACCGGGGCTTGCGTGGGTTCTGCGGTGGGGACTGCCGTAGGCTCTGCTGTCGGCGCGGGCGTGGGGGCCTGTGTCGGTTCGGGTGTCGGCTCAGGGGTTGCTGTCTGCGCAGGTTCGGCAGTTGCAGCAGCTTCCACCGGCTGCGCAGTTTCTTCGGTGGCCGGTGAGATTTCCACCAGTGCAGCCGGTTCAGCCGCAAGAGTTTCATCCGCTGCCGCTGCACACCCGGACAGCGCCAATACTATGCCCAATGCAGCAATAGATTTTTTCATAAAAACTACTCCTTTCATCCTTGGGGTGGTCGCGTATACGATTGGTCTTTCTGCCTTTAATCATAAAATTTATCGTTCCTCCTGTCCACGCTGTCGATTATCGGTCTGACACTGTTGTTCCGGCTCGGTGTCGGTCACAATGTCTTTGTCGTTCATGTTCAGCAGTCCCTCCAGCACCGCAAGACGCTTACTCTTTTCAGTCAGTTCTGTTGCCTGTGGAAATGGCCGCTTGACTTCTTCCTCAGCGCTGGCAAGCTGCTGTTCCAACTGGATTTGCATATTGCGGGTCTTTTCAATGCTCGGTTCAATACCATTTGCCAAATTGGAAAGGCGTGTCAGATTGCCTAGCACATCAGCTCCCAGCTGAGTGCTATATGTACCAGAGCCAGCCAATCTTGCATGGTACTCGTTGCCAAAAGGCAGATGTTGGATTTGCAGTTCCATACCCTTGAAATGCCCGATAGGTACGGGCTTTTCGCTATTCAGTGCCAAGCCCAGCAGACCTAACAGGGCTTTCCCCGCAGGTTCTTTTTCGTAGTAAACTTTCTTTTCCAACTGGATACAGAAAACATCTTTGCCGTCCGCATCCACTACGGAGTGTTCCTTTACGGTGGCGGCGTCTACCGTGGCATTTTCAATCTGTTCTTTGCATTTTCGGATTTCAGCCGGGAAGCCGATGGCAATTTTATTTTCCAGTTCATAACGCTGGCTGTCATGGGCAGCTTTCAGTGTTTTAAGACGGGTCAACTGCACGTCCAAGTCCATCTTTTCCTTGATAAGCGGATTGCCTGCCGCCAATGCCTTGACCTCGGCATAGGACAGCGCGGCCTCGTCCATATCATTGCAGCTGCGAGCCGGAGATTTTGAGGTCATGATCTGCCCGATGAATTTCTGCTTATTCTCGATAAGCTGCCACGAGTAGGCATCAAATGTACCTTCGGTGACATAACGGAAAACATAGACCTCCTTATTTTCATTGCCCTGTCGTAATATTCTGCCCTCACGCTGCTCAATATCAGATGGCCGCCACGGTACATCCAGATGGTGCAGCGCCACAAGACGCTGTTGCACATTGGTGCCCGCTCCCATTTTGGCCGTGCTGCCCATCAGCACGCGAACTGCACCGCTGCGAACTTTTCCGAAAAGTTCCGTCTTGCGGGCATCGGTGTTCGCTTCATGGATGAAGGCAATTTCTGTTTCGGGGATTCCGCGCTCGATCAGCTTTGCTTTCATGTCATCGTAGACATTGAAAACGCCCGCCTTGGGCGTAGACAAATCGCAGAAAACAAGCTGCGCACTGCGTTGAGGCATGGTCTGCTCCCATATCTCAAAAATTTTGCCCACACAGATATTGACCTTGCTGTCAGGATCATCGGGCAAGTCGGGGTCGATCAAGCGCTGATCCAGCGCCAACTTGCGCCCGTCGTTGGTGATTTTCAGCATATTGTCCTCATAGGGCCTTACCATTTTATTGCGGATTTTGTCGGCCCGTTCGCCCAATTCCGCTACCATCTGTTTTTGTATTTCAGAGGGCTTTAGCTGGATGTTGGTCGGCTTGCCGCCCACAAGAGCAGGGACAGGCAGTTTCAGCATATCTGCTGTTTGAATGTCAGCGCATTCTTTGAACATTGCCATAAGTTCTGGCAGATTGAAAAAACGAGCAAAGCGTGTTTTTGTGCGGTAGCCGGTTCCCTCCGGCGCAAGTTCGATGGCTGTGACGGTTTCGCCAAAGGTGGCCGCCCAACTGTCAAAGTTTGCAAGGCCGTTGCGTTCCAAGGTGTACTGCTGCAAATAGCGCTGCATGGTATACAGCTCGGTCATACTGTTGGAAATGGGGGTGCCTGTGGCAAACGTTACGCCCCGCGCCCCGGTGATTTCATCAAGGTACTGGCACTTCATAAACAGGTCACTGGCCTTTTGGCTCTCGGTGGTGCTGATACCCGCGATGTTGTGCATCTTAGTAACGGTCATGAGGTTCTTGAAATTGTGTGCTTCATCGACCATGAGGGAGTCTGCGCCCAGTTCCTCAAAAGTCACCACATCATCCCGCTTCGGGGCGTCCAGCAAATTTGACAGCTTGGTTTTCAACTGCTTTTTCTTACTTTCCAACTGCTTGACGGTCAGACGGCTGTCGCTGTTGTCCATGCTCTCCAACTGCATCTCCAGTTCGTCAATTTGCTTACGGATAAACTCGGCTTTTCTGGCATCGGAAAGTGGAATCTTTTCAAACTGGCTGTGACCGATTACCACAATGTCATAGTTGCCGGTGGCGATTTTGGCGCAAAACCGTTTACGGTTTGACTTTTCAAAATCGCGCTGCGTTGTCACCAAAATGTTTGCGTTGGGGTATAGCTTCAGCGCTTCACTGGCGAACTGGCCTGTCAGATGATTTGGCACGGCGACAAGTGTTTTGCTGCATAATCCCAATCGCTTTTTCTCCATCGCGGCGGCGACCATCTCATAGGTCTTACCTGCGCCGACAGTGTGCGCCAGCAGTGTGTTGTGCCCGTACAAAATATGTGCAATGGCATTGCGCTGGTGGGGCCGCAGCGCGATTTCCGGGTTCATGCCGAAAAACTGGATGTGGCTGCCGTCGTACTCACGGGGGCGAATGCAGTTGAACTTTTCATTGTACAGCGCCACCAAGCTTTCCCGGCGTTCACGGTCCTTGAAAATCCAGTCTTTAAAAGCATCTTCTATCATCCGCTGCTTGGCCTGTGCTTCTTCGGTGGCAGGACCATTGAGTTTATGCTGCTCCTTGCCGTTTTCGTCATAGATTGTATCGTAAATTTTGGTGGCCCGCAGGTTGAGTGCGTTCTCCAACAAATGATAGCCGTTGATACGTTTTGTGCCGTAGGTGTTCGTGACGCGGATATTATCGTTGCCCTGGCTCTTGTTGGAAATATACCAGTTATTCAGGTATTCATTGTAACGGACAGCTATTTTCTGTTCGCGGTAGGTTGACTGAAAAAGTTCATCGGCAAACCGCTTGATGATTTCCGGCCCGATCCATGTGACACCCAACCGAACCGTTATCTCGCCCGCCGTCAAGTCCTTGGGCTGCACCTGTTCCAACGCTTCTACATTGATGCGGAATGCCGGTTCTTGGTCGGCTGCAACATGAGCAATACGCAGCTTTTCGCGCACATTGCCGGATAAATACTCGTCCGCCATAAGGTAAACAGGGCTGCCGTCCTCCTGTTTGCGGAAAGGCTCTACAAAAATAACGCCCGCCAGTTCCTTAGCAAGCGTTGCTTCATCTTTCCCGGTAAGGTGCATCATGTAGGGCATATCGACCTTGGCGCGTTCCCCGATGCTCAGTGCCAGAGCGTCCGATGCCGTGTCGGCGTGGTCGGGTATCTGTGCAGAGCGGATAGTCCTTTTGGTGAACATATCCGACTTGCTGATAAAGTTTCCTTTTTCATCGACATTTTCCAGTGAACACAGCAAATAGTAGCTGCTGTCATCCCGGAAAGACAACTCCGCGCTGCGGCTGTTGATTAGGCCGTGCTTGGCGCGGAAGGCATCATACTGGCGGTTAAGCTGGCCTTGCAGACGGTGGATTTCCTCGTCTGACAAGTCCTGCAACTGCGCATCGATCAGAGCGCGGGTGGTATCGCGCAGTTCCACCAGTTTGCGGATACGCTCGGCAGAGGCTGCGTTGGGATTACATTCCCGCATGACTGCGCCTTCGCGGTAATAGATTTTATCGTCCTTTACCGTGTAGCTGAAATTACGCACAAAGGGATCGGCATCAATGTACTTGGTGTCCTCGCCGCTTTCCTCCTGTATGGGAATTTCGGCTTTTGTCAGCGTGGCGGTCAAGTGCTGCATGGCAGTGTCGATTTGCGTTTCCAGCAACGGCTTTCCGAAACGGTCCACCGCATCGGGGTCTATTGGCTGGCAGGTGGAAGCCGGGCCATACGGACCGGAGACTATCTCCATTCTGCCGCAAATCATTTCGGGGTGCTCCACAAAGTAGCGGTTCATGGTAATGCCGTTGGCATCTTCTGCAAGGTGCAGCCAAGGCTCGTCCTGCTGGCGCAGCGTATCGCGCTTTTGCAGAAAAATTACATCCGTCATAATTTTAGTGCCGCTGCCCTTGAACGCATTGTTGGGCAAGCGCACCGCACCGATGAGGTCGCAGCGCTCGGCAATGTACTTGCGGGCGCGGTCATCCTTTTTGTCCAATGTGCCGCTGGAGGTGATGATCGCCATGATGCCGCCGGTGCGCAACTTGTCGATGCTCTTGGCAAAGAAATAGTCGTGAATGGGAAAATGCAGCCGGTTATACTGAGGGTCATTGACTTGGAAATTGCCGAAAGGGACATTGCCAATAACGCAGTCAAAATAGTTGTCGGGGAGAAGCGCATTTTCATAGCCAGTCACTTGGATATTGGCCTTTTGATATAGCTGCTTGGAGATGCGGCCTGTGATGCTGTCCAATTCTACGCCGTAGAATTTGGCAGCAGTGATGCCAAAATGTCCGTGTGCGAGAAATGCGCCTGTGCCCATGCTGGGTTCTAGGATTTTGCCGCCCTTTACACCGAAGCGCTCCAGTGCGCGGTAGATGGGGTGGATAACGGTGGCGGGGGTATAAAACGCCGTCAGGGTGCTGCTGCGGGCAGCTTCATACTCAGATTCAGACAATGCTGCTTTCAGCTGGCTGTACTCGTTCGACCATGCACTTTTGTTCGGGTCGAACGCATCCGAAAGCCCGCCCCAGCCCGTGTACTGCGCTAAAATTTTCTGCTCATCCTCAAAAGCAGGGCTGCCGCCGTTCGCTACGCGCTGCTCAATTTCTTTCAACTTTTGGATGGCGGCAATATTGGCTGCAAACTTTTCGCGCGGTGCTGTCGGCAGGTTGTCCAGATAAGGGGCTTCATAGGTAATGGGTTCACGGTGGTAAGGTTCATCTTCTGCCGAAAGCCGTTCTGCATCCGCCATAACCTGTGCCACAAAGGGGCTGGGCTCCTCAACGATTTCGCCCACGATGGATTCAGCAACTTCTTCCGGCTGCGCTTGGCGGCTTGGAACTTCTGGGGTGGATAGTGCTGCATTTTTGGGGTTGGCCGCAAGCAGCCGCGCAAATTCTTCATGGCTGACGGCACGGCCTACCAGCGGGAAACTTTCATCCCGCAGATGAATGTTTTCTCTGCCGATTTCCTCCACGGTAAAGGGTCTGGCATCTTCCAGATAAACCGTGCTGCCGATAGTTACAGGTGATTTTTCGACTTTTCTTGTAGTCGGATGATGCTTTTCAAACTCTGCTTCGGCGGTATTGATAAAATCCGAGAAAGCGCTGTTTTCAATGCCCTGCGCAGCAAGCTCGTGGTTATCTTGGAAGTAGTCGATATGGACAATGTTACCGTCAACCTCATAGCGGATTTCGTTCCGCAGAAGATTGGCATACACTTGGATCTCATGCTCATCGTCCTCGGTGGTAGAGTAAGCAAACTCCACGCGGGTCAAGTCGGAGAAATTCGGCTCGTTTAGCCCCTCATTCTCGCAGAAATCCGCGATAGCGTGTTTTGCATGGGCGAGTGCGGCATCGTTCGCTGCACGAGCGGCTTGCTGTTCTGCTGCCCATGCCTGATAGGGGGCTTTTTCGGCATCGGTCAGATACTGGTCGTTGTAAACCAAAAGCCGCAGGCGTTGGGCAACCTCTTTCCACTTCAAAACGCGGCGATACTCGCCGTCCTCTGTACGTCGGGTGATCTCAAGATTTTTGCCCATGTGGTCAAGAAAGCCGTGCCCACCATCACGGAAGAACCATGTGCCGCCGCCGATGCCGTATTCTTTTTTCAGCCAGCGGGCTTGATCTTCCTCGATAGGAAGTACCTGTGCAGAGAAATATTGCTGAATGCGAAATTTGCTATCTTCAAACCCGCCGCCTTTGCACAGTGCATCGGTAATGTCCTGCTCCGTAATGTACTTGCCGGATGCGTCAATGATGGGCTTGTTCCACTTTTTGGCTTCTGCCGCAAGGTCGATATTTTTTGCTTGCTGCTCATGGCTCGGCAGCCCTGCCTTTTCAGAATCTTCGGGGGTAAGGGTAAGCTGCTCCATCTGCTGCTGCACGGGTGTAGCCTTGATGGGAACCATCAGACGCCCTTGCTCGATGAGGTCAGCAATCTTTGCGGCAACAGCATCCCATGTCAGATTGACCTGCGCTGTTTTGGTAAGATAGTTGCCCTCCCAAAGTTCAAGGTACATATCATGCCGGATAAAACCCACGGTATTGTCATCCACGAACAAATATGTATAAATTTGCTTGTAACAGTGCTTGCAAAAGGCGCTGCGCTCGGCAAGGTCGGGATGCTCATTGAAATATTCCAGAATAGCCGCATTGTCGGCACGGCTGGAGGATTCTTTCGCCAGTAAGCCTAGAATCAGTTCATCGCTCAGCGGCGGCAAATCAGAAATGGGTACAGAAAAAGCGGAGGGCGTGGTATCGCTCTCCGCTTGGGGTTCTTGTGTTACAGGCTGTAAATCTGCTGCATCGCCAGTTCCTCGGCTTGGGCCTGCAAGGCGTTCATCCACTGCGTCCAGCCCATCGGGTCGGTCTGCCGGTTCGGGGCGGTGCTCTGCTGCATCAGCGTCTGCATCGTCTGTTCGATTTGCCGGTGTACCGCGTTGTCCATCTCCGCCAGATGCGGGTACAGCGTTCCCTCCAGCAGCATCTCGTCGAACATCATCGGGGCGTTCTCCAGCAGGAATTTCCGCCGCAGGCTGCCGTACTTCCCGATTTCCGGCATCGGCGGCTCGTTCAACGTCAGCGCCGGGATTTGGTAGCCGTTCACCATCATGTACTCCATTGTTGACCTCCTTGGTGTTATTGGTTTCTTCCTGTTTGTCACCATAATAGCGGACTTTTTCGGCGCGTGCAACACTGTCGATTTCTCTCGTGATGCTGCCGATCTGCTGTATGAGAGGCCGTGCCGCCTGTTGGCAAGCGCTGCCCAAACACAGAGCAATGCGGTTTGTATCAAACTGGTTCACGGACTCAAGGGCAGACAGGTCCAGCCGCGCAGTATCCACGCCGCACCGCAGCGCGGCCATATACAGACAGCTTTGGGTGATAAGCTGTAAAAATAGCTGCCGCTGTTCGTCCGGCTTGGCCCACTGTAAGCTGCTGCCGTCTATCGCTTTTCCCAGTGCGGTTGTGAACATGGCGCTGCGCTGGGCAACGCAGGATGTAGAGAGCATGAGGAGGGCGCTTTGGATGCTGTCAGCGTGATTATCCGCTACGATTTTATCCCAAACAGGCCGCCAGTTCTGGTCTGTAATGACCCACGGCAGCGCTTCGGGAATCTCTGCACGGGGGATGGTATCGGAAATGTCAAACAGATACCGCAGCCGGGAAGAATTGGCGCGAGTGTCAAATACCGCGATACCGTGTGCGCCGCGCTTGACCCAGCGACCCGCATTATTATTCCAGTAAGCTATGTCGGCCACGGCTGTGGCGGTGGGGCTTTGCTCGTGAATCAAAAGCTGGTTCGGGAAACTATAATTATAAGCAATGGCCGCTGTCCGCAAAAATTCTTTCCAGCGGTCACTGCTCTCCGTGACGGTTTGCAGTTGCTTTTTGGCAAGCGCACGGATATTTTCGTATTTTGCCATAGGCTGCTCCTTATCGCTCGTGCTGTTCTGCTTTTGACGGTGTGGTATTTTCAAGTTCCGGCAACAAGTTATCTACCTGCTTATACCCAATCGGCTGAACATAAAAAGCGTGTGTCTCGTTATCTTTGTGTGTCACAATAATATCGCTGACAGAGACGGAACGCATAGTTTTGGCGTTTGGACGGTCATCCCGATTATGCCGTGAATAAATGCTGTCCAGCGTTTCCCAACGCTCCATCTGCCCCTTGTACACGAGTTCGTAGTCCTTTGCTCCGGCAGCGAGCCTCGCAGGAGAATACTCCATAAAAACAAGGTCTCGCCTGTTAGTTTGATAGATTTCATAAGGGATTTGCACTCGTTTTTCGCTGCGAAATCCCCACGGAAAATAGGTGTCTGAATCAAATTGGAGTGGCTCATCCAGTTCATCTGAGAATACAACCGGTGTCACTGGCCGCCCGCAATCCAAGGAATCCAGAATTTCATCCTTGAATTTTTCCACGCTTGTGTAAGGAACGATTTCACCGATCATCCCGCCTGCACCGAGATATTCGATGTAGCCGACTACTTTATCTGTCTTTTCTTCCATTATCTTTCCAACCTTTCCCAAAAAGATAGTTTGTTCCCGTAGCGTTCATCCTGCGGGCGTACCTTTGCGGCGGGCAGTTCACCGCTTGCCATATCTTCGACTTGCGGTAGAAAAAGTAGACGGCTGTATCGGTCTGCTTGGTCTTTGGATAAGCCCACGACTTTATCACCATTTAGCCCGCAGATGAGAAATCGCCCGCGCACGGTAATTCCCTCGTCATTGACCTGTCTGTTATATTTCAGTCGGCTTTGGGCTTTGCTGCATATCAGCCCGATGCGAGGTGTGCCAAACGGTTTTAGAATTTGGCTTTCACCCTCGATTACCTCGGAAACCGCAGTCGCCGCACTGGAAAAACCCGCTTGATAAGGGCAGTAGCTGGGTTCAACAACTAATAATCTCGTCATCGGTGTCCCCCCTCATCTGCTGCCGTGCTGGTGGGCGCGGGCATAGTTTTCCAGCAGTTTTACGATAACCTGCTGCATCTGGTCGCTCGTAAATCCTTTGGGAAAATAGCGCTCAACTTTAGCAACTGGAATCATAAGCTGCGGGTCACGCGGCTTTACACTTGGCGGCTTGGCGGCCATAATGTGCTGGATTTTTTCGGATGTCAACACGCTTTCCTTGCTGGCCTCTTTGAGCTTTTGTGCTTGTGACAGTGAGGGAGTACAGCCCTCGGATTCCATATAAGAGAGGAAGTCCTCTTGTTCTTCTGGGGTAAGGTAGCTAAGTTCTACGGCGGGAGTGGTTTTTAGCTTGCCATCATCCACCATTTTCATAAGTTCGGGGGTGAGTTTGTTCAGACGGATAAAGCGCTGGACTGTTTTGTAGCCCTCGCCACTTCCATCTGCAACTTCTTGCACTGACAACTTCTGGACAACTTGTCCAGAAGTTAAATCACGGCGTTGCCCTTGCCTTTTAATAGCAGCCAATTTCATTTCATACGCTTTCGCCTTTTCGCTCGGCAAAATATGCTCTCGTTGGCAGTTACTGTCCACCATCAGAATAATAGCAGTATCATCGTCCATATCCCGCACAATGCAGGGCATGGTCTCCACGCCCGCCCGCTGGCTGGCATGGCAGCGACGGTGGCCCGCTACAATTTCATACCCACCATCTTTCCGAGGGCGGACAATGGCGGGGGTCATAACGCCATATTCTTTTATACTGTCCACCATTTTGTCCATCTCGTCATCGTCACGGACTTGAAAAGGGTGATTTCGAAAGGGATGCAGTTTCGTCAGCGGCAAAATTTGGATTTTCTCTAATTTTGCGTCCTGCCGCTCCTGCTCACTCGAAAACAGATTATCGAGTGAGGGCAGATTGATGTTGCTGCCGTACTCTCTCATTCTCCGTCACCTCCTTGGCAAGCGCTTTGTATGCCAAACTGGCCGGGCCGTTGGCATCGTAGGTCAGCACGCTATGTGTACTGGCAGCGCTTTCTGCTGTGCGCGTACTGACCGGGATTTCTGCACGGTAAATTTTCAGCGCGTGACCGTAGGCACTGCGCAGGGCAGCACACACATCTTTGGATAGGTTGGTGCGCTTGTCCACCATCGTCAGCACAATGCCGTCAATATCCAACCGGGGATTAATACGGCGCTTTACTTGGTTGACGGATTTGAACAGGGACACCAGACCTTTGAGGGCGAAATGCTGTGCCTGCACAGGAATCAGCACTCGATCCGCCGCAACAAGCGATGCCACGGTGATGATGCCCAGCGAGGGCATACAGTCGATCAAGCAGTAGTCATATTTATCCTTAAACGGCTCCAATGCCTGTTCCATGATTTTTTCGTGCGCCATAACATTTACAAGGCTCACTTCCATATCAGACAGACCAATGTCGGAGGGAATGAAATCTACCTTTTCTTCATGGTGAATTACCACTTCTGGCGGCTTTTCGTCCTTGATAACAGATTCCATTAGGTCGCTGATTGTTGCGCCGTTTTCGGTGCCCGCATAGCCGAGATAGCTGCTCAAATCACCCTGCGGGTCGGCGTCCACCAACAGCACCTTGTAGCCCATCGCCGCAAGTGCTGTGCCAAGATTTACGGTGGTGGTCGTTTTACCCACGCCGCCTTTTTGGTTTGCAACTGCAATAGTTTTCATATTCCGCTCCTTTACCGTTCCATGCTGATAAGTCTACGAGCCGCCAGCAGATAGTCGTTATAGTCCTTGCCGATGGCCGGAGGTGTGTCCTGCACGATATATCCCCGTTCTGTCAGCCTTTTTGCCACAATTTTTGTAAAGTTCCTGCCGGGTTCATCACGGTCAAAGCAAAGTGCCACGCGCTTAACTTCGGGATGCTGCTGTAAAAAGTAGTCAATCGGCTGGTGGTTCAGCCCACCCAGCGCCAAGTAGTGGACGCTGCGCCACGGTGCATCATGCTTGTACTGCCGCAACGTCGCGCCGGACATAGCATCAATAGGGGCTTCGTAGATTTCTACGGTATCACAGGTTTCAATCTCGGCAGGAATCAGAAAACCATACTGCTTTTGACTGCCCGCGGCATCGCCGCGAAAGCCGCCTTGACAGCAGCGCTGAAAAGCAGAGCGCGGTACACCTTCTGCGTCCTTGCCCACAAACACACAGTTGCGATAGCTGCCGCGTGTGGTTTGGTACAGGATACCGCTGTTCACGCAATAACGCAGTACCTTCGGACTGATACCGCGCTGCATCAAATAAGCGACTGCGGCTTCGGTGTTTCGATCTGCGGCTGGCAGTTCAAACGGACGAATCGTATGCTGCCGAGTAGGTGTTGCTTTAGCCGCCTGAATAGAAACGGGCATTGGAGTCATCGCACTCAACAACCGTACCGCCGAGACAAAGTCCATGCCCTCAACCTTTACCAGATAGTCGAGTGCATTGTTGCCACCCTTGCTCTGCGAAAACCAGTGAAACAGCCCATTTGCGGGCGTGATAACAAGGCTGCTGTGCGTCTTGGTGCAATACTCCTTGTCTGTTTTGCGGACAAGCTCGCCGGGATGGTAGGTTTCAAGGTACTGCATGACGCTGATGCGCCGTGCAGCCTCGATGTTCTTCTGATATTTGCCCATGATGACCTCCAAGATTGTAATAAAAAAAGCACCTCATCTGCGAACAGGTAAGATGCTTGTAAGAAACGATATTCTCTTTTTCAGCTGGCTGTTTCTTCAGCCAGCTGGAGAGGGGGTGTGGGGGAGAGGAACACTGGGTCGGTATTCTACTAAAATGGTACACTTCCCCCTTGTTGGCGATATTGACATTCTAAAATGAACGATTTATAATGAGAAAAACGGTGGGGCATAAAAGCCTCGAATCCACAGTAGCTTTTTTCATCGCCAAAATCGCACCAAATGAGTCTTTTTTGGCGATTTTCGTCGCCAGCTTTTTTTCTGGCGACGAACCTGGCGATTTAGTCTGATTTTCACTACGAAATCGGACTAAAAACTCCGTCATAATAACTAATGCCTCTTGCTCGTGCGCCGATGCTATTTGTCACTGTTGCACAAGAAAAACGGGATTTTAAGATTTTCGTGATTCTCATAACCGAGTTATCGCAGGTTCGAATCCTGCATGGCCCACCAAAAAAGGACGTGCAAGCGTAAAGTTTGCACGTCCTTTTCATCTTTCAGGAGTTTTTCTCTTGTAGAGCGTCTCGCTCATCTGGCTGCGGATGGAATCCTGCCGCTTGTGGTAGACCTGCGTATAAATTGCCAGTGTCGTGCTGGGTTGGGCATGACCTGCTTCGGCGGCTACTGTGGCAACGCCGATGTCCGGGTTGGAGAGCAGGATACTGACAAAGGTGTGGCGGAACATATGCGGGTGAATTTTACGGATGCCTGCTTTCTCAGCCACACGGTCAACGATTTTGCCGTAGTGGTCGGGGCTGATGGGCCAGCCAAAATCATTGATAACGATAAAATTTTTCCCGCGCAGCTTTTGCAGGGATTCCCGGTACGATTCCCACTTTCCGTCCATGCAGGTCTGCCAAGCACTGCCCATACGGTGCTTTTGTGCAAGCCACTGCTCCCGGTATGTTTTCAGGTATTCCATAAATTCCGGAGCAACATCAATGTCACGGACATTGTCCTCTTTCGTGGTAGTTAGGTGATAGCCTTTGTTTACGATGAGCAGTGACTTATCCACATGGACGGTGCAGTGGTCGAAGTCGATATCTTCCCATGTCAGCCCGGCCAACTCGCCGCGCCGCATTCCTGTATTCAGCAGTCCCATGACGATGACTTGCTCCAGCGTGGAACAGCGCGGCAGCACCTTGAAAAGTGCTTCTACTTCTTCCGGGTGCAGGCAGTCTACCGGGCGGCTGCGCGTACCTTTAACCGCGAGTGTTTGGGTATCGTTGTCTATGCCGTACTCGCGTTCGGCATATTGCATTACGAGCCGCAGAAAGATGGCATACTCCTTGATGGTTTTTCGTGCAATAGGGCGGTGATCCAGTTCAATATGAAACAGCTTTTCGGGCTTACATTTGAGAGCTGCTGCAATTTCCTGTGCTGTTTTTAGTGTGGTACGCTCTCCGCGGAACACTCGCTCTACAGATTTTGTCTGTATGGAGCATTGTGCTGCAATTTGGGGACAGGACAGTTTCTTATATTGCTTTGCGTTGGGTTTCAGCACCGCATACCCTTTCACGCTGCGCACATCGGCCTCACCCAGCAGATCCAGAAACTTCTCGCATTCGCGCTTATTTACCTTTGAAATCGGCATTTCTGCAAATGCCGGGCTGATTTCGCAGATTCGGCGCAGCATGGTTTCCTTACCTGCTGTGGTGTTGGCTTTATTCTTATGCTGTTCGTAGTCGCCCTCCAGACGAACGGAGGGATCAAGCATCGATTTTTTGGAATCAATGTATGCTCTTGCTACATCTCGGAAGGGCGTGTTTTTGCCATCTTTTTCATCGTCAGCTTTCTGTTGCTCTGCGCGTTCAAAAACGAGTGCGGCTTCAATGGCAGCGTTTTCACGCTGGCGGTGGGTTTTCAATACAGTGGGGGTCAAAGTCAAAGCGGCCATATCGCCGCACCCTTTTTCCATGTACAGTCACATTAGCGGTCAGTACATAATAAGGGGCACTGCGTTTGGGTATCATAAGTTTTGCCGATGCCATTATTCAGATTGCTCCGTTTTATTGTTGTAGTAGGCCGCCAGCTTGCCAAGGTTAATGTACCACTTAACACCGGACTGAAATGCAAGGTCCGGATTCTCGCGGCAGACACGCCGCAGATAGTACGGCGGCAGGTTCATAATCTCGCTGGCCTGTTTGATGCTGACAATCTGCGGCAGGGTGATTTTCTCAATTTCGCAGGCGTACGCCTGCGGCGGCATTTGCACAGGTTCTTTCATCGTTCTTCACACTCCACATAGTAAATTGGTTTTCGGTTGTGGCGGCGCAGCAAGCGTGCGTCCAGCCCCGTCAGATAGAGTTCATATTGCAGATTGGTTTCGGTCGTAATCAGCACTGCACCGTAATTTTGCAGAAATCGCAGGATGCGGTACAAGATTGTAATGTCGTGGCTCAACCGGTCAAGGCTCTGCACCATGACGGCGTTGACACGCCCCTGCTGCACAGCGGTAAGCATGGCGAACAGGGCAGGACGCCAGAATTCGGTGCCGTACTTCTGCTCCATGCAGGAATTCACAATGATGTAGCCGCGCCTGTCGGCTTCGCACATGACATCGGCAAGCTGTTCTTCCAATGCGGGCAGGTTCGGTGCTGCACTGCGGGCGAACGCCCATACTTTGTATTCTGTCATAGCGGCACCTCAAAACTGGTCCATCAGCGGCAGACGGACATCAAAGCGCGGCTTGCCAAAGGATGCCCGCGTGAAGCGGTCACCGACAAAGCGTTCCAGCCCGCTGTTGATGAGTTCCGTGTTCAGGTCACATTCAGTGGTAATCAGGTAGACATCCCGCCTGCGGAAAATCTCGATAACACCCACCAGCAGATAGCTGTTGCGGCTGATTTGCTCCAAGTCGCGGACAATGACGGCCTCGACCAGATTGTTCTCCACCGCGTCCAGCATGGTCCGCAGGCCATTACGATCCTTGAGCGTATTGCCGCTGCAGTGGTCGAAGGACGTACCGCGCACGAGAAAGCCGTGACCGGCCGCCTCGTCTATCAGGTCATACAGCCGGTCAAATGCGGCAGCTGCGTTGACCGATGCACACCGCACATAAATCCACGCCGGGTGGTCTTGTCTGTAGTTCATCTTAAAGCCCCTTTTCACAAAAAATAGTCCGGGCGCTTTTGTTCCCGGATAAACTGTTGTACATCTTCGATTTTGCTTGTGGTCGGGCAGGACGGCAGCGCTGCCAGCGCGGCGTCATGGTACTTGCCGCCGATGCCCGCACGTTCGTCCAGAATCGCCACCACGCAGGAGTCCTGCTCGGTACGGATGGCACGACCAAAGCCCTGCCGCAGTTTTTTCTGCATTTCGGGGATAATTTCGGCGTTTATGTAGTCGCGCAGATT
>ERZ791734.1149-NODE-1149-length-25262-cov-10.604594_pt1 | contig 25262 bp, 22 predicted proteins | sample MGYA00509953_ERZ791734 | MGnify/ENA primary metagenome ERZ791734 (study PRJEB30046, sample SAMN00792038) | human gut metagenome | study: EMG produced TPA metagenomics assembly of the A metagenome-wide association study of gut microbiota in type 2...
ATCCGCAATTCGGGGTGTAGCTCAGCCCGGTTAGAGTACGCGTCTGGGGGGCGTGAAAAGAGTAAAAGATTTTCATTTTACAATCACATATAAAACAAGGAATTAGATAGTTATCTAGTTCCTTTATTTTTTAGCTCGATTACTCATTCATTACCTCTTTCGGGAAACTTAATCCAAACTAAAGCAAATTGCAGTACAAAACCTCTTTTGCGTTCTTCGTGTTTTTATCACATTAAATACTTTACCACAGAGTCCCAATTTGGAAACCGTTCAGAACCGAACAGTATAAGCTCACCTTTAAAATCAGCAGCACCATTCTTTTTCCTGTCATCTATTAAATAGTCCCCTGCATTCAAGTTTTTATGGTGCGACAAAATCAAACGTTTATAGCATACTTCACCTAAATAACGCTTCACCCATTCTAACTTGTCAGACCATGCACTTGGGTTATCCCATGGAGCTGTTGATAAAATGTAAATGTCGTATTTGTCTTTTAAACGATTCATGGCATCTATTGCCCCTTCATTGGGTTGCATTTTTGCAAATATATTAGGGACTTCATCATAGCACCCCGCATATCGGCTTTTTAAGTCCTCATTTAAGGCGTCTATGCCCGATTGGAAGTTTACCAATACATTATCCATATCTACATATAAAACTTTCTTATTTGAGCACCGTTCGAGGTACTCCAACGCTTCTTTATATGTTTCCAACTTCCAATGTGCCTTACCATTCAAACGGGTTACATCCATATTATCTTTTAGGTCTTGTATTTTAACCTTTGTAGCCAAACGATTAGTAGAGACACGTTCAATAAACGCTTTATAATCTTCACCCTCTTCTTTAGTCAGACATTTTAAAGCCTCCAATAGCCTGTCATCCAACCCTTCCGTTTTTAAATCCTCAAATGTTATAGATGTATCTTCTACAACATCATGCAACAATGCTACTATCTTTTCATCCTCTGTTTGACAGTGTAAAGCAACTCTGACTGGATGCAATATATACGAACTGCCCCCTTTGTCTAACTGTCCAATATGAGCCTTATAGGCAATCTCCAATGCTTTATTTTGATTCATAAGACAATTTAATCTACGGGTTGTCCATCACGTAACCATTCTTCCATCGCGCTCACAATTTCCAAATCATGAGCATCTGCGTCATTAGGAAAATCGTAACCAAACGTTTTTCGCTCCTCGGGGGAAGCCGCTTGATATCTACGTTTAAACGCCTTGTCCCTTTCTGTAATTTCCAGTTTGTAGGACTTTTCAATATTGTTGTCTTTCTTTGTCATAGTGTAATTCCTTTAGATTAATCTACTGGTTTGCCATCACGTAACCATTCGTTCTTTGCACGGGTGATTTCCAAATCCTCCGCATCAGCATCGTTTGGCACATCGTAACCGAACTTCTTGCGTTCCTCTGGGGAAGCGGCTTGATACATGCGCTTGAACACTTTATCGTCCTCGTAAATTGTAAGTTTGTAGGACTTTTCAATATTGTTGTCTTTCTTTGTCATAGTGTAATTCCTTTAGATTAATCTACTGGTTTGCCATCACGTAACCATTCGTTCGCCAAACGGTTAATTTCCAATTCCTTTGCATCAGCGTCGTTTAGTAAGTCAAAACCAAACTTCTTGCGTTCCTCGGGGGAAGCGGCTTGGTACATGCGTTTGAACTCCTTGTCGCTTTCGCCAGGAATGAACGTGTAAGCCTTTTCAATGTTGTCTTTCTTTGCCATAGTGAAATTCCTTTAGATTAATCTACGGGGTTACCATCACGCAACCATTCGTTCGCCATTTCCGTGATTATAATATCTTCCATATCAGCGTGATGCGGTACATCATACCCCATTTTCGCCTGCTGCTCTGATGAAGCCGCTTGATATTTGCGCTTGAACTCCTTATCGTCCTCATAAATTACAAATTCGTAGGACTTTTCAATGTTGTTTTTGTCTTTTTCTACCATAGTAATATAATTGCATTGATTATACATAAACTTGCTGAACTAAATTCCCCCATTATCCTTCATATCTACACAGATGAAGCATCAACACAAACTTATTACGACAAATATAATTAAAAATATCCCATTTATATCGTTTTTTAAGATAATATTTGATATATTCGTCGGAAATAAAAGCTAAATATCAATATTTACTCTTAACGCAGACAAATATGGAAACTACAGATTACAAACTGTACAGTTATAAAATGAAGCATGACAACCGTTTTGCTCCAAACCCTTTATTTGGAATACTGACACTTGCAACATGTAAGCCTGCAATGCGTCGCAACACCAAAATAGGAAACTGGATTGCGGGATGGACTTCAAAACAACTAAAGGACAGTCCGACCGAAGTTGGAAAAGAAAAACTTGTCTATTTAGCAAAAGTGACACAAAAACTTTCTTTTGCTGAATACTGGGAAAAGTATGAACAAAAACGACCTGTAAAAACAGAAGATACTAAAGTTATACAACGTTATGGAGACAACATATATAAACCAAACCCGACTAACCCCAAAGAATTTATACAGATAGAAAACAACTTCCATGGAAAAGACAAAATGGACAAGGATTTGAGAGGGGAATATGTTCTTATCTGTGAAGAATTTTATTATTTCAGTCGTTTGTCCCCGTTGGATATCCCTGTTGAGTTACGTCCCAACATTCCTAAAGTGCAAACAAGCTACGGAGTAATAACAAAGGATGCCGCAGAATTTATAAACTACGTCAAACAACATGTTGAACTATGCAAATACACTGACGCCAAATGAAAGTTATATTAAGTAGAAAGGGATTTGATTCCCAATATGGTGGAATGCCCAGTCCAATATTACCGGACGGAACATTACTGTCATTGCCGATACCCTCAAAAACAGATATGGAAACAAAGTATGGAGATTTATACTATGGCAATAGTTCATATTATGATATCATCCATACTTTAAACCCCAACAACAAAATAAAAGAAGAATATAACTGTCATTTAGACCCCGATATCAGAGAGGAAATAAAGGATAGACCAACAGAATGGAAGCCTACATTCGGACAGGAAAAGACCGCATTACGACACCTGCAAAAACAGGGAGTGGGAATCGGTGACTTGTTTTTATTCTTTGGTTGGTTTAGGCAAACGGAGTACATTGCCGGACAATTACGTTATAAAAAAGACGCTCCGGATTGGCATGTTATATACGGCTATCTTCAAGTAGGAGAAATCATTGACACTCCTACCAATATCCCCGCATGGTTAAACGGACACCCACATGCAAAAATGGAAAGGTGGAACAGTCCAAATGTCATTTATACGGCTTCTTCCAAACTTTCATTTTTACCTCAACTACCCGGAGCCGGATGTTTGCAATTTTCAAACAGGCTTGTACTTACTAAGGAAAAATACAGCAGGAGAGTATGGAATTTACCCGATTTTTTCCGGCAAATTCCAATAAGTTATAACGCAAATTCCTGGAAAGAGGACTGTTTTATTTCCGCAGCCAAAGGGCAAGAATTTGTTTTTGAAGCAAACGACAACGCTTTGGAATGGATAAAAGACATAGTCCAGTAATAAAAACATTTATACCCAACAACAATTATGGACAAGAATGCAGAAGAAGTAACTCGGGCAATAGCCATAAAGCTCCTAGGAGGAATAGAAGGATTTAAATTGACTAAGTTGGAAAACTACAAAGACTATATAGTCTATTTTGCTTTTCCAGATGGTGTGACAGGTGAAATAAATGTCGGACGTCCTATTTATGTACTGATTGATAAATTGGGCAAAGCCCGATACGCCACGTACGAAGAAAATCATGAAATATTGATGCGTTCGAATCCTGACGAAGAAGACGACGAGGACTGACAGAGCAATGCGTCACTAGACATTTAGAAGGAGGCTTCGATGAGGCTTCCTATGTCCTTTTTATCACTTTTGCTATTGAGACCTCACAATTAGCTTCAGCACAGACTCAAACACAAAAGTTCGTATTAAAGCGTTTTAGCCATTTTATTTCCATACCGAGTAAATTATCCCTTTGAAGAATGAAAATGGCAATACGCTTCCAATAGAGAAGTTATATATAAGATTTGACCTGATAATAAATATAAAAAGCAAATTATAAACTAGGATGTCAACTTACATAGGTGGTAATTCTACTAGTCCTCTTTCCCATCCAGAAGTGTATTTCGTCCATTACACAAGCCGGGTAATTCTATATACTCCACGTCCTCGTCTTCGTCCTCTTCCTCCTCGTCTTCCTCGTATTCGCCAGGATTCCATATTTCATTCCTTTCCTCAGATGTAGCGAATCGGGCTTTACCCAATTCATCAATCAGTATGTAAATAGGAAGTCCGTTGTATGAATTTCCGCTAGCCAGCTTATAAGCTGCAAAATAGACTACATAGTTTTTGTAGTTTTCCTCTTTAATCAATTCAAATTCTTCAGGATGTGTTAGGAACTTCGTGGCTATCGCCCGAGTTACTTCTTCTGTCATTTTACTCATAATGCATTGCGTAATCTTTAACGATATTTGGTCTATTTAAAAGTGGATTGTAAATTGGGATATCCGGTCTACATTAGCAGGTCTAATATTAGCTTACTAACATCTTCGTTCATTTCCCCATCCCTCCTTGCAAAACTACCATCTTTTGACAATGCAAATATAACAAATCCATGGACAAAAGCAAAGATTTCTAGCCATTACAGAGCTACATTACTACAAGATATTGTCACATAGAGTAGATTTTCCCCAATCTATAAAACGAATTAAGAACGAACCCTATATAGTCCATCGATACCCCAACAACAACCTCATCACATACTTCAATCACAGAGGTTCGTTTTAAGGCAGTTTTAGCCATTTTATTTCCATACCGAGTAAATTATCCCTTTGAAGAATGAAAATGGCAATACGCTTCCAATAGAGAAGTTATATATAAGATTTGACCTGAACAATAAACAAAAGGGGAAAGCCAAGCATCCTAACAGCAATTTTACAACTATACAAAAGCAAACGAAGAGGTCGAATAAATCCAACCCCTCCGCTAAAACTTTAATCAGTTGTTATTAAAACGGTAGACCACTTAACTTCAAATCAGCAGCGACACAACCTAGCTCCGCAGATTTATGATACCATTCATTAGCTACATCTTCATCTTTAGTTTTTCCCCACAATCCTTTTGCATAGGTTTCCCCCATTAAAAACATAGCATAGGACACTCCTCTTTCACACATGATTTCCAAGAGTTCAACACCTCTTTTTTCATCTAACGGAGTTTCCCCCTCTTCGCCATAAAACCATAGATTGACAGCTTCCCACAATAAAGTTTCATCTGTATCATCAATATACAATCCTGCAAACTCAAAGCTTTCAGCAGCCTTTATAAGATTTGGTTCAAAATTAGGAGCACCACATTTATACAGGTAAGCATATATGACTTCAACACCCAAATGCCCCAATTCACTTGCCTGTTGAAAATAGAAGAGTGCCCTTTGTGTATCTTGGCAGATGTTATTCCCATTCAAATATAGCATTCCCAACTCAAAAGCTGCATCTTTATCCGTATCAGCTTTTCTTATCAAATCAAACAATTTTACAGAATATTTTTCCTGCCTTCTTAATCTAATCATTTTCTTGTTTTTTTAAGTTTCACAAAATATTTATATATCACTAAACACATCTTTATAGCACATTCAGATACATGGCATATCACGTATAAGATTGGTGCTCTTACATATATTTCTCATATTAGAGCTGTTTTTAATTCTGTTATTTGAAATAAATTAATTGGGAATATCCAATACTCCAATTCTTTCTATTCGCTTCCATAAGACGGTTAATTGACTTGATAAAATAGCTGTTGCTCCTCTTCTATACTCATACCGTCTTCTGAACTTTCCAACAGCCAAGTAAGATACTGTTCAATCTTATCATTCAACTCCAATATTAGGCTGGGGAGTACCAAATGAATTTTCCCCCATTCTAATGCATCCTGGATTCTTTTTTGGAACTGAGCGTGTAGAACTCTGTCTTCGGGCTGCGGATTTTTACGCAACTTAAATAGAACGTTTTTCACATAATAACCCAAGTTTTGTCCCGCGATTGCTATACAAATGCACCATTTATCAAAGTCCTTGGCGCTCTCAAAAATATTAAAATCCACATCCAAGCAATCATTAGGCAGCTTCTCCATATCTTCATAATAGCCGAACCACTCCGCAACCAATGTCCAAAATACACGCTTATCCCATAGTTCACCGGCTGTAATCTCTCTCCTGAACAACTTAAACAGTTCTTTCTTCTTAAGTGTAATTTCATACCTCAATAAATACTCCGGTAGACTACTTCTACCCACTTTGGGCAACTCTTTCTTCTTTTTAGCCTCTGATATTTTATCGTAGAACTTTACCCGTACACCCTCTTTGTCGAAATATACAGTTCCACCCTTACCTTCAGCCCAGTCATTAGGAGTGAACCCCTTTATTCCACTTAACTTCCTTAAATAAAATACAGGGGGTTGCGACATTTCAAGGTTATGAGCAAACTCTACATACTCCACCTCTGCATCATACATAGGTACTCCCAAATCCTCACTTAACATCATAATACAACACTCAACATCACTCAATGACATAGTATGCGTATTGTGACCCCATAAAGACTTAGGAAGACTACCCTCGAATGACACACACGTTTCTGTAGCTATAATAATACGACCATGCCACCATCCCCAACCACCTGTACCGTCAGCACGGTAGGAATACGCAACTATACGGCTTAAGACTGATTGCCAATTGTACCCTATTGGTAGGGCATGTAATACCAACTTGACTTTATCATACATGACTATTAAATTTAGATGTATATAAAAACTTGTACATAATTGAGTTTATTACTATTTACGAAAACGTGCCGCCAACTGATTTTCCATCCTTTTGACAAAATCCTCATTCGTTTCCTGTTTCCGAGCTGTCAGCCATTCTTTGATTTCATCACGTCTAAATTTCAATTTACGTCCATTGCTACCGGAACGACAGCAAGGTATCTCATTTGCACAAGTCAGTTTATAAATCGTATGCTTTGCATAGCCTGTCAATTCACAACAAAGGTCTACACCAAATACCTCCGGATAATCTTCTATCCGTTTTAACGGTCTATTGTTCTTCTGTTGCTCGTTTTTGACAGCCGTCGGTACTGAACCTAGCATACTACAAATTGTTTCCCGTAACGACCTTATTTGAGCTAACACCATATCTTCCCAATTCATCTTTAAGAATCGGACATCATTATTACTGAACGCCTCCTCCATTGCATCACGATGATAATCATTTATAAACCCCTTACTGGATATAGCAACATACAGAATTTCGGCTGTTAGCAGTCTCTTCCCCTCTTTCCGCCACGATTCCTCCTCGAAATACAATTCGTCCACTTCGTCCATACTACATTTGCCCTCTTCCCATTCTTTTATTTTATCCTCATAATGGGAAATAAAAGAAAGACTTTTCCAGTTGACAATAGCCTCATCAACAGTTTCCAGCACCTGTTCCAGTTCTTTTTTATCACCATGTGTCAGACTTTCAAGATAAAACCCAAAATCCGTTTCACACCATTCATCCGCTTCCCCTCGGAGCAACTTGTTTATCAAGCTGCCCAGAGGCATAATACAATCATTTTTCATTGTTTTGTAGTTATAATAAATTTACTGTTCTGTCTAATATGGTAGTATCAAAACTTGCGAGGTATGTAGCCGTTGTGTCAATATTGGCATGACCCATTACTTGGCTGATAACCTCACGCGGAACATTCTTTCCCTGTAACTGCATTGCCATTGTATGACGGGCAACATAAGTGGTCAGTTTTATTCCAATATTTAATTTTTCACCAAGTTTCTTCATGTTGTTATTAATCCTTTTGTATCTCGTACGTCTATGCTCGTACCATAATTCCTCTTCACCATAATCTTTGGTTATCAAAGGAAGAAGATAGTCCCCCATTAAAGGAGTGTTCGATTTAAACCAATCCAACAGTTCTTTTATTGGTTCATTTATCTTTATTATTATGGGCTTCATTTCTTTGGCATTCTGCGTTTTGTGTCTTTTATATACAATATGTTCACCCGTCGCCAATACTTTAATATTAGCGGAAGTCAATTTCGCCATGTCCACCATACTCATTCCAAAACAATAGTAGGAAAACAGAAAAAGTCTGCGGGCACGCTCCAAAACAAAATCCTCTTGGGGTGATTCTTTTATAAGTTCCAGTTCTTGCGGAAGCAAATATCTTTTTTCCGTTACCTCTGACAATTTACCCAGTTCAAAACCACCTTTCCCAAACGGATAGGTATCTAAAGAGCATTTCTTTTCCTTTATAGCCTTATTTAATATCACACTTAAAGGTTTCAAATAAATCCTTCGGGTATTGCCACAACACCCCCGTTTTTCCAATGCCGCATTAAAAGCACTGACATACTTAAAGTCTATTTCTGCACACGTCCGTTCTTTAATTTTCTTATCATACTTTTCCAGCATCCTAAGAGTGCCTTCAAACCTTTTGGCATTTCCTATATGATTGGTACTTTTCAGGAGTTCTATATGTTCAATTATCATGTCATACAATTTATTCACACTATTTTTACAACAAAACAATTCTTCAAACTGAATTAATGACCAATTTTGCCGTTTTTCCGCAAACATCAACAAAATTTTCCCCGCACGTTCCTCGCAGGAGTTCAAAAACAAATTATCCCTCTCATAATTGGGATATACACGCCTATCCTTTTTAAAACGGTCAGCATCTTCATTCCATTGCCCCCCTAGTGCTGATAGTCCTAGACTGATATATTTTCTTTTTCCATCCTTAGAAACACGTAAACAGACAGGATAACTACCGTCCCTTTTTTGGTTGCTCTTATAGAGCATAATTTTAATATTTTTCATTTCAAATCTTTTTTGGTTATTTCTCTTATACGTCTAAATCGAGGAAAATGAACATAAAAAAATCCCCAAGAATGAATAAATTAAACATTATCGAAGCAAAAATCCTAGATATATGATAATAAATTCTTACCTTAATATTATTTAACCTATACGGAATTATTGTGATAAAACAACCCACGATTACATAATCATTACTTATTCATTACACGTTTTATCCAAATTAGTACAACCAAAAGCAAATTATAGAGGTAAATAAATACTAATAGAAATTATAAGGGTGGGGAAACGCTCTCTCTTCCAACCCCATTATCGGAATAATAAAGCACAAATAATTCTACACGCACTTCACTATAAATCAAACGATTAGTAAAGTAGTCCATTTAATAAGGGAACAAATTTCACACTATTTATTTGCTAATTAAAAATTAATCTGTACTTTTGCATCCGCAATTCGGGGTGTAGCTCAGCCCGGTTAGAGTACGCGTCTGGGGGGCGTGTGGTCGCTGGTTCGAATCCAGTCACCCCGACTGGTTAAAGAGGTTAGAAACCGAATGGGTTCTAACCTCTTTTTATTTTAGAAAACAATGAAAGAAGATCCTAGACATATCCATATCAGTGAATACAGTTATCCTCTTCCGGATGAACGTATTGCTAAATTCCCGTTGCCTACCCGCGACCAGTCCAAACTCTTAATATACCGTCGTGGAGAAGTTAGTGAAGATGTTTTCACTTCTTTGCCGGAATATCTGCCGCAAGGCAGTCTGATGATATTCAATAATACAAAAGTCATTCAGGCACGCCTCCATTTTCGAAAAGAGACGGGAGCACTGATCGAAGTGTTTTGTCTTGAACCGATCCAGCCAAACGATTATGTCTTAAATTTCCAACAGACAGCACATGCCGCCTGGCTTTGCATGATCGGCAATCTGAAGAAATGGAAAGACAGACAGTTGAAACGCGAAATGACCGTCAAAGGATTCCCTATTACTCTGACCGCTACCCGAGGAGAATGCAAAGGAACCAGCCATTGGGTAGATTTTGCATGGGATAATCCGGAAGTGACGTTTGCCGATATCCTTGAAGTATTCGGAGAACTTCCTATTCCTCCTTACTTAAACCGGGATACGGAAGAAAGTGACAAGGAGACTTATCAAACTGTTTATTCTAAGATTAAAGGTTCGGTAGCTGCGCCTACGGCGGGATTACATTTTACTCCACGAGTATTGGATGCACTTCAAGAAAAAGGGATTGATCTTGAAGAATTAACTCTACATGTAGGAGCAGGCACATTCAAACCTGTAAAAAGTGAAGAAATCGAAGGTCACGAAATGCACACGGAATATATATCGGTCAACCGGAGTACCATCAAAAAACTGATTGACCATGACGGTTGTGCTATTGCAGTAGGGACTACTTCTGTACGGACTCTGGAAAGCCTGTATCACATTGGAGTTACATTGGCTGAAAATCCGTATGCTACGGAAGAAGAACTACGTGTCAAACAATGGCAGCCTTATGAAAAGTACGACCAGATTCCTCCCGTTGTTGCGTTGCAAAAGATATTAGGATATCTCGACAGGAATGGTTTGGAAACCCTTCACACCAGTACACAGATTATCATAGCACCGGGATACAATTATAAAATAGTAAAAGCGATGGTTACTAATTTCCATCAGCCGCAAAGTACCTTGCTGCTTTTGGTTTCAGCTTTTGTAAAAGGGAATTGGCACACAATTTATGATTATGCACTGGCGCATGATTTCCGATTCCTAAGTTATGGAGATTCTTCTTTATTAATACCATAAGATATTCTCCTCTCCGTAAGATTTCACCCAATATAAAAGACACTATGCCAAGCGATAATAACCAGGAAATGTTCCCTATCGTAGACGAACAGGGAAATATCACCGGAGCCGCTACTCGCGGAGAATGTCACAGCGGTAGCAAACTGCTTCATCCGGTAGTTCACCTTCACGTATTCAATGCCCAAGGAGACATCTATTTACAGAAACGACCCGAATGGAAAGATATTCAACCGGGGAAATGGGATACGGCTGTGGGCGGACATATTGATTTGGGCGAAAGCGTAGAAATCGCCCTAAAGAGAGAAGTCCGTGAAGAATTGGGCATCACAGACTTCACCCCCGAGCTTCTCACCAGTTATGTTTTTGAATCCAGCCGTGAAAAAGAGCTTGTTTTTGTCCACAAAACCGTTTATGAGGAAGAAATCCATCCCAGCGACGAACTGGACGGTGGACGATTTTGGAAGATCGAAGAAATAAAAGAAAATCTGGGTAAAGGAATCTTCACTCCCAACTTCGAAGAAGAGCTGAAAAAAGTCTCTCTTATTCCTTCTCTATCCAAGTAATAATCTTTTCAGAGAACGGACTTTCTTTCGGAGACACAACTCCCGCCCAATGTCCGTTCTCATCAATCATAAACTTCTGAAAATTCCACTGAACCGGTGCGTTTTCTTTTCCATTCTGTTTTTTCTCCGTCAACCATTGGTAAAGAGGAGCCATATCTTTTCCTTTAACGGAAATCTTAGCCATCATCGGAAAAGTAATATCATAGTTCAAAGAACAGAACTTGGCTATTTCCTCATTACTACCCGGTTCTTGTCCCATAAAGTTATTCGCCGGAAAACCGATAATAACAAAGTCTTTTTCTTTATATTTCTCATATAGTTTCTCCAGTTGAGCATACTGGGGCGTCAGCCCACACTTAGATGCCACGTTGACTACCAACACTTTCTTACCTTTCAGTGAAGAAAGAGGAAAGTCCTTACCATCAATAGTTTTCACTGTAAAATCATAAAAAGACTTGTTTTGCGCTTCCGAAGAAATTGCAAACAACAGGCTTACCATCATCAAGACGAATGTTTTCATGTTGAATATACATTTAATTTGTTTTTATATTAAACGAGTAAACTGAAAGAAATGTTTGTTCAGCAGTGAAACAAGAACTATGATTTTACATCTTTCAATTCCCCAATCCGTCACTTCACCCCACAATCTTTCCGCTTCATTTATTCTTAGTGATAACGGATGAAGATAGGTAGTAATTTTGTATCGTGAAATAATAATACAACGAAAGTCATGTTTACAGCTATTGTACGTTTTTCAATCAAGAAGAAACTATTTGTAGGACTCACTACTCTCTTCCTGTTTATCGGAGGTATCTATGCGATGCTGACACTACCTATTGATGCCGTGCCCGACATTACCAATAATCAGGTACAAATAGTGACCGTATCCCCTACACTCGCACCACAAGAGGTGGAACAACTCATCACTATGCCTATCGAAATAGCGATGAGCAATATTATGAATGTCGAAGATATCCGTTCTGTCAGCCGCTTCGGGCTATCGGTCGTAACGGTCGTTTTTAAAGAAAGTGTTCCCACACTCGATGCACGGCAGTTGATAAATGAACAAATACAAAGCGTAACAAGCGAGATTCCCTCCGAACTCGGAACACCGGAGATGATGCCCATCACCACCGGTCTGGGAGAGATTTACCAGTATATATTGAAGGTAGCTCCCGGATATGAGAAGAAATATGACGCAATGGAACTCCGCACCATTCAAGATTGGATGGTGAAACGTCAGTTGTCCGGTATCCCCGGTATAGTAGAAATCAATAGTTTCGGCGGTTACCTGAAACAATATGAAGTAGCCGTCGACCCGGACGCCCTTTTTTCTTTGAATATCACTATCGGCGAGGTGTTCGAAGCACTTAGCAGCAACAACCAAAATACCGGCGGAAGTTACATTGAGAAAATAAAGAATGCCTACTATATCCGGTCGGAAGGTATGATTACCCGCATCAAGGATATTGAACAGATTGTAGTGACCAACCGGAATGGGATTCCGGTACATATCAGTGATGTAGGAGTTGTCCGCTTCGGTTCTCCAAAGCGTTTCGGTGCCATGACAAAGGATGGTGAGGGCGAGTGTGTCGGTGGAATTGCCATGATGCTGAAAGGTGCCAACGCAAATGTAGTGACTCAAGAACTCGAAAAACGGGTAGAAAAAATACAGCAGCTATTACCCGAAGGAGTCAGTATAGAACCTTACTTGAACCGTTCGGAACTGGTAAACCGGAACATCTCTACGGTTGTCAACAACCTGATTGAAGGAGCGGTTATCGTCTTCCTTGTACTCATCCTCTTCCTCGGCAATCTCCGTGCCGGACTGATTGTCGCATCCGTCATCCCGCTGGCAATGCTCTTCGCTTTTATCATGATGCGTGTATTCAATGTCACCGCCAATCTGATGAGTCTTGGCGCCATTGACTTTGGTATTGTAGTAGATGGCTCTATCGTTATCTTGGAAGGTATCCTCGCCCACATTTACGGAAAACAATTCCGAGGCCGCACACTGACCCGCAAAGAGATGGACAAAGAAGTGGAAAAAGGAGCTTCCGGCGTTGCACGTTCGGCCACTTTTGCAGTGTTGATTATCCTTATCGTCTTCTTCCCCATCCTTACATTGAACGGGATTGAAGGGAAATATTTCACTCCTATGGCTAAAACACTTGTGTTCTGCATTATCGGAGCCTTAATTCTTTCACTGACTTATGTTCCTATGATGGCCTCCCTCTTTCTGAAGCATACCATTGTTGTGAAACCCACCCTTGCCGACCGCTTCTTCGAGAAACTGAACAAGACCTACCAGCACACCCTGCGCGCCTGTCTTCGTCACAGATGGCGTACCGTCATCGTAGCCTTCTCTGCGCTGATCGGTTCACTTTTTCTCTTTACCCGCCTGGGAGCAGAATTCATTCCTACTTTGGACGAAGGAGATTTTGCCATGCAAATGACACTACCCGCAGGAAGTTCGCTGACCGAAAGTATCGAAGTATCCCGCTTGGCAGAGAAAGCATTAATGGATAAATTCCCTGAAATCAAACATGTTGTAGCCAAAATAGGAACGGCGGAAGTTCCCACTGACCCGATGGCAGTGGAAGATGCCGATGTGATGATTATCATGAAACCATTCAAAGAATGGACAAGTGCCGGAAGCCGTGCAGAAATGGTGGATAAAATGAAAGACGCACTTGCTCCGCTCTCCGAACGTGCCGAATTCAACTTCTCGCAACCGATACAGCTTCGCTTCAACGAGCTGATGACGGGAGCAAAAGCAGATATTGCCATCAAATTATATGGAGAAGACACGCACGAATTATATGAAAGAGCCAAAGAAGCAGCTACCTTTGTAGAAAAAGTGCCGGGAGCAGCGGATGTCATCGTTGAGCAGACGATGGGATTACCCCAATTAGTAGTGAAATACAACCGTGGCAAAATAGCCCGTTACGGCATCAACATACAAGAGCTTAACACCATTATCCGAACTGCCTATGCCGGAGAGTCAACAGGTGTAATCTTTGAAAACGAACGGAGATTCGATCTCGTGGTCCGGCTTGACCAGGAGAAAGTGGCCGACTTGAATCTTGATAAGTTGTTTGTACGCACTTCGGAAGGAATTCAAATCCCTGTTGGAGAGGTAGCAAGCATCGACCTTGTCAGTGGGCCACTGCAAATCAACCGGGATGCAACCAAACGGCGCATCGTCATCGGTGTCAATGTGCGTGACGCAGATATCCAGCAAGTTGTCGCCAATATTCAAGAGACACTGAACAAGAACATCAAACTGAAGCCGGGATATTACTTCGAATACGGCGGCCAGTTCGAGAACTTGCAAAATGCCATCAATACCTTACTGGTAGTCATCCCCGTGGCATTAATGCTCATTCTATTGATTCTGTTCTTCGCATTCAAGAACATCACCTATACCCTGATGGTATTCTCAACCGTCCCCCTATCGCTCATCGGTGGTATCGCCGCACTTTGGCTACGCGGACTTCCGTTTAGCATATCGGCCGGAGTAGGATTCATCGCTTTGTTCGGGGTAGCAGTATTGAATGGTATCCTGATGGTAAATCACTTCAACGAACTTCGTAAACAAAATACCTATTCCATGACTACAAACCAGATTATCAAAAGAGGGACTCCACACTTGCTCCGTCCTGTATTCCTGACAGGACTGGTTGCATCTCTGGGATTCGTCCCGATGGCAATAGCCACTTCAGCCGGCGCAGAAGTACAACGTCCGTTGGCAACAGTGGTCATCGGTGGCTTGATTATTTCTACCGTACTGACTTTACTCATCATTCCGGTGTTTTACAAAATTGTAAATTCATTTGCTACTTGGAGACGTCCGGGAATCAAACTACGCTGGCCTTTCGGGGGATTGTGTCTCCTGTTCTTGTTTCTTCCCGCGTTCGTTTCCGCTCAACAGACACAAACAGTCAGTCTCGAACAGGCGATAGAAATAGCCAAACAAAATCATCCTCGCCTGAAAATAGCCAATAATGCTATTCAACAAGCCAAAGCCACTCGCGGAGAAGTGATAGAAGCAACGCCTACCTCGTTCAGCTATTCCTGGGGTCAACTTAACGGAGAAAACAAAAAAGACAAGGAACTGGCTTTCGAGCAAAGCCTGGGCTCTCTTCTAACGCCATTCTACAAGAATGCGTTAGTCAACCGTCAGGTAAAAACGAACACCTATTATCGGCAGATGGTAGAGAAAGAAATCACAGCAGAAGTGAAAAGGGCGTGGGCCTACTACCAATATGCCACTAATCTCTGTTCAATGTATCGGGATCAGGATAAAATGGCAGAAGAACTGCAGCGCATCGGAGAATTACGATACCAACAAGGAGAGATTACCTTGCTAGAGAAAAATATGATGACCACCATAGCTGCCGATCTGCATAACCGCTGGTTCCAAGCAAAAGAAGAAGAGAAAATGGCATTGGCACGTTTCCAATGGAGTTGCTACTCCAACGATCCCTTTGTTCCGGTGGATTCCACTTTATCCTTATTCTATACCGGCATTTCGGATGGAAACCTGTCGGGAGCACATACTGCCTACTTTCAAAGCCAGGCAGATGAAGCGAAAGCAATGCTCCGTGTAGAGCAGAGCCATTTCTTTCCTGAAATCAGTGTGGGGTATACACGTCAGGACATTCTCCCACTTAAGAATCTGAATGCCTGGATGATCGGGGTTTCTTTCCCCATCTACTTCCTACCACAAAAGAGCAAAGTGAAGCAGGCACGGCTAACTGCTACTTCAGCGCAAATACAGGCAGATGCCAACATCCGGGAGTTAAGAAATAAGACACTCGAACTGGAAGCATCCCTTCGCAGATATAATGAGAGTTTACGATATTATACCTCTTCTGCCTTGAAAGAAGCGGATGAACTGACAAAGGCAGCCAACCTGCAATTGCAGCAGAGCGAAACAGGCATTGCCGAATATATACAGTCGATTACCACCGCCAGAGAGATACGCAGAGGCTATATTGAAACAGTCTACCAATACAATATTGCTGCACTGGAATATGAACTTTTCAAGTAGGTGGAAAATCGAGACATTGAATGAGATACATCACCCTGAATAATTATTATAAAACATAAGATATGAAAAAAATAGTTTATCCCATCCTTTTACTAGTTCTAACGGCTTGCAAAGGAAACCAGCAAACTACAAATAACGAATTCGCCGCAATTCCCGTTGCCGAAACGATAGCAGATACCATCGCACAACCCGAAGTGGATGCCATCACTTCAGCTACCTCAAAGCCTAATCAGGTTTCGTTCAACGGACGAATCGTTCTTCCTCCTCAACGTCAGGCAACCATTGCTTTAACCATGGGAGGCATTGTAAAAAAAGCTTCTCTGCTTCCAGGGCAATGGGTGGCTGCAAACAGTGTAATCGCCACGTTAGAGAATCCGGAGTTCATCACCCTGCAACAAACTTATCTGGACAGTCACGCACAAACCGAATATCTCTTAGCTGAATACGAACGGCAAAAAAATCTGTCTGCCGAACAAGCAGCTTCTCAAAAGAAATTCCAGCAAAGTAAAGCGGACTTTCTCTCCATGAAGAGTCGCCAGGACGCCGCTGCTGCACAACTTTCTCTTTTAGGCGTTCAAACGGAGGCATTACTTAAGAACGGAATACAACCGCTACTGGAAGTCAAAGCCCCCATTAGTGGTTATGCCGCTAATGTAGCAATGAATATTGGCAAATATATCAATCCGGGAGAAGCACTTTGCGAACTTATCGATAAAAGCAGCCCGATGCTTTGCCTGACTACTTACGAGAAAGATCTTGCAGACATACAAGTCGGCAGCCCGGTACAGTTTCGTGTAAACGGAATGGGGACACAAACCTTTCACGGTATCGTGATTTCCATCGGACAAAAAGTAGACGAAACCAATCGTTCGCTCGAAGTGTATGCTTCCATCAAGGAGGAAAATGTACAATTCCGCCCCGGTATGTATGTCACGGCACACATTCAGAAACAATAATTGACCAACTGTGACAACAGCATTGACATTTTATAACCGGTAACTCATAATTTACCACTATCTTTGTTGTATGATAGCCAAAGCAATAAAAAAAGATAAGTATATACTTTCCACAGTCATCATCTCCTTGGCGGTTGCTGTACTGATTCATTTTCCTGAATCAGTATCTCTTTTCGACCGTTTCGAAAGTCATTCCTTATTCCCGGGGATGAAGTTTATAGATGTGGCAAACGAAATACTGTTTACCTTTCTGTCGCTATTGTTACTTTTTGCCATCAATACCCGTTTGTTTCATTTCAATCAGGCTTCCATTAAAATTACAGGGACAAAGATTTTGCTTTCCTTTATCGTGACATGGATATTGAGTAACTTGTCAGGACAGTTTTTTGTTTTCCTTCACAGAACGTTTGATATTCCGGCCATCGATGCCATGGTACATCATTATCTGCATCCATTGCGGGATTTCATAGTGGCATGTCTCGTCACCAGTAGTTGCTGTATCATTCATCTTATATTCAAGCAGCAACTGGTACTTATTGAAAACGAACAGCTTCAGGCAGAGAATCTCCGCAATCAGTATGAAGTACTGAAGAATCAGCTGAACCCACACATGCTGTTCAACTCGCTGAATACCCTGCGTTCGCTGGTACGCGAAAATCAAGATAAAGCGCAGGATTACATTCAGGAACTCTCCCGGGTACTAAGGTATACTTTGCAAAGTAATGAGTCACAATGTGTCAGTCTCCGGGAAGAAATGGAATTTGTTTCCGCTTATATATTTCTATTAAAGATGCGTTTTGAGAACAATCTACAATTCGACACACAGATAAGCAATGCCTACGAAGAATATCTCCTCCCTCCAATGGCGGTGCAAGTGTTAATTGAGAATGCAGTAAAGCACAACGAAATCAGCAACCGGAAGCCGTTGACCATTCATATCACGACGGACGATAACGGCAATTTGTCTATCAGCAACGACATTCAGCCCAAATGGACTGCAACTTCCGGAACCGGTATCGGACTTGCCAACCTTGCCAAGCGATACAGGCTCTTGTTTAAACGGGATATACAAATAACGGAGGACAAAGAGTTTACTGTTTGTATTCCTTTGATTGAAAAATCACAACTAGAACAATAATCACCATGAAGATTGTCATTATAGAAGACGAAAAAGCAGCAGTACGAAACCTGACTTCACTGCTTAATGAGATAAAACCGAATGGAGAAATCGTGACCATACTGGATAGTATCAGTTCCACTATCGAATGGTTCAGTTCTCATCCGATGCCGGAACTGGTATTCATGGATATTCACCTGGCAGATGGTTCCGCCTTCGAGATATTCAATCATATCAATATTACTTGTCCGATTATCTTTACAACTGCCTATGATGAATATGCGTTACGTGCATTCAAAGTAAACAGCATCGACTACTTATTAAAACCCATCGGTAAGGAAGACATAGAACATGCTTTCGATAAGCTCCAAGGTTTACAAGATGCTGCTGACAAACACCAGTTTCCTTTTCCACAACAGGAGAATGAGCTACTGAAACTGATACATTCACTCCAAAAGCAGGAAAACTATAAAAGTCATTTCCTTATTCCTACCAAAGGAGACAAACTATTGCCCGTTTCTGTAGATATGATACAATTGTTTTATATTAAGGACTGTCAGGTCAAAGTAGTCTTAACCGATGAAACCGAATACTGTTTTTCTCAAACATTAGATGAACTTACGGAGTGTCTCAATCCTTCTCTTTTCTTTCGGGCTAACCGCCAATATCTTATTTCGCGAGAAGCTATCAAAGATATTGACTTATGGTTCAACAGCCGACTGTCCATCAACTTGTATTATTCAGGAATCAAAGAAAAAATACTTGTCAGTAAAGCCCGAGTAGCAGAGTTTAAAGAGTGGTTCTCTAAGAGAAAGCGTTGATTCCGAGGCATTGCCTTCTTAGAACAAATAGCAAAACAAAGTGTTTCGTGCCGTGAAACGATTGGTTTCAACGCTTGAAACAAACAGTCATGTAGTAAAACACTTTGTTTCAAGCCTTAGAAACTTTAGTTTCAAGCCTCTGAAACTGCAGTTTCCCCTAATGGAAACTAAAGTTTCCCGCCTTGAAACCAAAGGTATCCCCTGTTGAAACTTCTATTTACATACAAGCTTATATTTATATGCAGGCATGTTCATTTCAAACGATGATAGATGAATGATTAGGTGATAGGTGGAGAACAATCTATCACCACCCTGAAAGCTCGATGAACAATGCGTTTCAGAAGGATGGTGATAGATTGAAAGAGGATTCCATTTTTACGTATGGAAAGTTAGAATATGTGCCATCATTCAATGACAGCTGCAAAGCCGCCATTTCTAACCATCTTTATAGTTAGCTGTTCTCCGGCTTTCACTTGGGCTGACTTGCAACGATAATCCATCGCCTGACGTCCTGCGTTGATACCATCCTCAAAAGATGTCATTTGATAAGAGCGATCTTTATTCAAGAAATCTAACTTTATGGTAAACTCACGTTCCTTTTCACCATTGTTAGTCATTCCTCCTATAAACCACTTATCGCCTTTCCGTTTTGCTACAATGACATATTCACCCGCTTTAGCTTCCAGTGCCACAGTCTCGTCCCACGTTACGGGAACTTGTGTGATGAAACGGGTACAATCTTCATTACGATAATAAAGAGTAGGATTATCCGCCAACATCTGCAGGCCACTTTCAAAAACCACAAAGAGTGCCAACTGATAAGCACGTGTTCCGATACTTGCAGCATTAGGACGTTCCGACCGATATACATTAGGCTGCATACTAATCATCGCTCCGGGAGTATAATCCATCGGACCGACAGCATTACGCATAAACGGTAAATACAGACTATTATCCGGATAACAACCGCCCATTTGTTCCATTCCACGCACTCCTTCGTAAGACAATACATTCGGATATTTATATTCCAGTCCGGCAGGTTTGAAAGAGCCATGAAAATCGACAAACAAATGATGTTTGGCTGCTTCTCGGGCTACCCGTTCGTAAAAGTTGACCATCCACTGATCGCTTCTGTCCATAAAATCAATCTTAAGTCCTTTTACTCCCCATTCATTGAAAGTCTTGAAGAGATCAAAATTGTTTTCTACCGTCAACCACGTCAACCAAAGCACAATCCCTACATTTTTTTCTTTGCCATAACGAATCAACTCGTGCAAGTCTACTTTGGGATTAGGCGTATAAGGATCACGTGTACTTTTAGCCCAGCCTTCATCCATAATGATATATGGAATACCAAATTTAGAAGCAAAATCAATATAATACTTATAAGTATCCAAGTTATAACCGGAAACAAAATTCACATCCGGTCCGTAAGGAGAAGCGTCATTCCACCATTCCCAGCTCACCTGTCCCGGCTTAATCCATGAAACATCCTGAAGTTGATTCTTTTCAGCCAGTTTATAAGTCATTGTATTCTCAATCAACTGCTTATCATTTTTACTTATCACAAAGTAACGCCAAGGATAATTTCTCGTACCTTTTGTTTTAGCAATGTAATCAGCTTCTTGAGTAATCTTCACGCTACGATCACTGTTTTCGGCAAACGCAAGCGGAGCTTTAGGAAAAACAGAGATTGCTCCGTTCGTCCCCGTTCCTTTGAGAAACATACATGGATAATCAGCCAGATCCGACTCGCTGATTAATATTTTATAGTCTTTTTGTGTGTCAACCAATACCGGCAAAACAGCTATCCGTTCTTCAGGCTTCCACGCATTACTTTGAACATGTGTGTAAGGTTCCTCATAAGCTGTATGGAAGCCTCCCGGTTGTTGCAAGTGAAGAAGATAATCCGACGGGAAGTTGATAGCAAACTCTTCGTTCATTACTTCAACATCACCTTTTTGTGAGGTAATAAACCGGTAAGCAACTCCATCGTCAAAAGCACGGAATTCTACTGCATAATCTTTAAAGGTCAGTAGCAATTGATTATAACGATTATTGACTTTCGCATATTTCAAAGGAACAATAGGAGTTAATTGCTCGTCGACACTCGTACGTTTCTGACGGCGCAGTTTGGGATTTTCTCCCAACACCTGATTCCTCAATGTCAACTGAAGGGTATTGTCTTTCAACAATACATCTCCGTTATAATCTATACTATAATAGATTTTATCCGAGAGATTCAAGGACACTTTCAGCTCTCCATTGGGAGAAATTAACTCTAACTTATTCTGTGCACGAAGTAGTGATGCCAAGCACAAACACACAACTAACAGGAAATATCTTCTCATGATTTAGATATTTAATTAATAATCGTTTTACATTGGCAAATGTAATAAAAACATCACTTCGTACTATCAAACGGACTGGGTAATACTCCTTCAAAAGTCATTTTCACTGGTTTGATATACACGTTTTCATCAAATTAGCCTGATATTTCATTGTCTTTCCAGGCAACGACAAAGAAGGAGCTACCGCTTCATCCGATACCGCACGCTTATAGTTCGGTTTACTGCTCATGACAAAACGTAGTTTCACGCCATCACGTATATCCTCATATTTCAAATAAGATTTGTCATACTTCTTGCCATTCACATACAATTCCTTTACATACACATTCTTCGGCGACCAATTATCTGCTACCATTTCAATCACTTTTCCGTTGCTCATCCGAACTGTTATTGCCTCAACGCAAGGAGAACCGATGTTATACATATTGCTTGAAGGAGCCACCGGGTAAAAGCCAATGCAATTGAACATATACCAAGCCGACATCTGTCCGCAATCGTCATTGCCACTTAATGCATCCGGAGTATCGCCATAGAAACGGTCAGCAATCGTCCGTACCCACTTCTGACATTTCCAAGGTTCTTTCAAGTAATTATAAAGATACGCTACATGATGGCAAGGTTCATTTCCATGCCAATAGGCTCCGATACGGCCTTGAATATCATGTGCTCCCGGAATGTCATCCGGCAACTCTACTGTGAACAGTTCATCCAACCGGTTGCGGAACCAATCTTCGCCAGCTTCGTTCATATATCCTTGTACATCTTGTGGTACGTACCAGGTATATTGTACAGTAAAGCCTTCCGTAATATCCCCCCATCCATTTACAGATCCGGGTCCCTGATAAGCTACCGGAGTAAACGGTGTACGCCAGTTTCCCTGACTGTCCTTGCCACGCATATACTTCGTTTCCGGATCAATCAAAGTCTGATAAGAGAGTGCACGATTCAAGAAATAACGATAATCATCCTCTTTACCCAAAGCCTTGGCAGCCTGTGCCATGCAATAATCATCATACGCATATTCCAATGTTTTAGATACTGATTCCGCCTCTTTATCGAAAGGCACATATCCCATCATACGATATTCCGGCAAACAGTCATAATTCGGATTCATCGCCGTGGTCTTCATAGCCTCATACGCACGTTCGTAATCGAACCCTTTTACTCCCTTCACAATCATGTCAGCCAATACGGAAACTGCATGATACCCAATCATACACCAAGTCTCATTTCCATAAAACGACCAGATAGGCAGCATTTTCTCCACACTTTTATCATAATGAGCCAACATGGAATTGGCAATATTGGCATTCACTTCCTGTTGAACCAGATTGAACCAGGGATGCAAAGCCCGGTAGGTATCCCAAAGAGAGAATACCGTATAGTTGGTAAATCCTTCGGCTTTTTCTATATTTTTATCTAATCCTCGAAACTGCCCATCTGCATCCTGAAAGATGAACGGATGCAAAGCCGCATGGTAAGCCGACGTATAGAAGGTTCTTTTCGTTTTACGGTCGGCAGTAAGGGTATATTTTCCAAGTTCTTTTTCCCATAGTGCTTCTCCTTTAGCTTTCAGATCATCGAAAGCGAGTCCGGCAAGTTCCGCCATATTGTTCTTTGCTCCGTTTGTGCTGACCGATGAAATAGCAGTTTTTACAATCACTTCCTCTCCGGCTTTTGTATCAAAAGAGATGCAAGCCATCAGATTCTTTCCCCAAGCCTCATAGCTGCTACGAAACCGGGAGGTATTGTAAATCACCGGTTTCTTATTCTGCATAAAGCGCAAGCCGGTCAACTTTTTAGAGAAAGTAGCCGTGAAATAGATATGCCGTTCCGGTCCCCAGCCTTTTACCAGTTTATATCCGGTGATGGTAGAATCATTTTCCATGCGCAGATTCGCCCATTCACAAGATTGCCATAAAGTATGGTTCATATCAATCATTATAAAAGCTTTATCCGATTGAGGATAGGTGAAGCGAAACATACCACTACGTACCCCTGACGTCATTTCAGCCTTTACTCCATAATCTGACAGTTCCACCGCATAATAATTAGGTGATGCCCATTCCTTTTCATGAGAATAACGTGAACGGTATCCCTTTTCCGGCTCCTCACGTGTCCCCGGATCCAGTTTCATCTCTCCTGTTCCGGGAATAAACAAGAAGTCTCCCAAATCAGGTATACCAGTCCCGCTTAAATGAGTCAGACTGAACCCCAACAAGGTGGAATGATTATATTTATAACCGGAAGCCGCATCATAGTATTTACTATCCGTGTCCGGACTCATCTGAATTCCCCCGAAAGGAATCTGCGCACCCGGATACACATTACCATAACCATCTGTTCCCACAAATGGATTCACATAATCAATCAGTTTCTCGGTTTGAGCCATGCCTGGCAAAATACTCACCAGGCACAGCCATACTAAAAACAATCCTCTTTTACCCATTACACTCACCATATTTACATTATTATGCTTGTATATCACCTACCGCAACTTGATATTCATGCCACAGTTCATCAATATTATATTCGTCTCCTAAAACATGCTTGATAGCTCCATCAAACGACCAAGGGATAACCTCCAATGTACTCCGGTTAAACTTACGCAGGAATTCAGGATCTTTGTTGTCACGTAACCACACGAAGAAATAACCCGCCGTACGGTATCCGTCCATATAATTTCCACCTTTCGGACGGGCATTCGGTCCGTCAAATCCTCCATTGGCAACCCGCACAGCATCTGCCATTCCCTCGATAAATGCCCAGAACACACGATTGGTTCCATAAGAACCAATTCCCTGCGGTTCCAGCTGATATGCGTGCGTCAGTTCATGCAAGAGCACCCCGCGCGTTTCGAAAAACAACTTTGCCGTATCATTCGCTGCAAAAGATTTTTCAATATGACGTGTACTGTAGAAAATCGTCACATCACCATTGCCACCGCCTTTAGCAGAAATACCGTTGATATCTTCCAAAGTATAATGTATCTTGTGCACTGCGGGAATACTATCTTCCGGAGAATTGTAAAGAGTAGCTAATACAGTACGTGCCTGTTCCTTGATGTACGATTCAGCATCGGGAATGATCCGGTGGTAAATGTCCGATCCCAGCGTTTCCGGTGCTTTATCCTCAAACAATACAGCACCTGTATTGTACTCTTTCCATACATCAGAATTATCCTTCACCTGTTTTTGCACACTTGCAGCACAAGCCCCCATACCTACCAGCAGGCAGGCTGCATAGATTAAATGTATCTTTTTCATACTCCTTTATTGATTATTCGTTGATTCCGTTAGTTAATGAATAAGGTTTATCCTCCGGTGATAATCCGCGACGTTTATTAGGTGACGCCCCCATCTTGAATTCAAGCACGCCTCCTTTCAAAATGTCTTCATGTGTAATGTACATCTTGTCGTATACCTTACCGTTCAATTTCAGCGACTGCACGTAACGTTTCTTATCGCTGACACCCGGCGCTTTGATCTCCAATGTCTTTCCATTAGGAAGCGTCATCTTCAGATAAGGTAGGTAGGGCGCTCCCAATACATACTGGTCTGTACCAGGACAAACCGGATAGAAACCCATCACGGAGAAAAGGTACCATGCTGACATCTGTCCGCAATCATCATTTCCACCCAATCCGTTAATATCAT
>ERZ791734.1191-NODE-1191-length-24556-cov-16.195217_pt1 | contig 24556 bp, 26 predicted proteins | sample MGYA00509953_ERZ791734 | MGnify/ENA primary metagenome ERZ791734 (study PRJEB30046, sample SAMN00792038) | human gut metagenome | study: EMG produced TPA metagenomics assembly of the A metagenome-wide association study of gut microbiota in type 2...
ATGCTACGTTGGCGATTGCTCTCGCAAGTGCGTCACCCATGATGTCCATAACGGAAAGCGCAAGCGCATCGCCTGTCTTTGCAAGGTCAATCACGTCCTTCGCGGTAATATCGACCATATCGCGCAGAGGTGTAGGAATGTCCGTATTCTTCATAGCCTTCTTTGCCTCGCGGACAATTCCCGTGGCACTTGCCACAAGCTCAAGACAATCGTTCTTGCCGCAGTTGCAGACCTCTGTATTTCCCGGTGCCACCGGCATGTGACCAATCTCACCGGCGCCGCCAGTCGCACCTGCAACAATCTTTCCGTCAAGGATAACACCACCGCCTACGCCTGTGCCGAGTGTGACCATAAGCATATCGGAATAGCCTCTTCCGCCACCCTTGAAATACTCACCGAGTGCAGCCACATTCGCGTCATTTCCTGCCTTACAAGGAACTCCATGGAAGCTGTCCGCAAACGCTCTCTCTATATTGAACACGCCCCAGCCGAGATTGACACAGCCATTTACCGTGCCATCCTTCATAACAGGACCCGGAACGCCGACACCGACACCCTTGACATCAGCTGCCTTATATCCTGCAGCGTCAAGGTGCTTGTCCATGGATGTGCAGATATCAAACACAATATTGGCTCCTGCATTTTCCTTTCTTGTAGGAATCTCCCACTTTTCAAGCAGTTCTCCCGCCTCGTTAAACATTCCAAGCTTAACTGTTGTACCTCCGATGTCAACTCCAAAACAAATCATACCTGAATCCTCCTGTTTTTATTATAATTATAATGCTTTAAACGTATAACTCAACATTTAATTTATGTAACCGCTGTATTTATCTGCAATTTCTCTTTCCTGCGGTGTCACATTGCGGCATTTGCAAGCTTTTTCTTTATCATAAATATTTACTCTTCCTCAAATATGTTTGTGCTTCCACAAAATTAGTTAACACACGCTTGGTCCAGCCATAGCGTTTTGCCATTTGGATGTAAAATTCCCTCTGCAAATCATCCTTGCACTTCTCCATAATGACAATATTGTTGCTCCAGCTAATTTCTCGCACCAGTGGTGCGATATTTACAAAATCAAAATACATTTCATATCAATACTATTAACAAATCTGTACATTTCCTCATGTAAATATTCTTCCATCAACAATCCGTTCTTCCTTTCGACGTTTAACACATGTAGATTTTCCATTATTTTTGCTCCAATACTTCCAAAATTTCACTCTCTTCGAATACACTAATTATATCATAATATATACAATTTCTCCACCGTTTTTTGCACTCCCTTACAAAACAAAAGCGGAGTAGTTTTCCACTCCACCTCTGATACTACCTTACCTCTCTGTAATTTTTTCATAATTACATTTTTCACGCAGAAACTCTTCCCGCTCCTTCGTATAAGGCACAACCGCAAGCACATTTATCCCGTCGCCGATGAGATTGATATACTCTCCGAAAATCTCATTGCACTGCTCCTCGGATAAAAGGCTCCTGTTCCTTGCCTTGGGGATAAATGACGCATGACAGCCTCCGACATAATATTTCTTAAAATCGGCATACGGTATGGTTTTTCTGCTCCCGAATACCCTGTCCGTACCCGCAGTTGATTTTATCGTGATTTGGTTTTCACCGAGCTTCACATAATTATTTTTTAATATGTCGGCATAAAGTAAATACTGCACAAACCACACAAGTGCCGCCAGACAAAGAAGAATGATTACCCCAAGCACCACACTGTAAAACATGACTAACACGGACATTGCCGCATAGCAGCCTACAAACAAATACAACACTATGTCGATAAAAATATTCGATTTTCCATTAAGCTTTTTTCTTAGCTGTCTAACCGACATGTCTGTCTCAAATGTTCTAATCTTAATCTCTTTTTTCATTTATGCCTACCATTAAAAAATTACAAATCTGTTGCAGAAATATACATTTTTTAATTTCCGGCTCAATAGCATTCCAAGGCATCCAAAGCTATTTAACACAATGAAAATATACCATTGAACCATCAACGTGTACATGTATTTCTTTATACATTTTCTGCAAAATATCTCTCAATTCTTCCTCGGTCTGAAATGGCGGAGAAAACCAGCCTTTCTTTGAGAGGATGTTCTTCACAAGCCAGTCCGTTCTCCTTGATTTTCCTTTGATATAGAAACAGGCAATAAAATCGCCGCCCGGCTTCAAGACACGCCATGTTTCGTTAAATGCCTTTTGCTTATCGGGAAATGCGTGGAAGCCATTTATGCTCCGTAAACACAGCCGTCCCAACCGGGACATCAAGAATATTTCCTGAAAAATCGTCAGGAATATATGATAAAACTTTTCGCGCTATATCATTGTCATCAGTGCCGCTCCAAAATATCCTGATTACATTTTGCTGAAAAAATTTCTCTGCGTTAAAACGTCATCATATATGTTTTTTGATGATTCATAAGCATTTTGTATTTTGTCCGCCATATAATTGCCTCCATAAATCCTACCCGCTGATAAGCCCATATAATTTCGGTCTCCTGTTTTTAAGCCCACCCATTTCACGCTTTCTGTACTTTCGCAACATATCCACATCCAATGAAACGGAGTTTTGCTCCAACCACTCTCCATTGTGAGTGAAAACATATCCACTGCTCCACATCTCGGGAAACAGCACTATATCCGCCCCCTTCGCCTTGGCTTCACGGCACGCTCTTATTCCCTTTTCAATGTTATCTTCTATGTTTAGCTCAGGCAACAGTTGTAAAAATGCTATCTTCAATTTCATATATTTTACTCCAAACATATAATTTAAGCTTACTGCGCGGGCGGCTTTCAAATTATTATTCTCTAAAAACCGGAAGTTGTTATTTATTCATATTCTCAACTAAGCTTGCAGCTTTTACGGTCATCTCCACCCAACCCGGCACAAAACCACTCCGTAATGCGTTTTTAACAGATTTAAGATTCGACCATGCACAACAATAAAACGGCACCTTTCCTCTATCCATTATCTCTATTGCCAAATTACTGGTTAATGAAGAAGCAATCCCCTGCCTGCGATATTCTGGCAAAACATCAACTCCAATTTGCCACATATCATCGCAATCTGCCGAACAGGCTGCAAGCCCAATCAGTTTTCCATTGTCATAAGCACCAACCCCAAGAACATCCAGCTGCTTTCTATCTTCACAAAGTGCATTGCTCCAAATCGGAAGATATAAATTTGCAAAATCCTTTTGTTCCAACACCTTAAGAGGATAGCTGCATTCTCTTCTCTTCAAGGCATTAACATCCGGTAAAAAATACTCTGCCATAAAACAAACACGGTATCCGTTTTCTTTCATCCGTTCATCCAACCAATGCATACTAGGAGTTTCAAAACAATGATAAAACTCATATTTGCTTAGATAGCTTTCAACAATTTCTCTATATTCATCTTTTACAGACGCAACTATATTATTTCCATATGAAACCAAATTACAGGCAATAGGTTCTTTATAATATTTTCTTGCCAGTGGTCCAATCTCAGACTTTACAAACACATTTGTGGTCATAAGAAAATCAGAAGCTTTAGCATTAGTATCGTAGGCAGATTGTTGCATTGCAATATCAAGTATCTCTTTATTTGTCATGTTTTGCTTACCTCACATAGTATATAAAATCGGAAATTTAGCAAAAATTAATTGTTTATAATTGGCGAAATAACAGGCTTGCCTTCTCTATCTAACAATGGTGTCAAACCACCCGAATATCCGCTTGCATGATATAAATAGTTTACTCCTGTCTCTTTATCCACCCAGATTTCCGTAACATTCATCGAACCCTGTGAATATATTTTTTCAAATCGCTGATTTGCCATTTTGTTTACCTCCTTAATATCACGATTTAACTTTCCATCAATTTAATTGCTTCATCAACAGATACACATGTAGCAAATCTCTTTGGCCACATCATATCATTGTAATATTTATAGGTTTCTTCTCCAGACATATAGTCGTTATCAAATGTTGAATTTGCCCCTTGTGGAACAATTACTTTATATCCTCTTTCAAAAGCAGATTTCACAGTTGCATCTATACAGAAGTTTGTCTGTAGTCCCACTATCACTAATGTATTATCATCTTTAACATAATCTGTAAAATCTTTATTTCCAAAACAACTATTGATATTTTTTATAAATATCTTTTCCCCTTCCTTTGGAATCACTTGTTCTGCAATTTCGAAGTCTTCATCACCGATTGAAAACCCCGTTCCCGGTCCATCATCATGTTGAAAATAGATAACCTCTATTCGATTATCTCTAGCTGCTTGTATAATTCTTGTAATATTATCAATAAATTCATCAAAATTAAAAAGTCTGCTATCTGTTATTCCTTTTTGTATATCTACCACAAGTAGCTTCATTCATTTCTCCTTTACACATAAAAATTACGTTTTATCAAATTCGTTTTATGTTCCACCTTCTTGACATTCGGACAAGAAGCATCCCTCGCTCAAAGAGCTCGGTCACTTCTGATTTACTAAATTATTTCATCCTTCTACGCCTTTTTCCATAATAAGCTGATTGTTCTTAAAGTCCAAAATGGAACGCTGCGGCGATAAAATCTGATAGCCGATCACGCCCTCGACAGGTACTCTCTTTTTGATTGCGCTTATATCTGAAATCGTAGCGGTGATATTTTCGTATTCATTTCCACCCACACGGACAACAGGAATAGTGAACATGTGAGCTTTTTCGGAAACAGGGATAAGCTGCGCATCATCCTGAAAGCTTTGTCCCAGCAGGCAAACGCTTGCACCTGTGTCCAAAACAAAATTGCACGTCCGATTTGCCGCTTCAACCTCGATCACAGGAAGATTTTCAGTTTTCATGGGAATAACCGTCTGATTTTCAAAGTCGTGCTCAGGATTCAGGATGATTTCATCAGTGCTATAGTCAAGCAGAACCGTGTAAATTTTAATCGCGTCAATTCCAAGAGTTCCGAGAAACTTTAAATCCGGCATTGCGGCTTTTAACGCGTTTTCAACATACGTCAAATCCATAATGAGAACTGACATGTCCAACTGTTCAATATCTGAAAAGCGCAGGGAATTTAAAATTCCTTCCTCGGCATCATTTTCCTTTACGCCATCTGAAAACTTTGCAATGTTAATGTGCTCTCCCTGCATTTCCGGGAAATGCGCCTTGTTTACGGCTGTCTGCATAGCTCCCGTATCAAAGGCAAAAAAGCCTTCCTTCCCATTGGCTGTCACCTGAATGAGCATTATTCCCGAAACAAGCTTGTATGGTATCTTTAACATTTTCGTTTTCTCCTATATTTTTATTTCTAAAATAAACTATGCAGCCTTTACAACTTCATAGCTTTCTACATAAACAAGCTATCATCCTTTTTCTCACACTAATCTCCATTCTGAAGCATAGCGTAGGAATCGTGCATCAGAAAGCCTCATATGCGATTTCTGATGTCGCATCAAGACTTCTTTGTGACGCTTACTTCTTCTTGTCGTTGAAGTAAATGATAAATGCACCCATAACACATACAGCTACGAGTACACCAAACTCAGTCCAACCACCTAATAATTCAAGTCCTATGACCGTACCTAAATAACCTGCAATCAATGTAAAAATTGCTGCCAAAATTGCTTTACCCATAAAATCACACTCCTTCGTCAAAACTAGGTTGTTAAAGTCTTTCTATCTTCCATCTTCTTACCCTTTGGACAAGAAGCATCCCTCTAAAGAACTCTGTCAATTCGAATTGAAATTTCACATGTTTCAAGAAATTTAATTTGACATTTATAAAACCATATCTTATTATAGTACAAAAGAAATGGGTTTTGTGCCAAGTAAAGCCTTATGGCTCCAACGGGGTGCTCGTTTCTTTTTTATGTCTATAATATCGTGAGCATAGCTCACTCAATAATTTCGCCATTCGTCAATCATGCAAGCATGTTGACTCACTTGCGCTCATTATGTCATATACAGCTGCATTCATTTCTCTGTTCTTGCTTCATTCACACTTTTTCTTAGTGAGCTAATCGAAGTTGTTAGGACAACTGACCTATATTCCCATTTCAAGTCTTTTAATCATATTTGATATTCCTTCACAAACTCCTTTTTCGCTAGGATTGTTTTCTATTTTTTCTAATATAGAACGAAGTGACTATTCTGCTTCGAGGTACACTTCAATCCAAACTATTCAACAATATTTTTAATATAGTTGTAATCAATTTTCCCCTTTGTCACAGAATAGAAAAAAGGGTCTTTTCTGATTGAATAATCTGAATTGATAATATAATTATTCCAATCGCCTGCTTCGCTGCCATCAGCCAGATAAATAGTTATTTTGAAGCTATACCCTGAATATCCGGCGGACAACTTCGACCTCTTCACTTCAACATCGTTCAGATTATCTATAATATGCTGAATCTGTTCCTTATCTTTAATGTGCGTTGTATTTCCGCTGTTCCCATTAAAAACAACGATTTCCTTGACCTCATTGTAATCTAAATCCAGCAGCTTGATTGGAGCATTATACCAGACTATGATTCCGACAAGGAGAATTATTACAATAGATAATAGTGTGAAAAATATACCTGACTGCTTATTTTTCACACACGATATTTTCTTTTTCATATCGGTTTATCCTCCTGATTTTACATCTCTGCACAGTTGTAAGCTGTCATATCCACCACTCGGGTGTAAGTTCACCCAGTGTTACTATTCTTTCATTTTCATAGTCAAGCATTATCTCTATGTTGTGATACTTTCCGGGCATCATCTGCGTCATAAATTCACGACAGGCACCACAAGGAGCTCCTGTTTTGCCATCCGGCATAATAGCCAGCACTCTTTTGATTTCCTGCTCGCCATTTGTAATCATATTAAATATTGCATTCCGCTCAGCACATATACCCAGCGTGCAGGAAGTATCCACACATACCCCGACATATATTCTTCCGGAGGCAGATTCAACAGCCGCTGCCACTCCACCGGCATAGATTCTTTCGGAAATCTCTCTTCCATTTTGAACAGCTTTAGCTGCTTCATACATTTTTTTCCATTTTATGTCCATTTATTTTCCCTCACCGGTTCGGATTGTTGTGCGTCTTTCGCCTCTCTTATTGTTTTGGCAGTCTATTCTTGTTATTACGATTGTAAATTCGATTTCGTTCAAGTTACTCGTAAGCCAACAGGTGTTATTACGAGCAACTATTTGTTTTCTACATTAATACTCGTAAGCTTGTCGAATTTATTGCGATTAAAAGTATATATTTCACAGAAATGCTCGTAACACTGTCACAATCATTACGATTAGAATTATATATTACAAAGAATTGCTCGTAGACTTGTCTCATATATTACGATTAAGTATATCTATTTTACAGAAATGCTCGTAACATTGTCACAAGCATTACGATTAAAATTATCTATTTCACATAAACACTCGTAATCTCGCCCGAATTGCTACGATTAAAAATGAAAATTTGCCCAAAATAATCGTAAGCTTGACATAACTGCTACGATTAGTAAATACAAAATCCCTCAAAATGCTCGTAAACCCATAAAAGAAATTACGATTAAAAGTATGTAATCGCCTAAAACACCCGTAAGCTGCTAAACCTATTTATCTGTGTCCTTCGATTCCTTAGTGAAAACCATCGCAAGCCCGGCTATTCCAAAAATCACGCCTATCAGTGCGAACGGCAAATCGTTCAGATGACTCAGTATAGTATCATTTATCTCCGTGCCGCCAACGCAAAGAAGTATTCCGAAAAGAATTAACGAAATCCCTTTCAAAGTCTTGTTATTCATATTGTTTCTCCTTTAAAACATTTTCATCTCACTACGACGATTCTCCACCGAATGCCTTGCCTTACAGACTATTATAAAAGAAAATACAATTCTTTCAATAACTTTTTGTTAATTTTTTGTCATTCTGTCAGATTTCACGCACATACATTTCCTCGACTGCACCCAGCGCGGGCTTCTTCTGACCGCTCGCATTAAATCCATAAGCTTCGTAAAATTTAATCGCACGCATATTATTGTCAAACACCCACAGCATGATTTTAGAATACCCTGCTGCCTTCACATCACCGAGCACCCTGTCCATCATCATGCTTCCGTAGCCCTTGTGCCAGTTATCTTTAAGCGAATGGATGCATATAAGCTCTGCATATTCCGGCATGTTCTTTTCTCTTGATTCGTCCCACCACGCAATGCAATGCGGCTCTCCATCCAGTTCCAGAATGTAGCCATTGCCCTTGTGCTCCTCCAGAAGTCTTTTATACATTGCTGCCGCACGTTCTTTCTCGGTGCATTTTAAAAGTAATTCAGCAGGAACTATTTCCTTGAAAGCTTCTTTCCAGCTCTCCGTCTGTATGCAGGCAAGTATATTTTCATCACCTTTTTTTACTTTTCTGATATTTACCATGTTTCTTCTCCTGACTGCCCGTAATCGGCAGAGCGTAAATAATAACAGTCATTTTCTTCCATAAAATTCGTTTTCCTGAACCCATGTCGCAAATAAAAGCGTTCCGCCCTTGTATTATCCTTATGACATCCCAGAGCAATGCCTTCTTAATCTGCAGCGCATGGTATCTATATTGCGGGTTCCTATTTTATTCATCTTCGAGAAACCTCCTGATTTTACATCAATTGTACTTGTTAAAAGACAGCCTTGAAAAAACATGCGGTCTGAATTTATATATCCGCTATATTTTACCGTTGTTCTGCTTATGTCTGTACTTATTAAGTATTTCATCCGGAATGCTGCAGAGCCTGCAGTCTTCAGGATACCTTTCAAGATGGTGCTGATGTTCATCGGCGCTTCTGACGTAGTTCGTAAGCGGCAATACTTCAACAACAATTCTATCTCTGTCTTCCCGGTGCTCAATAAATGCTTTTGCCTCATCAAGATGACTCAAATCAGTACTATATATACCCGTTCTGTACTTCCTTCCGACATCAATGCCCTGCTTATTAAGACTGTATGGATCAATGATTTCAAACAGATACTCCATAAGTCTTGTTATTGTAGTAACATTTTCATCAAAACTTACCTTTACACACTCAGCATATCCATCATATTCACCATCCAGTGAGTTTGTTTTCCCATTGGCTCTTCCCGCCTCTGTAGTCAGCACTCCCGGAAGGATGTCAAAAAAGTGCTGCACACCCCACAGACAACCACCTGCTATATACACTGTTTCCATAATTATTCAAAAATTCTCCTATTTCATTTCTGCCTAAACATACTGAACATATCATTATGGGCAGAGAAAATCCGCTCAAATTCTGTTTTTGATGAATTATCTCTGCCCATACAACACTGTTCTGTCTGTTATAGACTGAATTTTTCGTCTTTTTATGCTTTTTTCTCTGCCCACGCACTGCCATTTTGCCTGTCTTGGACTGATTTATGTGCCAGTGGGACAATAAAGTGAGCCCTGATGTTGGGCAAATATCACAATGCAGCAAAATACTGCCACTGTCCCAACATCTAACTCCGTCCCCTACAGCAGTTCCTTGAGTATCTTGTTAATGCTTGCCGGATTTGCCTTGCCCTTCATAGCCTTCATGGTCTGTCCCACAAGGAAGCCGAGAGCCTTCTCCTTGCCACTGTGATAGTCGGCAACGGACTGAGGATTGGCTGCTATAATCTCCTCGATGGTGCTCTTTAACGCACCATCATCGTTCACAATCCTGAGTCCCTTATCCTCGACATACTTCTCAGGGTCAATGTCCTCCTTAAATATCTTCTCAAACACTTCCTTGGCTACGCTTGAATTGATTGAGCCCGCCTCGACAAGCTCGATAAGCTTTGCGAGATTTTCAGGTGAGAAGCTTATGTCCTCCGGCTCCATGGAATTATCTTTTAAAAGACGCATTGTCTCAACCATGAGCCAGTTGGAGACCTTCTTAGGCTTGTTGCAGATTACGGTTGTCGCCTCGAAGATGTCCGCCATCCTCTTTGAGTTGGTTATAATGTCAGCATCGTACTCAGGTATATCGAACTCAGCCTTATATCTTGCCCTCTTCTCATCCCTGAACTCAGGCTGGCGTGCCTTTACCGCATTAAGCCACTCATCGTCGATGACAACCGGAACAAGGTCAGGCTCAGGGAAATATCTGTAGTCCTGTGCATCCTCCTTAGAGCGCATCGCGTAGGAGTACTCCTTATTGTCATCCCAGCGTCTTGTCTCCTGAACAACCTTTCCGCCGTCCTCGATAATCTCTATCTGTCTCTTCTTCTCAGCCTCGATTGCTCTCGCGATAGCTTTAAACGAGTTGAGATTCTTTGTCTCCGTTCTTGTTCCGAACTCAGAGGCACCAACCTCGCGAACCGAGAGATTCACATCGGCACGCATTGAACCCTCGTTAAGCTTACAGTCTGAAGCACCGAGATACTGAATGATGAGTCTCAGCTTCTCAAGGTATGCAATAACCTCTTCAGCCGAGCGCATATCCGGCTCGGATACTATCTCTATAAGAGGAACTCCCGAACGATTGAAGTCAACAAGCGAGCAGTCCTCCCACTCGTCATGCACAAGCTTTCCCGCATCCTCCTCCATGTGAATCTCGTGGATTCTCACAATCTTTTTTCCTCCATCAGCAGTCTCTATCTCTATGCCGCCGTCATGGCAGATTGGATGATACAGCTGTGAAATCTGGTAGTTCTGTGGATTATCAGGGTAAAAATAATTCTTTCTGTCAAATATATTCTTCCGGTTAATCTCGCAGTTGGTAGCAAGACCTACTGCCATTGCATACTCTACAACCTGCTTGTTGAGAACAGGAAGTGAGCCCGGCATACCTGAACATACCGGACATACATGTGTATTAGGCGCCCCGCCGAATGCAGTGGAGCAACCACAGAAAATCTTAGTCTTTGTAGCAAGTTCTACATGAACCTCAAGTCCAATGACTGTTTCGTATTCTTTCATAATACAAGCCTCCCTCTATCTGTTCTGTTCATAAGTGTACGCCGCGCGGATAAGCGTCTTTTCCGAGAAGCAGTCCCCGATAAGCTGTACGCCAATCGGAAGTCCGTTCTTATCACTTCCGCATGGGACACATATTCCCGGAAGTCCTGCAAGATTAACAGATATTGTGTAAATATCGCCAAGGTACATCTTAATCGGGTCTGATAAGGATTCTCCGAGCTTCGGAGCCGTGGTAGGAGCCGCAGGTCCTAAAATGACGTCATATTTTTCAAACGCCTTGTCAAATTCCTTCTTTATGAGCGCCTTTGTCTTTAATGCCTTGATATAGTAGGCATCGTAGTAGCCGGAACTCAACACGAATGAACCGAGCATAATACGTCTCTTTACCTCCGCTCCGAAGCCCTCGGAACGCGACTTCTTGTACATATTGTGAAGTCCGTCATAGTCCTCGGTTCTGTAGCCGTACTTCACGCCGTCAAAACGTGCAAGGTTCGAGCTCGCCTCCGCAGACGCAATGATATAGTAGGCAGGGATGGCATAATCCACAAGTCCGAGGTCGAACTCTTCTACAATGGCGCCCTTGCTCTCGAGCACCTTTGCCGCAGCCAACACCTTCTCCTTGACCTCCTCGTCGATTCCCTCACCAAAATAGGTTCTCGGAATACCAATCTTAAGTCCTCGTACATCCTCGATGAGTGCCTCGGTAAACTTATAATCCTCAGGCTCTCTTTTTACAGATGTCGAGTCCTTCGCGTCGTATGAAGCGATAGCTTCAAGTACCGTCGCACAGTCCGTAACATCCTTTGTTATAGGTCCAATCTGGTCAAGTGATGAGCCGTATGCGATAAGCCCGTATCTCGAAACTGTTCCATAGGTAGGCTTCATTCCGACAACTCCGCAGTATGAGCTTGGCTGTCTGATGGAACCGCCCGTATCGGAACCAAGTGCATAATAGCACTCATCCGCTGCAACAGCCGCAGCCGAGCCGCCTGACGAACCACCCGGAACATGCTCCGGATTCCTAGGATTCTTCGTAGGCCCGAAAAATGAAGTCTCAGTGGTACTTCCCATGGCAAACTCGTCCATGTTGGTCTTACCTATTATAATAGCTCCCGCCTTCTCAAGATTTAAAACTGCCTCCGATGAGAATGTAGGCTTGAAATTTCCAAGAATCTTAGAAGAACATGTCGTAAGCACGCCCTCAGTACACATATTGTCCTTGATTGCAACTGGTACTCCTGCAAGAGGTCCTGTAAGTGTACCGTCATCTATCTTTTTCTGAATCTCTTCTGCCTTCTTTAAAGCCTGCTCCTCACAGAGCGTCACATAGCAGTTATACTCACCCTCAACGGATTTAATTCTGTCAAATACAGCCTCAACAGCCTCGCGGACAGATATTTCCTTGGTCTTAATCTTTCTGCCAAGCTCTACCGCTGTCATTTTTGCAATATCCATAATCTATCTCCAATCCATAAATACTTAGAATCACTACTATATCCATGAGCTTCATAAAAACAGCCTTTAAAAATATCAAACTGTTATATAAGCCAATCTTACAATAGCAATACATAACATATATCAGAAATATAAAATATGCCACATCGTTAATTCGATTCCAAATATCTATTCTTAATTTTATATTTAAAATTTTCCACTGTATTTATTCCACAGTCTTAGGCACCATATAGAAGCCGTCCTTCTCCTCAGGCGCATTGGCAAGCATATTCTCGCTGTCATCGCCGTTAGTCACGACATCCTCGCGGAACACATTTTTTACCGGAAACACATTCGACATCGGCTGCACTCCGTCCGTATCCAGCTCATTGAGCATATCAATATAATTTAACATATTTCCCATATCCTTCTTGGCAGCTTCCTTCTCCTCATTGGAGAGTTCCAGCTTTGCAAGGATACCCACATACTCTATGGTCTCGTCTGTAATTACATTTGCCATCTGCGTATTCTCCTTTTGCTTTTATACTGCAATTAATTAAATCTTTTTAATCGTAGCACATTTTGTTTTTTATGACAAGTTTAAACATCTTTAAAAAGGCAATTATTAATACAAAAGGGCACGAACCACAAATGGCTCATACCCTTGGCTGTGAACCCTTATAAGTCCACACATTTATCTATCAATACTCTCTTTAACAATTCATTCTCTTCTCTTATATTTTATATTTTATCAGCATATTACAAACGCTGATATTTCCTACATTCCGGGCATATCTGCTTTGCCAAATATCACTATTTTCACTTCGAGTTTTCCTCCGAGTTTTCCTTCGAGTTTTTTCTAAAAATAACTCGAAAGAAACTCGAAACACTTTCCGTATTCCTACTAAACGTCAACATATGTAACTCATGAAAACAGCAATTATTATAGGTAACTAATATATAGTCTCACGAATAGTGCCACTAATTGGAACAGCATCATACCTATTAAACAACACAAGATTACCTTTCGAGTTTTCCTTCGAGTTTTTTCTAAAAATAACTCGAAGGAAAACTCGAAATACTAAATTATTACATAATATGATTTATTTCCTCGTCTGCAAATATCTATCAATTTCTCATTCCTCATCTTATCAATGACACTTCTAGCCTGTTGCTTAGTAAATCCACACATCTCCTGTATCTTAGCAGATGTTATCTGCTCATTTGTCTGTAAATATTCTAAAATCATATTTTTAGCCTTGATATACTGAACTGTTTTGTCTCTTGTATATTCCACGTCTGATTTTAGTGCCTCGTAAACCTTAGCTGTGAGCATATATTCCTTGCCAACAATCTCTATCAAACCTCTGCTAATCAGCTCATTGCATGACTTTTTTGTTTCGTCCAGAGATTTTTGGACTTTTCTTGATAGTTCCGATAGCTGCTCTTTTCTATTGTCCATTAAGTCTCTTAATATCATCATCTCAGCCAAAGGCATAATTTTACTATTCTTATCCTGTACTTCGGTAATAAACTTAACAAATTCTGTGTTATCTATTGCACTGAATATTGTCAAAGAAACTGCATCATTAAATGATCTGTATCTTGGGTATGGCTTACCCATTGAAACCATGTCCTTAAAGATGATATCTACTCCCTGACCTGTTCTCTGAACATATTTCAAATTCTGAAGTGTCTCTGCTATCAGCTTATTCCTTGGTATAGATGGATGTGTTATAATATTGTCCTCTGTAATTCCATCAAGGAATCCGCCTGGATTTTCAATAACTATTCTATCCGGATATTGTTTTACATAAACTGCTGCATTGCTCTGATAGTCTCTATGAGACAATGCATTGAGAAGTGCTTCCTGAAATACTCTCTCCGGAAAATCTTCCACCTCAAGTCTGAATAATCCTACCTGAATGTTCTCTATCTTACTGTATGCTTGTACCCTCTCTGTCAACTTGTCAATAACGCTTATTAACGGCAGCTTCAAATCAAGTCTTGCATCGTATTCTTCTAAATTATCAGCTGAATAATGCAAATATATAACTTCCGCCTGCGGTAACAATCTTTGAATTGAGGTTTCTTTTCCCACAAAGAGCAGACCTGCAATAGTCAGCCGTTCTACATCTCCATCATATTTTATAAGCTGTAAGTCTCTCAAAAAATCTATGTCATCCAAATCCGGTAATGTGGATTTAGAATCCCTGACTCTTAGCTTTTCCTTCAGGCTGTACACTTCTAACTTATTTACATCATCCAAAGTACTTTCGCCTATAATTCTGCCAGAAAAATCCGGATTCTGTGCAGAAGAATAAACATTGCTCATCTCATCCGGATATGCAGGTTTTGAATTTCTACCTAATCTCTTCAGACATCTGCCATCTGTAGTGGTATATGTCTTTCCATCTGCTTTAACTGATATTGCAATAACCAGTTTTCCTTGATACTCGAAGTCTGATATTTCTGTAAATAATGGTGGCACAGTTCTATCATAAATTCCCTCAATAATACGCTGACCATCATAGTTCCTGTCACAACCAGTAACTTCAATTGGGTTATCTTCCACACCAAAATAAACTGTTCCACCCTTAGTATTTGCAAATGCTATTAATTCATCAACAGCAAGCGAAATTATCTCTTTCATATTTCTTGCATTAACCCATGACTTAAATTCAATTGTATCTGTTTCCTCAGCATCTAATATTTCTTTAAATTTTTCTTCGGTCATTAGTGTTACACCTTCTTTCCTAATAAACATTCATATCTAATCTGGCAATAAATATTCTTTCGTAATCCCCTTACTTTTAAGTTCATTCATTATTGCATTTTTTAATTTAGTCGGAATAATAATCTTAACTAAAGAATGCCCTCCATCTAATTCTCTCGGAACTGCTACTTCGTGTGGACAAATTATATTATCTCCTGCATTCAGAGTTGTCCGCATTTCATCAATCGGTGTTTCAAATTTCACTCCACACACATATAAGCATCCTTAATCCTCGCATTATGATATTACAAAAGCAAATATTTTTGTTACTTCCAAAACATATAACGGCTATCTCTTAAATTTCTTTGCCTTTTTTCATATTTCCACTTAAAATAGTCATCTATATTTTTATTGGAATACTCACCCTCTAATTCAAAATTATATTCATGCATATTCATATTATAAACATCTATATTCTTATATTGTGCAAAACGGTATAAGTATTCTTGATTATCAATCGGCATCCTGCAACCAATATATATTGCCTTTATCGGAAAAAAAGGAATCATATTTTCATATATTTTACATATATCTATTGGCAATAAAAGGCGCCATTCATTTTCATATCTCCATGAAGAAGACTTTGTAAGAAATGAGAGCAGAATGCTTTTATCAAATTCCATTTGCTCATATGTTGTGAATGGTATCATGTTTACATATTTATATACTTTTCTTTTACTTAAAACTACCTGTCTTGACCCATATTCACAAGGCAACAATCCACCCAAAACCATTGCATTTTCCTTATTATCCACAATTGGTTTTGTTAAATCATACTCAACGCAAAATCCTTCGTGATTCTGAGCATAATGTGCCCATAATTCCATATATGATTTCAATTTAAATCTACTAATATCTGCAAATGATGTAATCCTCACAACATTTTTTCTAAGTTCCTTTAGTCTTTGTTCATATTTTACTTTGAAGTCATATAATTCATTTTGAATTTCATCACTTCCAATACGATATTCCCTCATATTTGCATCATAACATATATGACTAATCATACTGTCAAAAGTGCTATATACATTTACATTTTCCCAATCTCCACAATAGCTATATTTTAGTTTATCAAACTCTTCTAACGACAAAATCCCACGACTTACAGCATTAGTTTTTGTTAAATAATCTATCAAAGACTGTTTTAAATATTCATTTTTGTTTGCACACAATACACAGTCAAATGGGTCATTAAAATTATTGGGATCGTTCATAAATACAGCATTTGTTTCTAAACATTTTAAGCTATTATGATTAAATGGATAAAACTTGAACATACTCTTTGGCATGTGTTCCATTTTTTCTGAATATCCTTCCCACATAGCCTCAAATAAATTTATTTTTTTATTAATAGCATATTGAACTCTATTTCTTATCCAAGCTTTTTCCCATCTACCTTTATAAAACTTACTTCTGTAATCATTTTTATTATACAATGATACTTCTCTATTGTATTCCCATTTTTGTGGTTCTCTACGCATTAACTTACCTCGTTAATTTAACTTTGTAATTGTATATCCGCTTACATTATCAAATACATATTCTTGCATCAATTCATCAATATATTTACGCCACCTCTTTATACCTCATAAATACATACTCATAAATTTTCTGTCTATATGCAAATATAGCATTATCAGAATAACTCTCTGGTAATTCTTCCCAGAGTATCGTGCCTATAAGAGTATCAACTTCTGCCTTTGTCTCCTGCTTCTCAGTCCAATGGTCAAGTTCAGATATCTTTTCTTTTATCTTTTCCAGCAAGTCTACCGCAACTTTCTTTATTTTATTGATATCTTCTTTTGAAAGATTTTCATTGAAAAGCATATCATATAATGACAGTTCTTCATCACTTGTAAAGCCCTCTCTGACATAACGTTTTTCTTCCTGATTCATAGAATTAGCCAGATTCATCAAGTCCATAAATGTCTTTTCAATGTTTGCCCTGTCCTGCTCATTATTATATTCATCAATGATTGTCTGATATCTTTCATAATAATCCACACGACTTGGATTTTCTTTGAGCATACTGTCTAATCTTGTTTGAATCAGTTCAGCCAAATCTGTAATGAGCAGATTCTTTTTCTTTGTCTTTGCAAACTCTCTTCGAAGCAAATCAAAATCTATTCTACTGATATCGAAACGCTTGGCTATGTCGTTATTATTAGATTCCTGTTCAATCATTATATATTCACCCAGGATCCCATTAATCTGAACCATCAAATCGACATTGTCAACATGCTTCTTCTTTTTCTTTAGTTCATCAGCTATTGCTATGAGTGCATCTTTTCTATCTCTATCCACATCTGATATATCATCTCTATCGAGATACTTCATCATTCGGTTGATTTCATTTGCATATGTCGTAAACTGCTTGCGTGATTCTCGGCTATCAGAAACAGCATTTGCCGCTGTCTGTAGTAATGCTAATTTTGAAAAGTCTTTTGCCTTAATCAAATCCTCCAACTCAAAATTTTTGCTACATAAAAATTCTATAGCTGCTGATATAGTTTCCAGCACGTGCTCTATAAGTTCTTCCTTATCTATTGTTGGATCAGTTTCCCTTCCTCCAACATTTGCTGTATAGTCTGCAAGTGCTTTACGAAGTGCCTTTACTATGCCAATATAGTCAATAATAAGTCCGTTACTCTTGCCCTCTGCCACACGATTAGCTCTTGCTATTGTCTGCATGAGAGTATGTGCTTTCAATGGTTTATCAAGATATAAGCATGATAAGCACTTTACATCAAATCCTGTAAGCCACATAGCACATATAAACACTACACGAAGTGGATTATCTTTATCCTTAAACTCCTTATCGAGTTCTCTTTTCTCCATCTTCTCACGATGTGGTTTTATATCAAGATTCCATTTTTTAAATGTCTGAATCTCATTCTGCTCCTGAGAAATAACAACTGCCATTTCAGTTTCTTTCATCCATTTAATCTTGCGTTCCAGTTCCTGTGCTTCCTGCTGTGATACTTTTGATTTTATGCCTTCTAATCGTTTAATTTCTTCTTTCCAATAATCCTGCACAAGGTTATACATACGAACACAAGTCACTTTATTCAGGCACACAAACATAGCCTTACCACTTGTCCATAAATCCGAATAATGAGAAACAAAGTCTTTGGCTACAGATTTAAGCCTTTGTGGTGCTGTCATGATATGAATCTCTTTCTTAAACTCACGCTCCAGCTTTTCTGTCTGATCCGGATCTAAATCTGCTGCCTCAATCGCATCCAATATCCTATCCGTAATATCCGGATTATCTAAATCCAAAATCTTCTCTCCACGATTCTCATAATACAACGGAACAGTTGCTTTATCCTCAACTGCTCTCTTAAAATCATAGATAGAGATATATCCACCAAATGTTCTCTCTGTAATATTGTCATTCGATAATAATGGCGTTCCAGTAAAACCAATACGTGCGGCTGTAGGCAGCAAATTCATCATATTATCTGCAAATATTCCATACTGACTCCTATGTGCTTCATCGGACATTATAATAATGTCATGATCTGGTATGATTGGCTGTACGTCTTTCTTATTAAATTTCTGAATCAAAGTGAATATAAAGCTTGGGTTTCCTTGCAATTTGGTTATAAGGTCGTCACCGCTCGTAGCAATATACTTTGCAGCCTTTGTTTTCCCAAGTAATCCGCAATTCTCAAAAGTATCGCTAATCTGTGTATTTAACTCATCCCTGTCTGTCAAAATCACAATCGTTGGAGAACCTACAAATTTTCGCCGAATTTTCTGTGATAAAAATACCATAGAATAACTTTTACCAGAACCTTGTGTATGCCAGAACACACCAAGTTTTCCATTATTCAATTTGCGTGCTTCATACGCCTTAACAGCCTCATTTACACCCAAATACTGGTGATTTCGTGCTAGAATCTTTACTGTTTTTCCATCTGAATGGTCAAATAGTATGAAATTCTCCAACAAATCAAGAAAGTTATCCTTTCTGCATATACCTCTAAGCATCGTTTCAAGTGCAACATTACCTTCTTCCTGCTCAGATAATCTTTTCCACTCATGGAAGAATTCATATTTGCTGCCTAATGTTCCCACTTTAGCCTCTGTTCCATTGGACAACATAAGAAATGCATTATAATAAAACAAATGCGGTATTGTATCAAGATAGTCTGTATAGTTATCTGTGTATGCATTCTGCACATCTACAGAATTCTTCTTCAATTCTATAAAAAGAAGTGGTATTCCATTTACAAAACCCACAATATCTGTGCGTCTCCGATAAAGATCTCCATGTATTTTCATTTCCTTAATAGCAAGGAAATCATTATTACCTGGATTTTTAAAATCAATGACTATTGCCTTCTTCTCCTCAATCTGACCATTCGGCTTTTTCACCTTCACTGGAATACCATCTCTTATGCATCTATACTTTTCCTCATTTATCTGCATAAGAGAAGCTGATGACATATGACTTTCAAATGTTTTTATGGCATCTTCAAGTAATGCCGGAGTAAGCCATGGGTTGAGTTTGGAAAGTGCCTGCCTGAAATATTTCACAAGAAGAATTTCCTTATATGATTTCCTGCCAAATGTGCCAGTTTCACCCAGAACTTCTGTGTTATAGGCAAGTTCTACACGCCAACCAAGTTCATCTTCAAGAAGGTGACCAGCACTTTCCTGTACTAATATATTTTCAGAATAATCATAGCTCATAGTGACACCTCTCAATCAACAATTTATTTTCTATACCATTCTACAGCGTAATCATCTTCTTCACTTCCAGCATAATGTCCAACAATTCTATCCACACGTTCAAGCTCGGTCAAAAGTTGCAAGACGTATTCCTTATCTAATCCCAGCATCTCCGCTATTGCACTCGCAGTTGCTCTGCTCTCACAACAAACTATTTTGAAAATTTTATATTTATAAGCCTCATCCTCTGTTTCTGTATGTACAACAATATTCTGAATGGGATGCTTATTATCAACCAGTTTAAAAATATTTCTATGAAATTTCTCATCATCCTCTTTCATTTTTTTCAAATGCTGCGAAACATCCTCAATCGGAGATGTATACACAAGAAACATTCCATATTGATTTAAATCTATTGTTGTATGCTCTGAATACTGGTCATACGCTATATCAATTTCCACAACATTCTTAGCTATTTGAGAAAACTGTGGTTGTCCACCTAGACATATATATATCTTTTGTCTACTTGCTAAATACAGCTTAGCAGTTGCAAGTTTTTCTAATTGCTCTCTTTCTCTACCTTCATCTATGCCATTAATGAATTCTTTATTGATTTTGATGCTTACATTGTGTGCTGGTATATTTCCTTCGTTTTCAATAATAAAGCACATCAACCCAGAGCGAATAATATCAAAATGGATTGTAACATTTGGACGATTAGCTATATTATATTGTCTTATCATTTCATCTGTCTGCATTTTTGCAGCTTTAGCTGATTTTCCATTAAAATAGCAAATAATGATTGTAGCAACTACATATATTGCCGTTATAATAACCATTAACCAATCTGTCATTATATCTCTATCTCTCCATTCATAAGTTTTGGTAATAATCTATCTCTTGCCTCTGTCAACTTAACTATTTGGTTTCTTTTACATTGAATCTCCTCAAAAATTTTACTACAGAATTTATCAAACATATTAGCGATTTCCATGGTTGGAATCAATACCTTTTCTGCCTTAAGATATTTAAAATGCCTTGCGTAATGATAATTAGATAAATCAATACTAACCAAACTACAGTACAATAATGATTGCGGCATTTCATCACAATTCGAGATTATTAATTGAGTTCCATCTGCTCCTTTTGCAAATGGAAATTGAATATACTTCAATACCCTTGTATGATCTCCAAAAACAATAATAGGGACATCCTTCTTTACCAATGCTTCTGTATCATTTGTGTACCCAGCTATAAAATCTCTACTTTGATCTATGATAGGAATTAACCCGTTTTTTTGATAATTGCATGTCATAATCTGTTTACTTCGGACTGGCTTCTCAATAACTTCCCCAACAGTTCGGTTCTTCCATCCCTCTGGCACACCATCAACAATCTTTACATTCTCATATCCCGGAAAATGAAAATCTACAAACCATTCTCTGTACAAACATTCCGTTGCCTCTTCCAATAATTTAATTTGCTTTTTGTTGTTCTCTATTAAATTATCATATAAAGACAACCATTGCGCTATTCTCACCTGTGAATCATAGTCAGGCACAGTTGCAGCATAATCTGCCAATCGCCCCTGACTCAAGTTTTGTATATTTGCTCCAACAGCGGTTCCCGCCATTGCTTTCCTGAATGACTGATTTTTAAAATGATACGTCCAAAATGTTGGATTATGTTTAGTCGTATCTTTCAATCTTGCCCTTATACAAAACCCCGAATATGTAACTTTATCTGCTTTATTATCAATCAACATGCATCTACCTACAAGTTCCTTATTACCATTAGAGCGAACAAATACTATATCCCCCGGATACAAATAATCATTTGACTTTACAACTTCTTCCTTCACTTCTGTAAGAGAATCATATTCTGGTGAGAATTTATCTCCAAAATTTGACACCCCTATTATTTTAATACCTTTACCATAATCATCCTTTCCAAAATTTATTCCATTACTAAATTCTGCAATATCTCCAAGTCTGACTTTTTCCCAACTCATAACCCCATCTCCTTCATATTCTGTGAGATAGTATTCATCAAATTATTTGATTCTGCCTGCAATGCTAAAAGTTCTTGATGTATCTCTGTCATTCGCTCTTCAAAATCCACACCATCATCTTCCACAGGTGCTACACCAACATAGGCTCCCGGAGTGAGAGACCATCCCTTTTCTTCAATGCTGATTCCATCTTTATCATCACATTTAGCGTCGTCTGTTGTATAAGCAACTTTACATAGCCCAAGAATATCACGATACTCTCCATCGCCAAATTTTTCATATAGCCAATTCGCTTCTTTAGCTATTGTAAGCTTTTCTGCAAGTTCGGAAATTTTTTCACAATATTCCGTCTGTGTTTTTTTCTTTTCTCGCTTATCTGCTGCCTCAACTGCTTCTTTTGCTTCTGCACGAAGTTTTTTCACTCTTTCAGTCAAATAATGAACCTGTTCATCAAATAATTTGTCACTTCCAAGTGCATTTCTGTATTCACAAAGCAATGCTGTATATTTCTCGCTTTCTCCACGATATAACCAGACAATAGCATTCAGATTTTTAAGCTGCCATTCTGACCATTCATTCAGCGTTCGATCAACTTCTGTATAATAGTTTCTCGCATCAATAAAGAGAACTTTGTTCTTCAATTCTTCCTTTTTGCCTTTATCAAAGAACCATAATGAACACGGAAGGCTCTTTGTATAGAAGAAATTGTTACCTACACTTATCATCACATCAACATGACCAGTTTTGACAAGTTTTTCTCTTATATCCTTATCGCTTCCCTGACTGTCTGTTGCAGAGGAAGCCATAACAAATCCTGCTCTGCCCTTTTCGTTGAGATAAGCATAAAAGTACGAAATCCATAGATAATTTGCGTTTCCAATTTCTTTATTCTTATTCTCCTTCGGACAACCAAATGGAAGTCTTCCTGCACTGGATGTTGATTCTGCCTTTACCTTGTCCACATTGAATGGCGGATTTGCCATTACATAATCGCAGCAGCCTTCAAGGTTATGAGCATCATGATAAAATGTATTCGCTTCATCACCAGATTTTATTACCCCTGTAAGCCCATGAACTGCCATATTCATAAGACAAAGCTGCGCGTTATATTCCACTTTCTCCTGTCCATAAAATGTCATACTACTATTTGCCTGTAACCCAGCTTCATTTACAAAATCACCTGTCTGCACAAACATACCGCCTGAACCACATGCCGGATCAAGAAGCACTCCTGATGTCGGCTCTAATATATTAACAATCATTTTCACAAGAGATTTTGGCGTAAAGAATACTCCGTCATCCGAAGCTATATTTTTCGCAAATTTATTAAGGAAATACTCATAAATTCTACCTATTACATCTCCATCAACTTCATCAAGTGCATTGTTATTGAATATACGAAGCAGCTCTCCCAATAGTTCATCAGAAAAATCCGTATAACTTTTAGGCAATACGCCTGCTAACTGTTCACTTTGCTGTTCTACAAGCTCCATAGCATTATTTACTACTTCACCCATACTATTCATTGGCTGTCCAGTAATATTTTTCAAATTTGCAGCTGCTATATTTTCAGGAAGATTCACGAAATAATCATACTGTGCTTCTCTTGGCAAAAACAGTGCACTTTTTGCAGAAAAATCCTTAGCTTCTACAGGCATTCGCCTACCATTACGCATTGGTCTATTCTTTAATATCTCTGCTTCCACCATTTTAAATCGACTATACGCATATCTTAAAAAGAGTAGTCCAAGCACCGGCATACAATACTGGTTTGATGTCAGTTTTGAACCTGCTCTTAGTAAATCTGCTGATTCCCATAAATCTGCTTCTAACTTCTTTATACTTCTGTTATCCATTATTTTTCTCCTTTTACCTTATCTTTTCCTATCCAATCCAATGTAGGCATATTTACTTGCTCCCTATCTATAATTATTGCAGTTTTTCTATTGTCTCAATTATCATTTCAGCCTTATCCGTTAACACATACTTTCCTCTTGTTTTTTGCTCAACGAAATCCTGTTTTTGTAATGCACTAAACATACTATTAATCTTCATTTTGCTGCATTTCAAAGTTGTAGCTATCTGTTGTTGTGTTAATGGAATCACTTTCTCGTCTAATATTGTAACTTCATTATCATGCATCAATTTCAAAAGGTCATAATAATCATTCAAAAATAATCCGATACCCATATTTTCTCCCTTAGTTGCAAATAAAAATGTATAGATAAATTATAGCACATTTATGTTGTATTATAAATATCATTTTTTTGTTATCTAAAAGTGTTGTATCAATTCTGTAATTTATTATATTTATCCTTAACATAAAGTAAATAAGCTTTCACACATAATACTGTGAAAGCCTCATACCATAGAAAAAGTGGCACTAGAATATGAATTCCAGCGCCACTGCTTTAATAACATTTATCCCGAAACACCGTCTCCTATAGCTTACTGCTTCTCATCCAGATACAGCTGAACTCTGTCCTGTATAAGCTGTGCCGCCCTCTCCGGTGTGCTCTGTCCTGCAAAGAGACTGTCAAGCTCCTCATAAATAATATTATCGATTGTCTCATTGCTTGTGCTTAAGGCACCGATATGTTCTATAAGATACCTGACATGCTCCACATCCTCAGCCGTGGCTGCGTAGTAAGTCTGTCCGTTCATTGAACCCTTTTCCTTCTGCCGCACATTTCCGTCAGCATCGTACACAATCTCACCATTCT
>ERZ791734.1198-NODE-1198-length-24480-cov-9.110461_pt1 | contig 24480 bp, 26 predicted proteins | sample MGYA00509953_ERZ791734 | MGnify/ENA primary metagenome ERZ791734 (study PRJEB30046, sample SAMN00792038) | human gut metagenome | study: EMG produced TPA metagenomics assembly of the A metagenome-wide association study of gut microbiota in type 2...
AGAAACTTATTAACCAAGTAGTCTTGATTGACTACACCATTATTATACTAGGAGATGAGATGTATGGAGATTTTAAAGTTATCTACTAAATACAAGGTACGGAGATTAGATAAGCAGGATGTGGATATTATCTATGATGTGAGTTATCCTAATGCTATTTTTTATCAATATCATCCACCTGTTGTTACAAGAGAAAGTATATTGAAGGATATGGAGGCATTGCCACCGGGAAAAGGTGAGGAAGATAAGTTATATCTGGGTTTCTTTGAGAAAGAAACACTGGTAGCGGTTATGGACCTTATTTTGAAGTATCCGGAGGAAGAAACAGCATATATCGGATTGTTTATGACAGATATAAAGTATCAAAATAAAGGGATTGGTTCACATATCATAGAAGAAGTAACTGAGCAGTTAAAACTTTGTGGGTATTTAAAAGTGAGACTTGGTGTTGATAAGGGAAACCCTCAGAGTTTTGCTTTTTGGACAAAGAATCAGTTTAAAGTAGTAGCAGAAAAAGAGTACATTATTATGGAGAAAAAATTGTGAGGTGAAGCGCTAAACATTATTTCCTAAGCTGCATATACAAAAATGCCATGTCCAGTGGCTGCCTAAAGCAAGCATTGAGATATTATTGAGTTTGAATAGTAAACAGAGCTTCATAAATGGCGTAAACAAGCCATTTATGGGGCTTTTTCTTTTATCGTGATACCTATATGATACCTGTTTTGATAGTACCACAGATATTAATGAGTACTAAACAGAAGTGTCATAGGTATTATCTATTATCACATTTCTTTTTATTTTCAAAAAACATTCCAATTATCACATGGTCAAAAAACGACAAATATTCATGAAATAGAACCAGTTTTGCGTATTGGTGATTATGAGGTTTCATATTATCATGCCAATGCAGTAAAAAAGACCACCATAGAATATATTTTTGCAGATTTCGACCATGAGAGAATATTCCGCAATCAGAGGACTGCATTTAAAATATCATATGTAGGGAATACACCAGAAATTGGTGGAAAATAGTGAAGAAACACCAATGGTGTCACTTCCGTAAATTTATGGTTTACTGTAGAATTTATAAATGTGGAAAGCACCAGGAATATAAAAAAGTCCGTAATAGTACCCATTTTTGAGAAAAAGACCCATTCCTGTCCCTTTTAAAAATTGAGATATGAAAATACAATAACTGTAACAGATTTTCATGGATGGGTATTACAAATACATACCGGCTACTGCTGGAGAAAGGAGGTGAAGCACCTATGGAGAAGAAGTTATATTACACAGCAAATGAGGTGTCTGAGATACTTGGTATATCGGTATCTCATGCATACAAGGTTATCAGAGAAGCTAATGAGGAGCTTAAGGCGAAAGGTTATTTTGTCAGAGCTGGCAGAGTAAGCCGTAAGTATCTTGATAGCAAGGTTTATGACTTATGCGACAGAACAGCATAAGGGAAAGGAGCAGTTGTATGGCAGCATACAAGGATGAGGCGAGGGGCACGTGGTATGTGTCCTTCCATTACAACGATTGGACAGGTAAAAACAGAAGAAAGTTGAAGCGTGGCTTTCGGACGAGGAAGGAGGCATTGGAGTATGAGCAGAAGTTCAGATTACAGCAGGCAACCAATCTGGATATGAATTTTGCAGATTTCTATAAACTGTATGAGGATGATATGAAGCCGAAACTTAAGCTGAATACCTGGCGGACTAAGGAAGTTATTTTTGAAAAGAAGCTGATTCCATATTTTAAAGATAAGAAGATGAATGAAATCAGTCCTGCGGATATTATCAAATGGCAGAATGAGATGATAAAGTATCGGAATGATGGAAAGCCTTATAAACTAACTTATTTGAAGAAAATGCAGTCGGAGCTTTCAGCCATATTTAATCATGCAGTCAGATTTTATAACCTTAGAGAAAATCCTGTTGTAAAGGCAGGAACTATAGGAAAAGGCAAAGCTGATGAAATGAATTTCTGGACAAAGGAAGAATATCTTAAATTCATTGCATGTGTTAAGGACAAGCCAATATCATATTATGCGTTTCAGATTCTTTACTGGTGCGGAATAAGAGAAGGAGAACTGCTTGCACTTACTCCAGCAGATATTGATTTTGAGAATAAAAAACTCCACATTACAAAGTCATACCAGCATATCAATAGTGAGGATATTATCACAGATCCAAAGACAGAGAAGAGCAAGCGAGATGTTGTAATTCCAGATTTTTTGGTAGAAGAGCTAAAACAGCTCATAGGAATGCTGTATGGATATGGTAAGGATGACAGAATATTTCAGATTACAAAATCATATCTGCACCATGAAATGAGCAGAGGTGCAAAAGCAGCTGGAGTTAAAAGAATAAGAATTCATGATCTCAGGCATTCGCACGTTTCAATGCTCATCAAGCTTGGTTTTTCTGCGGTGGCAATAGCCAACAGAGTAGGACATGAGAGTCAGGCAATAACATTCCGTTATGCTCATATGTTTCCAACAGAACAGATTGAGATGGCGAACATGCTTAATTCTGAGTTTGCAACAGAAACAGAGAAGGGAGATGCTGCATCATGAGTGGAGTTCATAAGAATCCGACAATCAGTTTTCGTATATCAGACTATGAAAGGCGTGAAATTGAAGCAAGAATAAAGATGAGTGGAATGATGAAGAAAACATTTTTTACAAGATGTTGTATTTATAGTCGAATCTGTGTTGTAGGTAAGAAAGAAACGATATATGGGAAATGTATCATACTCTGCTCATATAAGCAATGGCAAGAGTGCGATAACAAGTAAAAAAGCACTTGCGGGAGTTGCAAAGCATAACCTGCGTAAATATAAGTCTGCAGATTACAGCTCAGAAAATATAAGGCTGATTTATGGAACAACAGATTTGTTTCAGGATGTTAAGAGGGTATATCACAGAGAATTTGATGATGTGGTAAAGGAATATAACAGCAGACAGAAAAGAGAAGACAGAAAGATAAAGGATTACTTTGAACATGTTGCAGGTCTTAATCAGGATATGGCAGTTGAGATTATCTTTCAATGTGGGGACAAGAAATACTGGGAAGAACATTGGAAAAATAAAGATTATATGTCTGAAGTGTTTGATTATATTCTTGACTGCCTGCAAAAGCTACTGCCGGAGTTCAAGATTACGAATGCAGTCATACACTTTGATGAAGCCAGTCCGCATATGCATGTGGTAGGCGTTCCAGTATGGGAAGGAGCAAAGCGTGGCTTATCTAAGAAAGTATCAAAAAGAAATGTGTTTACACCACAAACATTATCTGTAATTCTTCAAGATAAACTGCGGGATGAGGCAAGCTATGGTTTTGAATGTTATTTCAAGGAACAGCTGGCAGAGAAGAAAAAGGGTCGTAACAATGACTTGTCTGTGACAGAATATAAGGTAGCACAGGAAAGGAAGAAACTTGTAGATATAAAGCAGCAGAACAATGAAGAACAGGAGAAAAATACTAAACTGAGAAGCAATAACGCAAGCATTTCATATCAGATTGCAACACAGGAACAACGTCATAGCAGAAATCTGGATGTTATAGCTGCTGATGAGGACAGGCTGGAGGCAGTCAGAAGTAGTATTAATGCAGCAGAAACGGAATATGCAAAATATGCGGATATGATTACGGATAAAAAGAATAATCTGGAACTTCTTTTTTCTAAGGAAAGTGAACTGATTGAAAGAACAAAAATTGCAGAGAGCGTATACGATATGTTCCGACAGGGTGGAACTGATGATGTCAGGGAGAAGCTTATTGATGTAATGTATGAGAACCAGAAGCTTAGAGAAGAAAATACGACTTTGAAAGAACTGCTGGAGAAGGCGTATGAGTTTATGAAGCAGTTTGTGATTGATGGAGTTAGCTTGTTGAAAAGGTTTCTGGAGAGTGTTGGAAAGGTGGTTTGTAAGGATAAAAATAAGTGAAATAGATAACAGAAAAATAATATTTTAAAATCTAAATATATGTGATATAATTGATGCATCGCTTAGAGTTTGAAAATACAGGAGACCAGTTAAATGGGTATTAAATTATTATTGAATGATTATTATGATTTACTTAAATTAATGCATGATAATGAAGCTATTATATTAGATGAAAAGGTGATACCTTTGACACAGCAACAGATAGCAACGACATTAAATTACAGTAAGATGAAAGTTAATAGCATGTTTGGCGTGCTTCAAAAAGAAGGTTTTGTTGAACAAAAGACACGGGGCAAGTACGTTTTAACGGACACTGCGGAGAGTATAATAAAAACAATAGAAAAACTATCTGATTGACGAGTTAGTAAAAACAGGAGGACAAGATGGATTTAGATAGATTGAAGGATTTGATAAAGAAATATCGCGAAAATATGAAATATTATCACGATACAAAAAATGCCTATAATGAAACCGAATGTAGAGATGAATATATAAATCTATTGTTGGAGTGCTTTGGGTGGGATGTACAAAATGTACAAGGAAAATCACCTCAATATAAAGAGGTAGTTGTGGAAAGATTTTCTAATTGTTCTGAAAGACCAGATTATACATTAACATTGAATGGAGTATCTAAATTATTTGTAGAAGCCAAAAAACCGAGTGTGGATATAGTTATGGAAACAGAACCTGCTATTCAAGCAAGAAAATATGGTTGGAATGCAAATCATGCTATGGTGATACTAACCAATTTTGAAGATATGCTGATATATGATACAACAATAAAACCAGCACCTGGAGATAATGCAAGAACAGCTTTGTATCGAAAATATTATTTTGAAGAATACGCTAAAAAATTTGATGAGATCAATGCACTCGTTTCTAAAGAAAGCGTTTATAGTGGAGCATATGATAATTTTGTAGCCGAGAATTTTCAAGAAAGTGAAAAATATCATACAAAGATTGATAACATTTTTTTAGAGCAGATTAATTTGTGGCGGTTAGAGATAGGAAGGCATTTGTATTCCAATAATGTTAGGTATCATGATGAACGTGTATTAAACGATGTGGTTCAGGAATTTATCAATCAGATTATTTTTTTACGTATATGTGAAGATAGAAAACTCCCGCTGTACAAGAAATTATATGAAATGACAGGAGATAAAACAGAACTACAGAAGATATTAACAGAAACATTTAGGGAAGCTGATAAAAAGTATAATTCAGGCCTTTTTAAGGGAGAAAATCCTATATTCGACCTAAGCACAGATGTTATATTTGATATGATTGAAATGTTATATTATCCTAAGACACCATACTTATTTAACATAATAGAACCAAGTGTTTTAGGAAAAATATATGAATCATTTTTGGCTGAAAGTTTAACAATATCTGGAGGAGAGGTTTTATTAGCTAAGAAAAATGAATATAAAAATAGATCTGTTGTCAGTACCCCAGTTGAAATTGTTAAATATATGGTAAAAAATACCTTAGATCCAATATGTAAAGGAAAGAGTCCAAAAGATATTGCTGATCTAAGAATAGCAGATATTGCGTGTGGTTCAGGTGTCTTTTTAGAAGAGGCATACCAGTTTATTATTGATTACTGTGAAAAGTGGTATTTGGAAAATAATCCTGATTATCTTCTTGAAATGGAAAATGGTAAGAAAAAACTGCCAATTGTTGATAAGCGCGAAATTTTGAAGAAGTGTATTTATGGTGTTGATATTGATATCCATGCAGTAGAAGTTAGCAAATTTTCTTTGCTGCTTAAGTTATTGGAGAATGAGACAGAACCATCGGTTAAAGAGGTAGAACCTATTTTGCCAAATCTTGACGAAAATATTTTATCAGGGAATTCTCTTATATCTGATAAAGATGTTGAAAATATTGAATTATCAGTTGATGAATTGGTAAAGATGTCGCCATTTGATTGGAACAGTATTAATAATGGTGGCAAGTTTGATGCGATTCTTGGAAATCCACCTTATGTAAAGACTGAAGATATGAATGTGTTGTCAGGGGAAGCTGAATTTTCGATATATAAGAATAAGTACAAAACAGCATTTAAACAATTTGATAAGTATTATTTGTTTGTAGAGCAAGCATTTGAACTGCTGAAAGATTCAGGGGTATTGTGCTACATTATCCCAAATAAGTTTTATAAAATTGCATCGGGACAAGAACTAAGAAATCTTATTTGTGGCAACATATCTGAAATTGTAGATTTTGGAGATGCACAGTTATTTCCGGATAAGACAATTTATAGTGCAATTGTTACCATTGGAAAAAGAGCTAATTCAAATGTAAAGTACTCATATGTTAAATCTGTAACTGATTTGTGGACAGGATATAATGTTAATAGTGTAGAAATCAAAAATATAGATTTAACGAAAAATCCATGGAGTCTTACGACTGATACGAACTTTATGCAGCTTATAAGTGATATTCGGGACAAGGCGGTGCCTCTTTTTAAGGTGGTTAATATATTTAATGGTATTCAGACGAGTGCAGAAAGACCTGAAAAATTTTCGAATAAAAAGGAAGTATACTGGTTCGATTATTCTTGCATAGAATCAGAAGATGAAAAGTGTATTAATATTGAAAGATTCGGAGAACATTACAGTATTGAAAAGGATATCTTGAAGCCATATTTTAAGCCGACAAAAGCAAGTGAAAAGGGAATGAATACGTATTCTGTATTATCGACTGATAAAAAAATTATTTTTCCATATGATACAAAAGGAAAATTAATTGATATGGACACTATGCAGAAAAAGTACCCAGGAGCATTGAAATATTTGCTGGATTGTTATGACAGACTAGTTCCGAGATGTTTAAATAATGGAGTGGGCAGAGATGTTCCAGATGCAACAACAGATACATGGTATAAATATGGAAGGACTCAGGCTTTAACAGCATTTATTAATACACCTAAACTGATTGTTAGAATATTAAGTAAAGAACCAATGTATGCATATGATAAAGATGATATGTTAATTGCATCTGGGGGAACAGCAGGATATTGTGCTATTAGTGAACTAGAAGATAAAGAGTATGATTTGGAGTACATCCAGGCATGGTTAGCACATCCATATACAGAAAAATATTTTCAAATGCAAGGAAGCGATTTTGAAAATGGATTTACCGCCAGAGGAACATTTTTGCTTAAGAAGTTACCATTTATCAAATTGAATTTTTCAGATGCAAAACAAAAAAAGCTATATGATGATGTGGTACTAAAAACAAGAAAAATATATGCTTTAAATGAGCAAAAGATAAAGCGTCCAGATAAGGCATCTGTTAGAGTATTAGAAAAAGAAAAGAACAGAATAATTGTTGAGATACAAGACTTGATAGGAAAAGTATATCGACAGGAAATATAAGGTGATAAGATGAAACTAAAAGAAAATAATTCTGCTCAGAAATTAAGAGGGGCATATTATACACCATTACCGCTTGCAGAGATGATGGTGAAATTGTTTTCAAGTGATGAATCAATAAAGACAGTTTTAGAACCTAGCTGTGGAGATGGTGTGTTTATAGATGCTCTTGACGATATGAAAATGCTGGATCAACTTAATGATGCTACAGCAATTGAGATTGAGCAAAATGAGGTAGAAAAGTTAAAACATAGATTTGCCAATTCCAAAAAGATAAAGATAATTAATCGAGATTTCTTTGATTATTATGAAAATACATATGAAAAGAAATTTGATTTGATTCTTGGAAATCCACCATATATAAGATATCAGTATCTTGAAGAAAATCAAAGAATACTTATGTCAAAAATTTTAGTATCGCAGGGAATGAAATCTAATAAGCTTGTAAATACTTGGGTTGGATTTATGGTGGCTTGTGTAAATCTTCTTTCGGATAATGGAAAAATAGCATTTGTAATTCCAGCAGAAGTTTTGCAGGTTGCATATGCAGAAGATTTAAGACTGTTTTTGGCAAATCATTTATCAAAGATTACGCTTATAACATTTGAAGAATTAGTATTTCCAGATATAGAGCAGGAAATAGTTGTTTTTATTGGAGAAAAAGGGACAGAAGAGAAAGGCATTAGAATTATTGAATTAAATAATCTAGATGACTTAAATGATTTTGATATTGATACAAATGGATTTCAGAAATTACAGCATGTACATGAGAAGTGGACAAAATATTTCACAAATAACCAAGAAAACGAATTAATATCAAAGATTCGCAAAGATAATCGTTTTCAGATGTTATCAGATACAGCATTGATAAATGTTGGAATAACAACTGGAAACAATAAGTATTTTTCTGTTAATGATAAGCTAGTTAAGCAATATGAATTAGAGAAGGTTGTTCGTCCATTAATAGGTAGAAGTGCACATGCACATAGTGTTTATTTTAATGAAGAAGATTGGAAAGAAAATGTTAATGCTGGTAAGGCTGCCTATTTGATTGATTTTCCAGAAGTTGAATATGAGAAATATTCGGATAAGCACAAGGAATACATTCATATGGGAGAAGCAAATGGAGAGAATGAAGGGTATAAGTGTTCTATTAGAGATAGGTGGTATAGAATTCCATCTGTATGGGTGCCAGATGCGTTTTTTCTAAGAAGAAATAATCTTTATCCTAAGTTTGTGTTGAATTGTTGCAATGCTGTATCAACGGATACAATGCATAGAATCAAATTTAATGATGGTGTTGAGTCAGAAAGAATTTTATTGTCCTATTATAATAGTATATCTTTTGCTTTCACGGAATTGTGTGGCAGAAGTTATGGCGGAGGTGTACTAGAAATACTTCCTAGAGAAGTAGGAAATATATTAGTGCCTAAACTAGATGATATACCTATTGAAAGTGTGAGGAAGGTTCTTAGGAAGGTAGATCAGATTGTAAGAGAGGACGAACCGATAGAAAATGCATTGGACATTGTCGATAAGGAAATATTAATTAATAGTATTGGAATTGAAGAAGCATTGTGTAAAGATGCAAGAGCTATTTGGAAAAAGTTGCAGAGAAGAAGATTGAAAAGAGGGTAAATTATGGCATTACAAGATGAAATTGCAAAGAAATCTAGTGAGATTTATCGAGAGGCATATCAAATGTCAATAGGAGAACTAATAAATTTATATAGAGATGAAGAATTGGATATTCATCCGGAGTTTCAGAGAGTATTTCGATGGAGCGATTATCAAAAAACTAAATTGATAGAGTCAATTATGTTAAATATACCTATACCTCAAATTTTTGTTAGTCAAAGAGAAGATGGAACATGGGATGTGATTGATGGAGTACAGAGGCTGTCAACGATATTTCAATTTGTAGGTATTCTAAAAGATGAGGATGGAAAAGATATTTCTCCTTTAGTTTTAGAGGCTACCGATGATTTACCATCATTTGCTGGGATGAAGTGGCAGGGAAATGGTGAGTTGTCTTTTACAAAAGAACAACAACTAACACTTAAAAGATCTAGGTTGGATGTTATTATTATAAAAAAGGAAAGTGATTCAAATACTAAATACGAGTTATTTCAAAGGCTAAATACAGGTGGTTCATTATTAAGTGATCAAGAAGTGCGAAATTGCCTGGTAATTATGAGTAATAGGGATATATATGAACTTATAGAAAAATTATCAAATAATATATCTTTTGAAAAATGCTTAAAGATTAGTGAGAGAAAATCAGGCGAACAATATGACCAAGAAATGATAGTTAGATTGTTGGTTGCAGATCATATAGATTGGAATTGTATATCTAAATATAAAGATTTTTCTGAATTGTTAGATAAAGAAGTGCTGAAAATATGTGATGATACAAACTATAATATAGAAGATATAACGGATAGATTTGAAAAGTCATTTGATTTGTTATCTGGTTTGTTTGGAGAAGACGCATTTAGAAAATTTGAGGATGGAAAATACACAGGCCCGTTTTTAGCGTCTGCATTTCAAACAATTGCATTTGGGGTAATGACTAATATTGAAGCAATTCTTAAAATAGAAGATAAAAATAAATGGTTGCAGAAAAAGGTTAAAGCAATCTATTTAGAGGAAACGTATATTAGAAATACTGTACCAGGAGTTAGAGCCATACCTAGATATAAGGAATTATCAATTTGGGGGAGAGAATATTTTAAAGGATGAAGATAAGAACTGAGGATGAATTTCAAGATGCAGTGGATAGTGAAACTGCATGGAGGAAGAAAGAACTTTCATCAATTTCATCTAATATTGCTACTTCAAAGAAAGCAGCTAAAATAACAGCTCTACGAGCTGGAATTGCTTTATTGTATGCTCATTGGGAGGGATTGATAAAGAATCTTGCTACATATTATTTGTGTTATGTATCATTTCAAAATTGCAGATATGATGAATTGAAATGTAATTTTATGGCGTTATCAATAAATAAGGAAATTAAGTTATTTAAAGAAAGTAAAAAGGCTTCTATACATAATCAAGTAGTTAATAAAATAAGGACAGAAGGTTGTTATAAAGCAAAAATTCCTTATGAAGATGTTATCAAGACAGGCAGTAATTTAAATTCAGAGGTTTTTATTGAAATAATGGAAACCATTGGCTTGGATTATGCGGAATATGAGCCAAGTTTTGTTATGATAGATGAGGTTCTATTAAAAATGAGAAATGAAATTGCACATGGAGAGAGAATTGAGAGTATAGATTTAGATGAGAAGCGCTTTAAAGAGATATATGATGTAGTAACATATTTAATGAATAAATTTGTCGCGCAAATTACTAATGCGGTTTATTTAAAGGAATATAAAAATGAATATTGTACAACAAATAAAATAGATAGGAAAGGTTAATTATAGATATGGATGAAATGTATGCAAACGAGTTGATGGGGTTAGGAAGATCATTAACAGAATTAGCAGTTAAGGGAACTGCAACAGCTATTTCAAACAAAATTAAAACTATAAAAGATGAAAAAAATGCGGAGAAATTGCGAGCCACATATGATGAAATTATAAATGAATTATTAAATGAAAGGGAAGAAGCAGTTAGAATTGCTCAAGCATATAAATCTGAATTAGATAAAGTAGTGATTAGCGATGATGATATAGCACATTTGCATAATACAGTTTCTAGAATATTGGAATTGATAAAGAATAGTGGCTCAGTAGAACAAAGTGGAGTTACTAAACAATTGGAGACATATGAGCAAATAAAAGAATTAATTAGTGTAGACACGCTTAAAACAATGCAATTATTAGGATTTAATTATAAGTCTGCAATTGGAGAACCATTAACAATGATGCTTAGAAATTTTATTTTATCAAAGGTGGTTGAACCTGATTCGCTAAAGGCTTTTGAAAAAATGGTAACCCCAGAGATGGTTGAAATCCTTAAAGATGATACGGCATATGCTAATTTTAAGAAAATAATGGGAATGGATAATAACCATAATTAAAATTTAAGTATCATATGTGTGATACCCATATGATACCTAAATTTTTGAAAACATAAAATAATTGTGATAAAAGGTGTAATAATCGCCATTTAAAGCTTTGAGAATCAAGCTTTAGCAGGGAAAATATATTCCTCTGCGCCGAGTTTGAATGTTTTTATCTTGTGCAAGGTGACGATATTCGGTAAAATATCAATAGATGTGAAAATAATGGGAGTTGAGATTATATGGAAACATTGGCTAAAATTTTTCAAACAGATGTTAACCTAATAAAATATGCGCTTCTCATAGTTTTTGTCCTAATTTGGGTAGGTGTTATTATATGGAATATACTTTTTCCTAATCCTTTTCATTATCCGTACTTTGGCTATTCTTTTGATGTATCTAACAAGAAAAATGTGTACCTAGAAGATTATATTGATCGCTTCTTGATTGATGATGATAATTGGAATTTGTTATGTCATCACCAAAATCAAATAGAACAATGGAAGAGTGATTCGGAGGAATATCTGGAAAAGTGTTTTTTGAAGAAAAGGCGAACTGAGCAATATGAAAGTACTTTGGATGATGAGAGAGCATACAAATTTAGAACATGCAGAGTGCAGACTCGTTATAGACAACGAAATTACCAAAAGAGTTCATATAAAATATCAGTGCTTGATGAGACAATGGCAGTTAGTTGGGAGTGGATAGAAGAACGTAATGAAGAATTGGAGAAGATAGGATATGAATGTACATTAAGAGAATACCATAGCAAAAATCAGAGAAAGCTTATGACACAGGAATTGCGAAGACAGATTATGGAACGTGACGATTATACGTGCCAAATATGTGGTAAGTATATGCCGGATGAAGTAGGGTTACATATAGATCATATTATCCCGGTTTCAAAAGGTGGAAAGTCTGTCCCATCTAATTTACGAGTTTTATGTAGCAAATGTAATGGAAGTAAAGGCTCAAAATTTGAGATTGGTGGTGATGATGAGTGAATACAATATAATCGCAACTTATATCATCCATAACAAATATTGATTTTACTTATAAGTCAAAAAGGAATATGATAATAAAGTAAGAGCGGGTACATCCCCGCATTATGTATAAATATGTAAAATAAACCGGAGGAATGTAATATGGTAAGAGCAGTTGTAGGCGCTAACTGGGGTGACGAAGGCAAGGGTAAAATTACTGATATGCTTGCTAAGGAAGCAGACATTATCATCCGTTTTCAGGGTGGAGCAAATGCAGGACACACAATCGTAAACAATTATGGAAAGTTCGCATTGCATACATTACCATCCGGTGTTTTCTATAATCATACAACAAGCATCATCGGTAATGGTGTAGCATTGAATATTCCTGTATTGATGAAGGAAGTAAAATCCATCACAGACAGAAATGTTCCAATGCCTAAGATTCTCGTATCTGACAGAGCACAGATGGTAATGCCATATCACATTCTGTTCGACCAGTACGAAGAAGAACGTCTGGGTGGCAAATCCTTTGGTTCCACCAAGTCAGGTATTGCACCTTTTTATTCAGATAAATATGCTAAGATCGGCTTCCAGGTAAGTGAACTTTTTGATGAAGATCTTCTGAAAGAGAAAGTAGTAAGAGTCTGCGAGCAGAAGAACGTAATTCTGGAGCATTTATATCATAAACCTGCAATTAATCCGGATGAATTGTTAGAAACATTACATGAGTACAGAGAGATGATCGCTCCTTTCGTATGTGATATATCTGCATATCTGGACGAAGCAATCAAGGCTGGTAAGAATATCCTGTTAGAGGGTCAGCTGGGTACATTAAAGGATCCTGATCATGGTATTTATCCAATGGTAACATCATCTTCCACGCTGGCTGCATACGGTGCTATCGGAGCAGGTATTCCTCCTTATGAGATCAAGGAGATTTACACAGTATGTAAAGCATATTCTTCCGCAGTAGGAGCAGGTGCTTTCGTATCTGAAATCTTTGGCGATGAAGCAGATGAGCTGAGAAGACGTGGTGGTGACGGCGGTGAGTTCGGAGCTACAACAGGACGTCCAAGAAGAATGGGCTGGTTTGACTGCGTTGCCTCCAAGTATGGCTGCCGTCTGCAGGGTACTACAGATGTATGCTTTACAGTATTGGATGTACTTGGTTATCTTGATGAGATTCCTGTATGTACAGGTTATGAGATTGATGGCGAAGTTACAACACAGTTCCCTGTTACCTGCAAGCTGGAGAAAGCTAAGCCGGTACTGACAACTCTGCCAGGCTGGAAATGTGATATCCGCGGCATCAGGACCTATGAAGAGCTTCCTGAGAACTGCCGTAAGTATATCGAGTTTATCGAGCAGCAGATAGGCTATCCTATCACAATGGTAAGTAACGGACCTTCCCGTGATGATATTATTTATAGAAAAAGTCCATTAAAGAAATAAAATTTCGACTTGCAATATAAAACGAAAAGTAGTAACATAACTTTTGTTTACGGAGGACCAATGGCGGTTAGTAACGCTATTGGTTCTTTTATGCAATAATACATGTAAAATTATACAAAAAATATATTTTGTATAATTTCTTGTGTTTTGGTTTGTACTATGATACCATATCAATGTAATTAGACCATGTTTTTGTAATATGTGTCGAGTTCAAAGGAGGAAAATTTTTTATGAAGAAGAAAGCATTGTCACTTGTTCTCGCTTCTGCTATGGTAGCATCTTTGGTTGGATGCGGCAGCTCAGCAGAAACAGAAACACCTTCTGCTGCAGAAACTACTACAACAGAGGCAGCAGCAACAGAAGCAGCAGCTACAGAGACTGCAACAACAGAAGCAGCAGCTACAGAGGCTGCAACAACAGATAACTCCGATAAGAAGATTGCTATGATCACTGACTCCGGAGATATCACAGATGAGTCCTTCAACCAGATCACATGGGAGACATGTGTAGCTTATGGTGAGGCTAACGGAATTGAAACACAGTATTATAAACCAGCAGAAGATACAGATGAAGAGAGAATCAATGCTGTAGATTTAGCAGTTGCAGAAGGCGCAACAGTTGTTGTTATGCCTGGTTACTTATTTGGACCTGCAATCGCTGAAGAGCAGGATCTGTATCCTGATGTTACATTTATCGCAGTTGACGTTACAGAAGGCGATATCGTAAACCTTGCAGGTGAGAGTGTTGCACTTGGCAGCAACGTATATATCTGCTCCTTCCAGGAAGAGCAGGCTGGCTACTTAGCTGGTTATGCAGCAGTTAAAGATGGTTATACAAGCCTTGGATTCCTTGGCGGTATTGCAGTTCCAGCAGTTATCCGTTATGGTTTCGGTTATATCCAGGGTATCAACGCAGCAGCTGAAGAGATGGGCGTTGATGTAGATGTTAAGTACTACTACGGCGGACAGTTCTACGGCGATGATGCAATCACAGCACGTATGGAAGGCTGGTACGCAGACGGAACACAGGTTGTATTCGCTTGCGGCGGCGGTATCTATACATCAGCAGTTGATGCAGCAGCACAGTATGATGGCAAGGTTATCGGTGTAGACGTTGACCAGTTCCCTAAGATCGGTGATGCTTGTATCACATCCGCTATGAAGGGTCTTGGCTCAGCAGTAGAAGCAGCACTTGATGCTTATACATCAGGTAACTGGTCTTCTATCGGTGGCAAGTCTGAACAGCTTGGTCTGACACAGGGTGATTACCTTGGACTTCCTACAGCTGATGCTTCTTGGGGATTCAAGACATTTACTAAGGATGAATATGAAACAGTATTAAACGGCATTAAAGATGGTTCTATCACAGTATCTAACGATACAGAGAATCAGCCAGAAGTTGGTTCTCATGTAACTGTTACATATGTAGAGTAATTTTGAACTTAAAAAAGGGGTGGAGAACTTGTTCTCTTCCCCTTTTTTTTTAAGCTGTTAGATGTTATACTAAAGTATAAACAAATGTGTAAACCGTGAACGGGTTAGAAGCTGTCACTAGAAAGCGGCTTCTGAATAGTTACAAAAAAGGAAAAGGAAAATGGACCATGGAGAATGATTACATTATTGAGATGTTGAACATCACAAAAGAATTTCCTGGAATCAAGGCTAATGATAATATTACCTTGCAGTTGAAAAGAGGAGAAATTCACGCTCTTTTAGGAGAGAACGGAGCCGGTAAGTCTACTTTGATGAGTATCTTATTTGGACTTTATCAGCCTACCTCCGGAACAATTAAGAAGGATGGTAAGGAAGTGCATATCAATACCCCAAATGATGCAAATGATTTGAATATTGGTATGGTACACCAACATTTTAAGCTGGTAGAATGTTTTTCTGTATTAGATAATATTATCCTTGGTGTTGAGCCTACGAAGGGAATATTCCTGGAGAAGAAAGGCGCCCGCCAGAGAGTTATGGAACTGAGCGATAAGTATGGGCTTATGGTAGACCCGGATGCTCTTGTTTCTGATATTACAGTAGGTATGCAGCAGAGAACTGAAATTCTGAAGATGTTATATCGTGATAATGAAGTCCTGATTTTTGATGAGCCGACTGCAGTTCTGACTCCGCAGGAGATTGAAGAACTGATGAAGATTATGAAGAACCTTGCAAAAGAAGGCAAATCCATTCTGTTCATTACACATAAGCTGAATGAAATTATGGAAGTAGCAGACCGTTGTACGATCCTTCGTAAGGGTAAATATGTAGGTACTGTAAATGTAAAGGATACAACAAAAGAAGAACTTTCCAAGATGATGGTAGGTAGAAATGTAAACTTCTCAGTAGATAAGAAGCCTGCAAAACCGGGCGAGACTGTACTGAAGGTAGAGCATATGACGGTACCGAGTAAGGCACATTCCAACAATGCCGTGAAAGATATTTCCTTTAATGTACGACGTGGTGAGATTGTCTGTATCGCAGGTATTGATGGAAATGGACAGAGTGAATTTGTGCAGGGGCTTACAGGGCTTGAGAAAATCACAGGTGGTAAGATTCTATTCAAAGGACAGGATATTACCAAGGCATCTATCCGTGAACGTTCTAAAATGGGCATGAGCCATATCCCTGAAGACAGACATAAGCATGGTCTTGTTCTTGATTATTCTTTGGAGCAGAATATGGTATTACAGAGATATTTTGAGCCTGATTTCCAGAAGGGTGGATTTATCAAGAGTAAAGAAGTACGTCGCTATGCAGACAAGCTGATTGAACAGTATGATGTCAGAAGTGGACAAGGCCCGATTACCATAACCAGAAGTATGTCCGGTGGTAATCAGCAGAAAGCGATTATCGCGCGTGAGATTGATAAAGATCCAGATCTTCTGGTAGCGGTACAGCCGACCAGAGGTCTTGATGTGGGGGCAATCGAATATATTCACAGCCAGCTGGTAGCACAACGTGACAAGGGCAAAGCAGTATTGCTTGTTTCCCTGGAATTGGACGAAGTAATGGATGTTTCAGACCGTATTCTGGTTATGTATGAGGGTGAGCTTGTAGGACAGCTTGATCCGAAACAGATTACTGTAGAGGAATTAGGACTTTATATGGCAGGCGCCAAAAAAGAAGCAGTTCCTGAAGAAGTTTAGAAGATACATTCAGCAGACATCATTGAAAGAAAGGTATGGTTATCAACATGAACGAAAAGAAAAAAGATGTCCTTCTGTCCATCGGTGCTTCGCTTGTTTGTATCGTGATTGGACTTTTAGTTGGATTGATTATTTTGTTTTGCATTAACTCAGAGAATGCACTGGATGGTTTTGTGCGAATTGTAAAAGGCGGATTTTACCTTGCTCCTAAGGGAGTCGGAAGTGAGATCACACAGGCAGCTCCGTTAATTATGACAGGTCTTTCTGTTGCTTTTGCATTTAAGACAGGTCTGTTCAACATTGGTGCAGCGGGACAGTATACAGTAGGCGTATTTGGAGCTTTATATTTTGCTATCATTCTTCATATGCCCTGGTATGTATGTTTACTGGCTGCTATGGTGTGTGGCGCCATCTGGGGAGCAGTTCCGGGTTTCTTCAAGGCATATTTTAACGTAAACGAAGTTATTACTTCTATTATGTTTAACTGGATTGGTCTGTATCTGGTAAATGAATTGATGTACAGTACAATAAAGGGTATGTACGATCAGAAGACTACCAGAACTTATAAGCTAAGCTCTGTATCTCCTGAATCCTTGATCCCTAATATGGGATTGAATACAATCTTTAAGACCAATTCAACAACCATTGCAATTTTTATCGCAATTATCATTGCAATTATTATGTACATTGTTCTGAGTAAGACGACATTTGGTTATGAATTGAAGGCATGTGGTTTCAACAAGGATGCAGCCAAGTATGCAGGTATTAATGAGAAGAGAAATATCGTATTGTCCATGACAATATCCGGTGCACTTGCAGGAATCGGCGCAGGACTTTATTACTTATCTGGTGGTTCAGAATGGAATCCACAGGTAGCAACAGCCCTTCCGGCAATTGGATTTAACGGTATCCCGGTAGCACTTCTTGCACTGAGTAATCCAATCGGCGTAGTATTTGCGGCAATTTTTGTAGCACATATTTCTGTTGGTGGTGCATACCTCCCAACCAAATATTTCCAGCCTGAAATTGCAGACTTTATTGTAGCAGTTATTATTTACCTTTGCGCATTTGTTATGCTGTTCAAGGGTATCGTAACAAATATGATCCAGAAGAAGAAACAGAAAGCTGAGCATGCAGGAAAGGAGGAGAAGTAATTATGTTTTTATTATTAAAATTTACATTACTTTATGCTGTAGTCCTGATGCTGGTAGCTTTAGGCGGTATGTTCTCAGAACGAAGCGGTGTTATTAATATCGCATTGGAAGGTATTATGGCAATCGGTGGTCTTGCTGGCGTATTTGTACTTTCCTTATGTGGAGGCAAGATGCCTGCACCGGCACTTGTTGCAGTATCTATATTGGTAAGTGCACTGGCAGGTATGTTGTATTCTTTACTGTTAGGCTTCTCTGCCATCACATTAAAGGCAGACCAGACGATTGGTGGTACAGCCCTCAATATGATGGCAACAGCAATTGCAGTGGTTATCACCAAGGCATTTAACAACTCTACAGAAGCAGGAAGTGGTGCTTCCTCTGCTAAATTAACTTATGATAATTCAGCGTTTATTTATAAGATCGGACCTTTGACAATCAATATTTTCCTGATCATTGGTATTATTATTCTGATATGTGCTGCTATTTTCCTGTTCAGAACGAAATGGGGACTTCGTCTTCGTTCATGTGGTGAACATCCTCAGGCAGCAGATTCAGTAGGTATCAATGTATATCAGTGGAGATACATCGGTGTTATGATCTCCGGTGCATTAGGTGGTCTTGGCGGATTTGCCTATATTGTTCCTTCTGTTACGACCTGGAACTTTGAAGTAGGTGTTGCAGGTGCAGGTTTCCTTGCACTGGCAGTTATGATCTTTGGACAGTGGAAGCCTTACAGAATTGCAGCTGCAGCTGTATTCTTTGCAGTGTTCCGTTCACTGGCGAATATTGCAGACTCCACAGCATTGTCCCATCTTGGATTATCCAAGAATATCTACAGTATGATGCCATTTATTGCATCCATGATCATTCTTGCATTTACATCCAAGAATTCACAGGCACCTAAGGCAGAAGGTATTCCATACGATAAGGGCGCTAGATAAAATGCAGCTGAATCACAGTTTAGAAGTATATAGAGTATTTTATACAGTAGCAAAATGCAGAAGCATAACGTTTGCTGCCAATGAACTGGCAATTTCCCAGCCAGCAGTCAGTCAGTCCGTGAAGCAATTGGAAGAATCCCTGGAAACGAAGCTGTTTACCAGGACTTCCAAGGGCGTACGCCTGACCGCGGAGGGAGAGCTTCTTTATTCCTATGTTTCCAAGGGCTATGAACAGATAGTCCTTGGAGAACAGAAGTTGATGGAGATGAAGAATCTTGAACTGGGAGAGATCCGAATTGGTGCGAGCGATATGACTCTGCAATTTTTTTTACTACCTTATTTAGAGCAGTTTCATGAACGTTTTCCGAATATTAAGGTCAAAGTTACCAATGCACCAACCCCGGAGACATTGTCCAATCTGGAAGAAGGAAGAATTGATTTTGGTGTAGTCAGCACTCCGTTTCAGGCGAAGAATACAGTTGAGAAAGTTCCAGTGCGTGAAATAGAAGATGTCTTTGTGGCAGGGAGACGTTTTATTCCTTATAAGAACAGAATGCTGGACTTTTCACAATTAGAAGGACTGCCATTGATTTTTCTGGAGAAGAATACTTCCAGCAGAACCTATATGGAACAGTTCCTTGCAGATAATCACGTATCTCTGAATCCCGAATTTGAACTTGCGACCAGTGAGATGATCGTGCAATTCGCACTTCGAAACCTTGGAGTAGGATGTGTAGTAAAAGACTTTGCAAGAGAATATATAGAAGAAGGGACGCTTTTTGAACTTCGTTTTAATAAGATGATACCCAAGAGACAATTCTGCATTGTGCGCAATCAGAAAAACCCGCTGTCAGCGGCAGCGGGTAAGTTACTGGAGATTATTTACGCGAATTCTCCATAGCCTGAGTAATCTCTTCTTCTGTTAAGCCCTGTGATTCCTTGTGTTCAGGAACAATAGGAGAATTGATATTGCTGTCAGGGAAGAATTCAGCCATGGTGTGTCTGCCTTTCATTCGTCCATAGCACAGAATAAAGAGCCAGGCAAGAATTGGAATGGCAATTATGCAAAAGAATAAGGCAAAGAACAGATTACGGGAATCAGCAGTCGTGGTAAAAGCTGATACAATAAAAGCAATGAGCAAAGCGGCAATAGCGGCAAGACTGACGATTGCCACTAGTTGTTTTGGATTTTTTTTCATATCGGGATATCCTCCTTTGTTTATGTTCTATTATAGAGTGCGTATAGCGGAAAAGCAAGAGAGTGTAAGGATTCCTTTGACTTTCTTACACATTTAGTATATACTAAGTCCGTATGGCAGACATAAAATGTGGGGATAACAGATTACCTACTCAATGATAAGAAGCCGTAATGAAAGGATGTATATATCATGGCAAAGGAAAAGACTTTATTAGACCAGTGGAGAGCAATGGCTTATGATGAGCAGGCAGATAAGGCAAGCCTTCAGAAGCTTTGGATTGCATATTTTCAGAAGGAAAAAGAAATCTATCAGCAGCTTTTAAAGAATCCTGACGAAGAAGTTAAGGGAACTGTAAAAGAACTTGCAGACAAATATAGTGTAGATATCATGACAATGACAGGATTCCTGGATGGTATCAACGACAGCTTAAAGGCAGCTAACCCAATCGAAGAAATGGGTGAAGATACAGAAGTAAGCCTTGCATTTGACAAGGAATTACTGTATAAGAACATGGTAGCAGCAGAGGCTGACTGGCTTTATAACCTGGAAGAGTGGAATGCTATTTTCAGCGAAGATAAGAAGAAAGAGCTTTACAAAGAGCAGAAGTCTTCTACAACAGTTGTAAAACCTACTAAGATTTATCCAAACGATCCTTGTCCTTGTGGAAGCGGCAAGAAGTATAAGAAGTGCTGCGGCAAAAATGCAAAATAATGCCAAATAATGGTTTTGAGCCTGTACAGGAATAACCCTGGAGATATGTCACATACTAACTCTGTATGAAAAGGAGGTAGTTATATGGCACAACTTACTTGTGGAGCACAAGCCTGTTCCTATAATCAGGATAATTGCTGTTGTAAAGGTGATATTATGGTAGGCGGCAAGCATGCCGAATGCTGCGAGAATACCTGTTGCGAAAGCTTTCATAAAAGAGATGGTTCCTCTTTTGTCAGCGCGATTTCACATCCAAGCCCTACAATCAGTATCGACTGTGAGGCGGTAAAATGTATCTACAATGCAGATTACAGATGCAAGGCTGAGAAGGTCGCAATCAAGGGAAACAGTGCAAACAGCAGCATGGAGACAGTCTGTGCTACTTTTAAAGAGAAATAAAGCAGAAAAATAAAAATTAGCATTGACAGAGAGTGGGTATTGTGTTAGAGTATATTTGTTTGAGAACGTCAAACATTGTACAACAAAGCAGAGTATCCACTCTCACCTTGCAGTAATTGAACTGGCAAGCGTTAATAATTTCCAGAGTTTTGGTAACAGAACTTTATGATGTATGGAATTATGTGGATAGTCTGACTATCCACTTTTTATTTACTTATTTCTTATGGAGGTGTTAAGTTATTAGCGAATTAATGATTAACGAACAGATTAGAGACAGAGAGGTGCGCGTTATTGGTGAAGACGGTGAACAGTTGGGAATCATGTCACCACGCGATGCCATGAAGCTTGCAGAAGAAGCAGGTGTAGACTTAGTGAAGATTGCACCTACAGCCAAGCCACCTGTATGTAAGATTGTTGATTATGGTAAGTTCAAATATGAACAGACAAGAAAAGAAAAAGAAGCGAAGAAGAAGCAGAAGGTAATCGACGTAAAAGAAATTCGTTTATCTCCCAATATTGATACTAATGACTTGAACACGAAAGTAAACGCTGCCCGTAAGTTCCTTTCCAAGGGAGATAAAGTTAAGGTCACACTTCGATTCAGAGGTCGTGAGATGGCTCATATGCAGAGCAGCAAGCACATTCTTACAGAGTTCGGTGAGAATTTAAGTGATGTGGCTGTTGTTGAGAAAGAGCCAAAAGTGGAAGGAAGAAGTATGACAATGTTTTTAGCTGAGAAAAGATAAGCGGTTTCATTCCGTTTCCAGTTAAAATATAGGTATTATATGAAGTTTAGGAGGAAATTAGCGATGCCGAAAATGAAAACAAGCAGAGCAGCTGCAAAACGTTTTAAAGTAACAGGAACAGGTAAATTAAAGAGAGCAAAAGCTTATAAGAGCCATATCTTAACAAAGAAGACAACTAAGAGAAAGAGAAATCTTAGAAAGCCTGCTATGACTGATGCAACCAATGTTAAGAATATGAAGAAGATTTTACCATATTTATAAGTATTAGTTAGGAGGATATAAGAGATGGCAAGAATTAAAGGCGGTTTAAACGCAAAGAAGAAACATAATAGAGTATTAAAGCTTGCAAAGGGCTACAGAGGAGCTAGAAGCAAGCAGTATAGAGTAGCTAAGCAGTCTGTTATGAGAGCATTAGCTTCTTCATACGCTGGTAGAAAAGAGAGAAAGCGTCAGTTCAGACAGTTATGGATCGCTCGTATCAATGCTGCAGCTAGAATGAACGGTATCTCCTACAGCCAGATGATGCATGGCTTAAAGCTTGCTGGTGTTGACATCAACAGAAAGATGTTAGCAGAGATGGCAGTTAACGATGCAGAAGGTTTCAAGACATTAGCAGAATTAGCAAAGTCTAAGGTAGCTTAATTTTTGAGAAAATGATATCCCCCGGAGTTTTCCGGGGGATTTTTGTGCTTTAATGCCTGCTTGGAACGAAGCAGATATTGATGAGGAGAGAGTAGTGAGATTACTATTTGAAATTGATAAAAAGGATTATGACCCTGATGGAAAAGCATTTGTTCGCCCTTCTTCAAGAGCAATCATACTAAAAAATGGGAAAATAGCTGTAATTTATAGTCAGAAGCATAGGTACTATAAAATACCCGGAGGCGGAATAGAACCGGGAGAAAATAAGATAGATGCAATGATTCGTGAAGTAAAGGAAGAAGTAGGACTGACAGTGATTCCTGAATCGGTTGCAGAGTTTGGATATGTGCATCGTATCCAGAAGGGGAAGCATGAGCCGGTATTTATACAGGATAATTTCTATTACCTATGTGATGTGACAGAAGGACTGGTTCCTCCTCAATTTACAGAAAACGAGAAAAAAGAAGAATTTGTTCCATGCTTTGTAGATTTGGATGAAGCAATCAGGGTGAACGAAGAATACGTGAAGGAAAATTCGTATGATTCCATGATTGAAAGAGAATTAAGAGTAATGAAGATGCTTGCAGATATTCAAGAGACATGAGAAGAATTTTTCACACATGAAATTTGAAACCGTAAATAACATTTTGCTGAATGACTTGCCTGAATTTCCATCTGCTGCGTTGCTGTCAACCGACGATACCACCGCATTGCCTTGTTTCGATGCCTTGCAGAAGAATTCATTCTACGTTATTTTGCTGAATGTAAATGACTTGTACAACGGAACGAGGAGAAAGGGGCAGAATATGGATGAATTTAAGGTAGTACGCAGGCATATGCGGTTTACCGGGCGCGTGCAGGGAGTAGGCTTTCGCTATCGAGCCAAATATGCAGCGAATGGTATGGGAATAACAGGCTGGGCGAAGAATGAATGGGATGGTTCCGTAGAGATGGAAGCACAGGGAACGATTGCACAGATTAATATGATGCTCAAGATGATTAACAAGAGTGATTACATTGTTATTGATACAATAGATACAAAGGACATTCCACTGGAAGAACATGAGACAGGCTTCTATGTGAGATAGGTAAGCTATTCTGATTCATGTCCTCTATTCCATAGGCATATACTTTTGCGTTATTCGTGAATAGAGCAGCTTTTCATAGATGTATACAAGCTCTGTCATGTTGTATCAGCATATTAAAAGCTGAATGGATAGCCAGACATATATGATAGATATTTGTAAGGCTTACTATATACAATAACTGTCCAGACTAGAATTAGAATTTTGCAATTATGTATATATTATAATTGGTTTACGATTGATATTACACTATGGATAGAACATAAAATATACTTTCTAATTGTAAAAATCCGGTTTACGTTTTGGTAAAATTGATACACAATTCATACAATTTAACTGGAAAATAAGAAGTGCAAGACTTGTCTGAACAGGATTTATGCGGATTTTAGGAAAAAATAGAAATAAATGAAAAAAGATACAATTTGTTGTTGACAGATACGAAATGGAGTGATATGATAGCCCTTGTCGCTGAGGGAACGGCGAGTTACAGAGGCGACAGAGTAAGATAATTTTATAAATGAGTGAAAAACGATTTAAAAATTATTTAAAAAAGTGCTTGACAAAAAATGACAGACATGATAATCTATTAAAGCTGTCGCAAATGAGACAAGCAGACAGAACCTTGATAAATAAACAGTAATGCAACCCTGAAAATTCTATTGAGAAAGTTTCAGAAATGAAA
>ERZ791734.1225-NODE-1225-length-23969-cov-7.225266_pt1 | contig 23969 bp, 24 predicted proteins | sample MGYA00509953_ERZ791734 | MGnify/ENA primary metagenome ERZ791734 (study PRJEB30046, sample SAMN00792038) | human gut metagenome | study: EMG produced TPA metagenomics assembly of the A metagenome-wide association study of gut microbiota in type 2...
TTTTTCAGGATCTTCTCCTTGCCCTTTTCGAACAGGTAGGTGGTGTAGCTGCCCTCCTGGGGGGCGGTCTTGCGGCCTTTGATGAGCGCATAAAGCCCCTGCCAGCTGAACTGCTTGAGTTCCGGCGAGAGATATACTTCGTGGAAGAAGCAGCTCTCGGCACCGGTGTGGCAGGCGGGGCCGTCCTTGACCACCTCCACCACCAGCGCGTCGTTGTCACAGTCGGCGGTGATGGACACCACATGCTGGACATTGCCGCTGGTGTCGCCCTTGCGCCAGATCTCCTGGCGGCTGCGGCTCCAGAACACGGTCCGCCCCTCGGCGATGGTCAGTGCCAGCGTCTCGGCGTTCATGTAGGCAAGGGTGAGCACCTCTTTGGTGTAGTGGTCCTGCACGATGGCAGGAATGAGGCCCTTTTCATCAAATTTCAATTCCATCGTAGTTCTCCTCCCCCTCAAAAGGGGATACTTACAGTTTATCCTAAATGGGGCCGAAACGCAAGAGCTTAGACCCGCATTTCGATGCCATTTTCGTTCAGGTAGGCTTTCAGGTCGGCAATGGAGAGCAGTTTCTGGTGGAAGATGCCCGCCGCAAGGCCCGCGTCGATGCCCTTGTGGTGGAACAGTTCCAGAAAATCTTCTTTTTTGCCTGCGCCGCCGCTGGCGATGATGGGCACATGCACCTGCGCGGCCACGGCGTCCAGCATTTCGAGGTCGAAGCCGTTCCGCACACCGTCGGTGTCGATGCTGTTCAGGCAGACCTCCCCGGCCCCGTGCTCGGTGCACCAGGCGATCCAGTCCAGCGCATCGCGGCCGGTATCCTCGCGCCCGCCCTTGGCAAAGACGCGGAACTGGCCGTTCACCCGCTTGACGTCGGCGGAGAGGACGACGCACTGGTCGCCGTAGCGCTGGGCTGCCGCCGGGATCAGACCGGGGTCCTGCAGCGCACCAGAGTTGACGCTGACCTTGTCGGCCCCGCACTTGAGCACCCGGTCGAAATCTTCCAGCGTGTGGATGCCGCCGCCCACCGTCAGCGGGATGAAGATCTCGCTCGCCACCTGGGTGAGGATATCGGTGAAGAGGGCGCGGCCCTCAAAGCTGGCCGTGATGTCGTAGAACACCAGCTCATCGGCCCCGGCGGCGTTGTAGAGCCGGGCCATCTCCACAGGGTCGGCCACATCCCGGATGCCCTCAAAGTTCGTGCCCTTGACCACCCGGCCATTCCGCACATCCAGGCAGGGAATGATGCGTTTCGTTATCATGTTCTGCTCCCTTCCGGTTCAGCGCTGCACCCGCGCAGCGCAGCGTTTCAGGTCCAGTGCACCGGTGTACAGGCTCTTGCCCAGGATGGCCGCCGCCACGCCCATCCGGTCCAGCTCTTCCAGCTCGGCCTCCGACGAGATGCCGCCGCTGGCCGTGAAGGCCACGCCGGGCACTTCGGCCTGCAATTGCCGGTAGAGAGCCAGATTCGTGCCCTGCATCGCGCCGTCACAGGCAATGTCGGTGTAGATGATGGCCCGGCAGCCCGCCTCGGCCAACCGCTTGCAGAAGTCCACGCCCTGTTCGGTACTGACCTCCTTCCAGCCATGGATGGCAACGTATCCATCCTTCGCGTCCACGCCCACGGCGATCCGGTCGCCGTACCGTTTCAGCATCCGGGCCGTGAAGTCGAAATCGGTCACGGCCACGCTGCCCAGGATGCAGCGGCCCACGCCGAGCGACAGATACGTCTCGATCCGCTCTTCGGTGCGGATGCCGCCGCCGACTTCAATGTACAGGCCGCCCTGTTTTGCCAGCGCGGCGATGGCCTCGTAGTTGGAAAGGGTGCCGTCCTTGGCACCGTCCAGATCCACGACATGGAGATTTTTTGCCCCGGCTTCCAGGAACTTCCGCGCCTGGGCACAGGGGTCTTCGCCGTAGACGGTCATCCGGTCGTAGTCGCCCTGCGTCAGGCGGACGACCTTTCCGTCCCGTAGATCAATGGCTGGAAATAATTGCATTATAGATCTCCTTTAACTGGCTTCCCCCTCTCAGGCGCTTCGCGCCAGCTCCCCCAAAGGGGGAGCTTTTCAACCTCCCACTTCGGGGGAGGTGGCATCGCGTAAGCGATGACGGAGAGGGTTGGGCCGTTCACAATTCACTGAAGGCTTTCAGGATGCGCAGGCCGGTGTCTCCGCTCTTTTCGGGGTGGAACTGCGTTCCATACACCCGGCCCGCACGGACCACGCCGGTGACGGGGATGGAATAATCGCTCACCGCCAGTGTGCTCTCCGCGCAGTTCGTGCCGTAGTAGCTGTGCACGTAGTAGACGTATTCGCCCGCGTGGATGTAGCGGAACAGCGGGTCGTCCCGGACGATGTGCAGCGCGTTCCAGCCGATCTGCGGCACCTTGAGTGTCCGGTCTGCAAGGTCGGGTTCCAGCGGGCAGACCTCGCCTTTTACGAAGCCCAGGCCCGCGTGTTCGCCGTACTCATAGCTTTTTTCAAACAGCAGCTGCATCCCCAGGCAGATGCCCAGCAGCGGCTTTTTGGCGGCTTCTTCCCGGAGGACGGGCACCAGGCCGGTGGCTTCCAGCTTGGCCATGGCGTCGCCGAATGCCCCCACACCGGGCAGAATGAGCCGGTCGGCCGCGCGGATGACCGCCGGGTCGGCGGTGACGACGGCCTCCTGCCCCAGATGGGCCAGGCTCGACTTCAGGCTGAACAGGTTGCCCACCCCATAATCCATGATCGCGATCATACCAGCAGTCCTTTCGTGGAGGGGATCTCGTCCCGGTGGGCGGCGTCGATTTTGACCGCCGCAGCCAGCGCGTGGCCTGCGCCCTTGAAGCAGGCTTCGAGGATATGGTGGGTGTTCTCGCCCGCGAACTGTACAAAGTGGACCGTGGCGGGCACGTTCCGGGCAAAGCCCAGCCAGAACTCCGAGGCGCACTCCACATCAAAATCGCCGACCTTTTCGGTCTTGCAGCGGACATCCCAGTTCAGGGTGCACCGGCCGGACAGGTCCACGGCGCAGAGCACCAGTGCCTCATCCATGGGCAGATAGAAGCTGCCGTAGCGGCAGATGCCCCGCATATCGCCCAGCGCCCTGGCAAACGCCTGCCCCAGTGCGATGCCGATGTCCTCGGCGGTGTGGTGGTAGTCCACCTCCACGTCGCCGTGGCAGGTAAGCACCAGGTCGAACCGGCCATGCCGCGCAAACAGCTCCAGCATGTGGTTCAGAAACCCGCAGCCGGTGTCCACCTGATACCGGCCTGCGCCGTCCAGATTGAGGGTCAGTTCGATCTGCGTCTCGTTGGTGTTGCGTTCCAAACTCACTTCCCGCATGGGTCAGTCCTCCAGTATCTTGTCCAGTGCGGCCAGCAGCGCCTGCATCTGGGCCGGTGTGCCGATGGTGATGCGCAGCCAGCTGTGGATGCGCGGTGCATCGAAATGCCGCACCAGCACACCGTTTTCCTTCAGTTTTCGGTACAGGGTACCGCCGTCCTGCCGTGCCGTGCGGGCGAACAGGAAGTTCGACCGGCTGTCCAGCACGGTGAAGCCGCGCGCTTCCAGCTGCTGCCGGGTCCAGCTGCGCGTCTCGACGATGGCGGCGCGGGTGGTGTCGAAGTAGGCGGTATCTTCCAGCGCGGCCTGCCCGGCTTTCAGGGTCAGGCGGTTGATGTTGTAGGGGTTCAGGCTGAACTTGACCCGGTTCAGGTCGGCGATGAGCTTCGCGCTGCCCATGGCCAGACCCAGCCGGGCACCGGCCAGCTGGCGGGATTTCGAGAAAGTCTGCACCACCAGCAGGTTCTCGTACCGGTCGATGAGGGGCACACAGCTCTCCCCGCCAAAGTCCACATACGCTTCGTCCACGATGACCACATGGTCGGGGTTGGCCTTCAGGATGCCCTCGATGGCGCTGCGGGGCAGGGCCAGACCGGTGGGGGCGTTGGGGTTGGCCAGCACGATGGTGGTGTTCAGGCCGTAATAGTCGGCAGGGTCCAGCGTGAAGTCCTCCCGCAGCGGGATGATCCGGCTGGGAATGTGCATCAGCCCGCACCAGACGCCGTAGCAGCCGTAGGTGATGTCCGCATAGGCCAGCGGGTGTTCCTCGTCGCAGAAGGCCCGCAGCGCGAAGAACAGGTTCTCGTCGCTGCCGTTGCCGGGCATGATCTGGTCCGGCTGCAACCCGAAATGCTTTGCTGCCGCGTTCAGCAGCTCGGCACAGGCCGGGTCGGAGTAGAGCCGCAGCTTTTCCACCTCGGCACGGCTCACGGCCTCCAGCACTGCCGGGGAGGGCGGATAGGGGCTTTCGTTGGTGTTCAGCTTGATGTACTGCTGATCCTGCGGCTGCTCGCCGGGGGTGTAGGGGGTCACCGTATCCAGCCTCGGTGAAAGGAATCTACTCATACGCTTTATCTCCTTGTCAGCGTCCTCACCCTCTCAGGCCGCTTCGCGTCCAGCTCTCCCAAAGGGAGAGCTTTTCAACCTCCCACTTTGGGGGAGGTGGCATTGCGAAGCAATGACGGAGAGGGGAAAACGCCTTCCCATTTATTCGTACCGGATCGTCACGCTTCTGGCGTGGGCGTGCAGGCCCTCGCGCTCGGCAAAATCGGCGATGCGGGGGGCCACCGCCTCCAGCGCATCGCGGGTATAATAGAGGAAGCTGGACTTCTTGACGAAGTCGTCCACGCCCAGCGGGCTGGAAAAGCGGGCCGTGCCGCTGGTGGGCAGGGTGTGGTTCGGGCCGGCGAAGTAATCGCCCAGTGCCTCTGGGACGTTCCGGCCCAGGAAGATGCTTCCCGCATTCTTGATCTCGTTCAGCACGCCGAAGGGGTCTTCCACGCAGACTTCCAGATGTTCCGGCGCAATGATGTTGCAGGCCTCAATGGCCTTGTGCAGGTCGGTGCAGACGATGATCTTGCCGTTGTCGTCCACGCTGGCGCGGGCGATGGCGGCACGGGGCAGCTGGGGAATCTGGACTTCCAGCTCCGCCTGCACGGCTTTGGCCAGCGCTTCGCTGTCGGTTACGAGGACGGGGCTGGCCAGCTTGTCGTGCTCGGCCTGGCTCAGCAGGTCTGCCGCCACCCAGGCCGGGTCACACCCGCCGTCTGCCAGCACCAGGATCTCGCTGGGGCCGGCGATCATGTCGATGCCCACCTTGCCGAAGACCTTCCGCTTGGCCGTGGCCACGTAGATATTGCCGGGGCCGACGATCTTATCCACGGCCGGGATGCTCTCGGTGCCGTAGGCCAGCGCTGCCACCGCCTGTGCGCCGCCGGTCTTGAAGATCTTCGTCACGCCCGCCGTAGCGGCAGCAGCCAGAATGACCGGGTTCACCCTGCCGTCCTTTCCGGCGGGGGTGGTCATGACGATCTCCGACACCCCGGCTACCTTGGCCGGGATGACGTCCATCAGCACCGTAGAAGGATAAGCCGCCGTGCCGCCGGGCACATAGACGCCCGCCTTTTCGATGGGGGTGTATTTCTGGCCCAGCACCACGCCGGGCTTGTCGTTCATCACGAAATTTTTGTGCACCTGCTGGCGGTGGAAGGCCTCGATGTTGGCAGCGGCCTCTTTCAGTGTTTCCAGGAAATAGGGGTCCATGTTCGCGAAGGCCTCGTCGATCTCCGCCTGGGTCACCTGCAATTCTTCGATGGATGCGCCATCGAATTTCAGGGCGTATTCCTTCAGGGCAGCATCGCCGCGGGCGCGGACGTCGGCAAGGATGCCGTCCACGACATCCTCCACATTCTTTTCGGCGCGGATGTCCCGGTTTAGAATTTCTTCCGGTCTCAGTTCGTCAAATTGGTACAGCTTGATCATTTTGCAGCCTCCTGTAAGGTCTCCCGCAGTTGTTCGAGCATTCGGTCCACTTCCCGGTGTTTGAACTGGTAGCTGGCCTTGTTGGCGATGAACCGGGCCGAGATGGGCAGAAACTCGGTCACGACCTTCAGGCCGTTCTCCCGCAGGGTCGTGCCGGTCTCCACGATGTCCACGATGACATCCGAAAGGCCCAGGATGGGGGCCAGCTCAATGGAACCGTTCAGCTTGATGATATCAATGTCCCGCCCGATGGACGCATAGTAGTTCTTGGCGATGTTCACGAATTTGGTAGCGACCCGCACCGGGCGGCTGGGGTCGTCCTGATAGTCGTTCGGCGCTGCCACGCACATCCGGCATCTGCCGAGGCCGGTGTCCAGCAGCTCATACACGTCGGCGGAGGCTTCGGTGAGGATGTCTTTCCCCACGATGCCCACATCCGCCGCGCCGTGCTCGACGTAGATGGCCACATCGCTGGGCTTGACGAGGAAATACCGGATGCCCGCTTCGGGGTTCTCGACCACCAGCTTCCGGGTGGCATTGTAGTCCTCGGCGCAGCCGTAGCCGATGCGGGCCAGCAGGCCATAGACCTTATCGCCCAGACGGCCTTTCGGCAGAGCCACATTCAGCATCACCCGGTCGGTCTTCTGCTGCTGGACCGGCGGCAGCGGGGCGCTCAGGCGGTCCAGCTCATCCAGATAGACCGCAAACCCGATGGCGTCCGCGCCGGGGGTGAATTTCTGCATCAGCAGGTCGTAGCGTCCGCCCTTGAGCAGCGGGCGGGGCAGGCCCTGCAAATAGCCCTGGAAGACCAGCCCGTTGTAATACTCCATCTCGCCCGCCAGCGAGAGGTCCAGCCGGACGCTCCCGCCCCCGGCGCTCAGAGAGCGTGTCAGCGCCCGCAGCTCGGCGGCAGCGGCCCGCATCCGGTCGTTTTTGCAGAAAGCCTCGGCGCGGGCCAGCGTCTCTTCGCAGCCGCCGCAGAGGGTCAGCAGCGCACACAGCGTATCGGCCCCGGCATCGTCCAGCCCGGCGGCCTTTGCAGCGGCCCGCAGCTCGTGGGCGTTCTTCTCGCGCAGCAGGTCCAGCAGGGCGGGGCGGGCCGTTTCGGGCACTGCCAGCGCATCCAGCAGACCGAACAGATACCCCATGTGGCTCAGCTCCAGCACCCAGGCCGCGCCCAGCTGTTCCAGCGATTTTGCCGCCAGCCCGACTGCCTGCTGCACCTGCGCTTCGCCCACGGCGCCCAGCATCTCCAGGCCCATCTGCGCGATCTCCTTGAAGGTGTGGCTCTCCGCCGAGGGGCGGTAGACGTTCTCGTGGTAGTAGTATTTCAGCGTCTCGCCGGGGGCAGGCTGGGCCGTCTTGGCAATGGAGAGGGTCACATCCGGCTTGAGCGCCAGCAACCGTCCGTCCAGGTCGGTGAAGGTGATGACCTGTTCCGACGACAGAAAGCTCCGGTTCTCCTGATACAGACCGTATTCCTCAAAGCGGCCCATGTGGTATTTGCGGCAGCCCGCCGCCTCATACAATGCCCGCAGCGCAAAGGAGGCCCGCTCCTTCGGCTGCAGATCCGACAGATCAAATCCCATGCTGGTTTCCCTTTCCTCTTTCCCGCCCTGTGTGCGGCATCGTCCGCGCCATTTGCTCTGCGAAATCCTTCTTGAATTCATTTTACTTTATCTTGGTAAAGTTGTAAAGCACGAAAGTATCAAACTTTTCTCCTTTATCTTACCGTTTTTCTGTGCGTTTGTACAGAAAGGCGAAATTGTTTCATCGTACCGGCAAATCAGATGATGCGTTCCGCAAACGCACCGCTCCCCAAAGCGCAAAAATGCCCCGCCGGGCGCAGGATGCGCACAGTGGGGCAAAACGCGATTCTTCGGGGGGCGGCTTAGCGATCCAGCAGGGCCAGCACACCGCTCTTCGGGCGGGCACCGACCGCCTGATTGACGAGCTGACCGTTCTGGAAGACCAGCAGCGTGGGGATGCTCATGACGCCGAACTGGGCGGCGAGGTCCGGCTGCTCGTCCACATTGACCTTGCCCACCTTGACGTCGCTGCGCTCCTCGGCCACCTCGTCCACGATGGGCGAGAGCATCCGGCAGGGGCCGCACCAGCTGGCCCAGAAGTCCAGCAGCACCGGCTTTTCGCTGTGCAGCACCTCGGCATCAAAATTTTCGGTTGTGATCGTGATGGGTTCCATATCTTCTACCTCCTGCGGGTGTGTTTGTTGTTCGATGGTCTTAGTATACCCCAAATGCCGCCCCGCTTCCGTAACCGGGTCACAAAACACCACAAAAAGCGGCGGCCCGCCCCGGTTGGGGAGAGCCGCCGCTTTTCATTGTTCTTTGGAGTACTCCGGGCTGTCTGGCCTCAATATTTTAGGCAGTCACGATGACCAGAGCGGTGATGGGCCACAGGCCGACAGCAGCCGTACCAGCGCAGATGCCCTTGAATGCGCTGATCAGATCCTTCTGCAGGTAGTTCACATAGGTGTTCATGCCGCCCTCCAGCAGAGCTGCGGTATCCTGGCCCTTGTGCGCTGCGACATAGTTGCGAGTAGCGACCATGCCCTTGTAGTAGTTGTACAGGTTCCAGATGCCAAATGCGGTGCTAGCCAGAGCAGAAATAGCACCAATAGCGCTGCCGCCCTGCGTATAGGTCATTTCCTCTTCGTTCATGACGTTGTAGTTCGCGGGCATCTTCATCTTGTTTTCCATAATAACACTCCTTTGAAAAAGCAATAATATCCCAAGCAGTGCATTCGCTGCACTGCAGGTTTCCAAACAAATGCTAAGGGGTTCCAAGAGGCATCCGGGACTGTCTGCTCAGATGAGCATCAGCACCACGCTGACCGGGGCCAGACCCACCACCGCAGCGGTGGAGACCACATCCCGCAGGAAGTTGGACGGGCTCTGGCTCATGTCCTCGCCGATATCATCCAGCGCACGGCCGATCACCGTAAAGACATTGCCCTTGCGGTTTCCCTTCTGGCTCAGCCAGCTGCGGGCCGTTCCGATGCCCCAGACATAGCTGGCACCCAGCACCACAGCTCCTACGACCGTTGCCGCCGTCGAGAGCGCATCCAGATAGCTGCCGCCCTCAACATAAGTCATTTCATCTTCCGACACCACGGCGCAGTGTGCGGGCATCTTCAGTTCGTTCTTCATCTTTCGTTTTCCCTCATTTCGACGGTTTCTGTTCCTCCGCCGCATACAGCAGCCCTGCTGCATTCCTCACTCACTCTTTATACGCTCATTTTACTACGTCTGTCGATTTTCTGCAATAGATTCTGTGCAAAACTATGAAAAATCGGAAAGTCGCATGAAAACTTCGCGAAAAGTTTGTGAAAAAGGACTGCGTTTTTTCACAGCTCAGCCAGCCACGCCCGCACGGTAGAGGTACGGGTCGCTGGTAAAGCTGGAATAGCTGTACAACACCAGGATGGCGTCGTAGTCGTTGTCTGCGATGAGCTGGTCCAGACCATAGTTGTAATTGCGGAAGTCCACCACATCGATGGCCGCATAGTTTGCCGTCAGATACGGCACGAAGCTGTTGGCGTAGCTGTCCTTGATGACGAGGATCTTGCCGGTGCCGTCGCCCTCCACCCGGCTCAGGCCGTTGTTGCCGTGGAGGAACATGGCGTACTTGTCGTAAACGTCCAGCTTGCCCGTATCGTACAGGCCGGTCTGTGTGCCCTCGGTGGGCTGGCCCGGCGCAGTGACGTTCCAGATGGTGAGCCGGTTCTGCAGATCGTACCAGGTGATGGTGTCCGGCTCGGCATTCCAGGTGCGCGCCTTGGAGTAGTGGGTGCCGTAGAAGTTTTCCGCCGTCTTCACAGGATGCGCACTGCGGTCAAAGGGCGTCAGGCCCTGCGCTTCGCAGAACTGCTCGTAGGCGTAGTAAGCCCCCAGCGTCGTCCAGTGGTGGTCGGTGCGATAGTACAGATACTCGTCCTTGTGCGCCCGCAGCGCATCGGTGACGCGGAGAAACTGCACCGCCGGGAGCGCTGCCTGCGCTTCGTCGATCCGCCCTTCCTCGTCCATCTGGGGCGCAGCGAGGGGCAGGTCTTCCGGGTAGAGCACGGAGGCCGACGGCACGAGCATGAAGCTCACCTTGCCGGGGTAACGCTCGCCCAGCGACTGCACCGCCGCCAGATTCTTGTTCCAGACCCGCTCTTCGGTGGGCAGAACGCGGTAGCGCCGGGCAAACATCCGGTGCTCCCGCCCCAGCAGGATGCCGCCGCTCTGGGTCTTCTGGAACAGGGTCGTCTCGGCCAGGCTCTGCAGGCTGATCCACTGGTCCCGCCCGAAGACCTGATCCTTCACATATTTGGTATAGTTCGTAAAATAGTTGTTCAGCCCATCCACCGACACGGCCGTCAGTTTGGGCCGCTGGGTGAGGGTGGTGTTTTCCAGCTCGCTGTAGGCGCGGTCCGGCGTCACCAGATCCAGCACGAACAGCGCCGCGAAGAACAGGGTGAAAGCCGCCAGCACCGGGTACTGCTTCAGGGAGGAAATACGCTTTTTCTGATCCATGCTTTACGTCCTCCTCAGAAATTGAAATACAGGAACGGGCTGTTCGTGCTGCCCACGACATAGGCCGTGGAGAGCACCAGCAGCACCAGCACCGTGGCCACCCGCGTTGCGGTGCGCTTTTTCAGCAGGTCCCAGATTTTTTCGATGAGCGGGGTGCAGCAGACCACCGACACCGCCAGCAGCACACCGTAATTCCGCAGGAAATACACCGGCGACACACCGCCCGCAGGCACGAAGAGCTTATAGAACAGGTAGTTGAACCCGACGCCCCAATCGTTGCCCACGAACATGGCCCAGCCCACCACCACGAGGAAGAGGGTGTAGACATGCGGCCAGATCTTGCCTTTTTCAAGGTATTTCAGCAGGAACAGCTTCTCGACGGCCAGCAGGATGAAGTAGTACAGACCCCAGCAGATGAAGTTCCAGTCCGCGCCATGCCAGATGCCGGTGAGCAGCTCCACGACGAAGAGGTTGAAGATCTGCCGCTTGAGGCCCTTGCGGTTGCCGCCCAGCGGGATATAGACATACTCCCGGAACCAGCCGGACAGGGTCATGTGCCAGCGCCGCCAGAATTCCGTGATGGAGCGCGAGATATAGGGGTAGTTGAAGTTCTGCGGGAAATCAAAGCCCAGCATCTTGCCCATGCCGATGGCCATCATGGAATAGCCGGAAAAGTCGAAATACAGCTGCAAGGAATAGGCGATGACGCCCAGCCAGACCAGCGCCGTGGAGGCATTGCCCAGACCCACATAGGTGGTGGAGGGACTGTTCTGGATGCCGATGATGTCGGTCCAGAGCGCGCCCACGGCATCCGCCAGCAGGACTTTCTTCGCCAGACCGAAGGTGAACAGGGTCATGCCCTCCTCAATCTGCCGGAGGCTGTAGCGGTGTTCGTAGACATGCAGCTGAGCCGAGACATCGCGGTATTTGACGATGGGGCCTGCGATGAGCTGCGGGAACATGACCACATAGGCACCGAAATCAATGATGTTGTGCTCGGTCTTCACATCCCGGCGGTAGACATCAATGGTGTAGGAAAGGGTCTGGAAGGTGTAGAAGCTGATGCCCAGCGGCAGGGTGCTGATGCCCTGGATGGCCGCGAACTGGGTGCCGAACAGGCTGTTCAGGCTGGAGAGGACGAAGTTCGCATACTTAAAATAGAACAGCATCCCCAGGCTCCCCGCCAGAGCCACCAGCAGCAGCGCCGTGCGGGCGGCGGGCTTGTCCTCCATGCGTTCCAGCCCCAGGCCGCAGAGGTAGTTGATGAGGATGAGGGCCAGCATGACCGGGAAAAACCGGACTTCGCCCCAGCAGTAGAACACCAGACTGCACACAAAGAGCACAGTGTTCTTGAGTTTGGCGGGCGCAAGGTAATAGAGCGCCAGCGTGATGGGGAGAAACCGGAACAGAAAAAGGATGGTGCTGAAAACCAAGGTGTTCCTCCTTTGAAAAAGGGCCGATGCCGCCAAGGCACCGGCCCACGATGATCGTTGTTACTTGAGCAGAACGTCGTTGACGGCGTCGGTCAGGTCTTCCGTGCACGCGTTGGAGGCAATGACCATCACCACGCGGTCGGCGCTGTTGGCAATGACGGCATTTTCCACATTGGCCTGTGCCGTAGCAAACTCGGCATAGTTGCCGTAGAAGGCCACCTGGTCCTGCTGGTAGGCCTTCAGGGCCTCCACGATCTCTTCGGCCTTGCCCTCTGCCGGCTCGATGACCAGCACCAGACCGGCATCGCCGTTGTCGTTGCTCTTCACGCCCTTATAGCTGGCCACATCCTCCGCCTTCAGGCCGAAATCGTACTCGATGTTCATGGCAGCGATCTCGAACTGGTTGGAGATGGGGTTGGCTTCCAGCAGCGCATCCACCTCGTCGGCCAGCGCATCGGGGCTGTTGGTGCCGTCGTCGGGCAGAGCGCTCTCCGCCTGGGACAGCACCACCGAGGACGCCGCCGGGCTTGCCGAGGACGCCGTGGACGAGGAAGCCGCGCCGCCGCAGCCTGCGAGCAGAGCGCAGCCCAGCGTGGCAGCCACAGCGGACAGTATCAGTTTTGAACGGATCTTCATAGATTATTCCTTCTTTTGCATTCATTACACTCAAGCCCGGCGCTGTGCCTTCCGGCGCGGCTGGCCGGGCCATTGCTATCTTACCATACCCTTGCCGGAAATGCAAAGGTTCGCGCAAATTTTTACGGTTTCTTCACCGGTCTTTGCCAGCGCTTTTCCGCTCAGCCCGCAAGGGTGTGCAGCTGGGCGATGTAGTCCTCGAAGCACAGGCCGCTGGCGCTGATCTTCCGGGCATTTTCCACGCCCACATAGCGCCAGTGCCAGGGCTCGTAGGTGATCTCGGTCTGGGCCTCGGCCCCCTTGGGGTAGCGCAGGATGAACCCGTAATCTGCCGCGTGCTCGCACAGCCAGCGGAAGGCCGTGGTGTTCTCAAAGCCCTCGTCCAGGCCGGTGTGCTCCGGGCTGTTCAGGTCTGCGGCCAGACCGCAGTTGTGCTCCGAATAGCCCGGCGGGTTGACGACCGCCGCCGCCTTTTCCTTGGCCGTGGCCAGGTCATAGCCCTGGTCGGTGTAGTATTTCGTCTTCCGCTCGTACAGACCGGTCTGGTACTTGACGCTGCGGTAGCCGCTCTGCATCCAGATGGTCACATTTTGGGCGGCAGCGGCTTTCTGCATCTCCAGAAAAGCATCGCAGGCCACGGTCTGCAGCGTCTTGTTCACAGCGGTCTTTGAGCCGCACTCCTTGGTCTCAAAGGTATAGTCGTCCGGCATCTTGTTGGTGTGGTTCACCAGCACCATCAGCGGGTCGGCCAGCATGGCAGCGGCCTCGTCGGCGGTCAAGCCCAGAGCATTGCCATTGGTTTCCTCCACGGTGCTGGATGCTGCCGGAAGCAGGCCGTTCTCCGCATCCTCCGCCGGAGCGCTGGCCGCGCTGGCGGAGGGCACCGGGGCGTGGCGGTTGAGCAGGAACGCAGCCCCGCCCACGAACAGGCAGACGGCGGCGGTCAGCCCGGCCACCCGGCGGATGGCACGGCTGCGACGGCGGCGGCGCACTTCGGCGCGGGTCATGCGGCGGTGCGGTTGGTTCACAGGTCGTTGATTCATAAGGCTTCTCCTTGTATATTCTCTCCGGGCCGGGGACATCCTATCCCCGGAGGTGTTCTGCATGAAACTGACAGCGCAGGAATATGCGCGGCGGGTACAGCGGGCAGGCCCGCATTCGCCGCTGGGCACCGACTGCCTGTGGGCTTTCGGCGTGGGCGGCGGCATCTGCCTGCTGGGCGAGGTGCTCCGCCAGTGGTATCTGGGTCTGGGGCTTGAAGCCGACCTTGCCGGTACCCTGACCAGCTGCACCCTCATCGCTCTCTCGGCGGTGCTGACGACGCTGGGCCTTTACCAGAAGCTCGCCGCCCGCGCGGGGGCCGGGTCGCTGGTGCCCATCACGGGCTTCGCCAACGCCGTGGTCAGCGCGGCCATCGAGTTCAAGACCGAGGGCCGCGTGCTGGGCACCGGGGCCAAGATGTTCACCATCGCCGGGCCGGTCATCGTGTACGGCACACTGGCTGCGGTGCTGTACGGCGGGGTGCTCTGGCTGCTGGGCGGCTGAACCCTCTCACTTACCATACGCTTTGCCGGGCGCAAAGATTGCACACTCCCGGCGATTTTCCAGTATACCACAAAATCCGCAAAAAAACATCCCTGAAAGGAGGAATTTTTCATGGCGACCCGGCGCGGCGACACCCTGATCTTCCAGACTCCGCCCGTCATCGCGGCCCATGCGGCGGTGGGCGGCAAAAAAGAGGGGGAAGGCCCCCTTGCGGCGGGCTTCGATGCGCTGAGCGCCGACAACCGGTTCGGCCAGTCCGGCTGGGAAGCCGCCGAGACCCAGCTGCAGCTGCGGGCGGCGCGGCTCTGCCTGAAAAAAGCACAGATCACTGAGAAAGAGGTCAGTCTGGCTCTGGCCGGAGACCTGCAGGCCCAGTGCACGGCCTCCAATTACGCCATGCGGACGCTGGGCATCCCCTATGCGGGGCTGTTCGGGGCCTGCAGCACCATGGCCGAAGCGCTGGGGCTGGGGGCTGCACTCTGCTCGGCCGGGCTGGCCGACGGCCTGCTGGCCATGGCGTCCAGTCATTTCTGCACCGCCGAACGCCAGTTCCGCACCCCGCTGAGCTATGGAGCCGTCCGAACCCCGACCGCCCAGTGGACGGCCACCGCCGCCGGGGCCTGTCTGCTGCGCCCCGCCGGGCAGGGGGTCGGCATCCGGGCCGTGACCTTCGGGCGGGTGCAGGACTATCAGATCCGGGACATCAACAACATGGGCGCGGCCATGGCCCCCGCCGCCAGCGCGACCCTGCTGCACTACCTGCGGGACACCCACGCAGAGCCGCCGGATTTCGATGCCATTTACACCGGCGACCTGGGCCATGTGGGCAGCCAGCTCTTCCGGGAACTGCTGGCCGCCGAGGGCCTGCTCATCAAGAACCATGTGGACTGCGGCTGCATCCTCTACGACGCCAGCGAGCAGGCCGTGAAGAGCGGCGGCTCCGGTGCGGGCTGCTGCGCGGCGGTGCTCTGCGCCCACATCCTGCCCCGGCTGGAACGCGGCACCCAGAAGCGGGTGCTCTTCCTCGCCACCGGAGCCTTGATGAGCCAGACCACCTTTCTGCAAAAGGAGAGCATCCCGGCCGTCGCCCATCTGGTGGAGCTGGCTGCGCCGGAGAAAGGAGCCGCATCATGAACTATCTCTGGGCTTTCGTCATCGGGGGCGGCATCTGCGCCGCCGGGCAGATCCTCATCGACCTGACCGGCCTGACCCCCGCCCGTATCCTGACGGGTTATGTCGTCGCGGGAGTCGTGCTGTCAGCCCTCGGCTGGTACGCCCCGCTGGCCGAGCTGGCCGGGTGCGGGGCCACCGTGCCGCTGCTGGGCTTCGGCCACCTGCTGGCCAAAGGCGTCCGCACCGCATTGCAGGAGGAGGGGGCCATCGGCATCCTCACCGGCGGGCTCACCGCCGCTGCTGCCGGCATCACCACCAGCCTCGTCTGCGGCGTGGTCTGCTCCTGGGTCGGCCGGAGCCACGACCAGAACTAGCCCGCAATAAAAAGCGGCGCTGCTTCGCGCCGGTTCGCGCACGGCGGGTGGTAGGATGCAAAAAACAAAAACCCCCGCACCGGAAACCGGCACAGAGGTTTTGTTCGTCAGTCGATCACTCGATCAGGCATGAACTCAAGCGTTCTTGTTTGCACGCTTTGCCATACGGCTGATCTTGCGAGAAGCGGTGTTCTTCTTGATGACACCCTTAGCGCGAGCCTTGTCGATCGCGGAAACAGCAGCCAGGACGGTTGCGTCCTTGTCAGCGGCATTCGCATCGATGGCAGCGTCTGCCTTCTTGACGACTGTTTTCAGGTTGGTCTTAATGGCCTTGTTGTGAGCCTGCTCTGCAGCAGCCTGCACGACGCGGTCCTTCTGAGATTTGATGTTAGGCATTCGTTCCACCTCCTTGGCTACCTATAACAGCGCACCTTATGATACCATATTTGCCGTACCAGCGCAAGCCTTTTTTCGATTTTTGTTTAGAAAAGTTTTCAAAATCCCATACTGAAACTGTAAAACCGGGCCAAAACGGCCCCAAATGCAAATTTCAGATGGGAAAGCGGGATGAACCATGCGGGAAACAGACCTTGCCGATGAGCTGTTCCGGGCACCGGGCAGTGCGCCGTCCACCGGTGTGCGGGTGGCCACAGCCAGGCGCGGCGGCGTGACCGTGACGCGGGTGGAGATCGCGCGCGAAGGGCTGGAGCGCCCCCGCGGGCGGTACGTGACGCTGGAAGTGCCCCGCGTCAGCCTGCTGGACGAGCGGGACGAATCGGTCATCGAACCGGCTGCGGCAGAACTGCAGGCCCTGCTGCCTCCGGCAGGGCCGGTGCTGGTGCTGGGCGTCGGGAATCGGCGGGTGACCTCCGATGCCCTCGGCCCCCGGACCGCGCAGAAAATTTTCGTCACGATGGGGCAGCATGCCGTCCCGGCGCGGGGCATCCGGCCGGTGGCGGCAGTGGCACCGGGCGTGTCGGCTGCCACCGGGCTGAGTTTGCAGCAGCTGGCCGGGGCACTGGTGCGGGAGATCCGCCCCGCTGCCCTGCTCTGCGTGGACAGCCTCTGCTCTTCCGAACCGGAGCGGCTGGGCCGGACCCTGCAATTCTCGGACACCGGGCTGTTCCCGGCCCAGCCCGGCCACAGCCGCCATCTGGATGCCGCCCGGCTGGGGGTGCCGGTCGTAGCGGCAGGCATCCCGACCCTGATGCAGGCCGAGGAGGGCAGCGACCTTGTAGTGACCCCCCGCGAGCTGGACAGCGTCATCGCCCACGGGGCCGCCCTGCTGGCCGCGGCCATCAACCGTGCTTTGCAGCCCCGCCTGAGCATTGCCCAGTTGGGCTGGCTGACGAGCTGAGGCCTTGGCTCCCCTGCCAGGGGAGCTGTCGAGCCGTAGGCGAGACTGAGAGGTTGTATGAAGGGAAGCCTTTCCTCTGTACAACCTCTCCGTCACCTGCGGTGCCACCTCTCCTGGTAGGAGAGGCCTTGGCATTCCGGCACGAAACGTTCTATCTCTACAGGTTCATTTCATACCCTATCAAGAGGGAAGGAGGTGTCCGCCATGCGCCGCAGGCAGGGAGATTTCGGGGCCGGGCCGGTGCTCAGTCTGGCCGGGGCGGCGGCGCTGATGCTGGCACTGACCGTTTTTGCCCATGGGTTGGTGCTCAGTCTGGCGGCGCTCATCATCGGGCCGCTGCCCGCCGCGCAGACGGCCCTTTCTCTCAGCCGGAAGCAGGCTGCCTCCGCACAGAGCGGCGAATCTGCGGCAGAAGCGCTTCCGCCCGAAGTACTCGAACCCGCTCCGGGATCTCTGCCCGCCGCCGCAGACCGCTCCTACCTCGTCCCGCTGGAAGGCGACGATGCCCGGCCCGAAGACGCAGGCACCATCCTTGAAAAGACCTATCCGCAGGGCAGCGGCGAAAAATACGTGGCCTGCGGGGCGGGCAGCATCAAGAACAACACCCGCGTCCCGGCGGCGGAGATCGCGGCCGAGGTCGAAGCCCCGCTTCCCTTTGCGGTGGAGTGGAACAGCCCGGAGCCGCAGGTCCTCATCATGCACACCCACGCCACCGAGGACTACCGCCTCTCGGCCGGGCTGTGGTTCCGCCCCGGCGACGGCTCCCGCACCACCGACCGGAACTATAACATGTGCGCCGTGGGCCGCGTCATGGCCGACACCCTCAATGCCGCCGGGCTGAACACCCTCCACGACGAGACCCTGAATGACTACCCCAGCTACACCGGCAGCTACGCCAACAGCCGCGCTGTGGTGCAGCAGTACTTAGCCCAATACCCCAGCATCAAGGTGGTGCTCGATGTCCACCGCGACGCCATCGAGACCGAAAACGGCTCCCGGATGGCCCCGGTCTGCACCGTGAACGGCCAGCAGGCGGCTCAGGTCATGATCATCTGCGGGTGTGACAACGGCAGCAGCATCTCCCTGCCCAACTACCGCCAGAACCTCCGCTTCGCCGCCGCATGGGAGCGGGCGATGGAGGGAACATTCCCCGGCCTCACCCGGCCCGTGCTGTTCAGCTACCGCTTTTACAATCAGGACCTCACCACCGGAAGCCTGCTCATCGAGATAGGCGGCCATGGCAACAACCTCAACGAAGCCCTGTATGCCGGGCAGCTGGCCGCCGAGGGGCTGATCAGGGCCTTGCAATAAAAAAGCCCGCTCAGGCATCGCAGCGCCATACCTGAGCGGGCAAGATCCATTATTCGTATACCACGCAGCCCAGAACCGTCTTACCAAGACGAGCAATCTGCTCCTTCTGGTCGTTCACGCTGCTGTAACGGGAGCAGCTGCAGTCGGCCACGAGCACCACCGCGTCGGCGGCGTTGACTTCCAGAACGGCGGTGGAGGAGACCAGTACGCTCTCGGCGCAGGTCAGCTTCCGGCTGCGGAGGGTGTCGGCAGCCTGCAGCTGGGCGGTCAGGGCAGACAGCTGCTCTGCGGGCAGATCGCCGGTGACGAGGATGCGATCAGCCTTGGGGGCACGGCTGGCAATGGTGGCGGCGATCAGGCGCACCGTCTCGTCGTCGCGGCTGCCATCGGGGCGGCCCTCCAGCTTGTTGAGTTTGGCGTCCAGCTTGACTGCCTTCCGGGCAGCGGCACTGGCAAGCGTACCGAGGATGGGCAGATTGCAGGTGGACTTGAGGTCCTTCGCAGAGTAGACGAGGCCGGAGGTCAGGAACTTGACGACCGCAGCGCCGGCTACCAGGATCACGCCGAGGACGAAGCCGATCACGGCAAACTTCACAAGAGAGGAGCTGCCGTTGCCCGGATCTTCCGGCACTTCGAGGGCAGCCAGGTCCTGATCGGCCTTCTGGATGTTCTGCTCCAGCAGGTCGTGCTGCGCCTGTAGATCGGTCATCTGGTTCTGCAGGCTGGTCAGGTTGTCGCGGGTGTTCTGCTGTTGGTCGCGCAGGTCGGTGGACACGGTGACGCTGCTGGTGCGGGACAGCAGGGTGATGCTGTGGTGCCCCACGGTGGACTCAATCGTCTCGTACAGGCCGTTCATCCGGGCGATGACAGCGTCCAGAATGGCGGTGGCATCTTCCTCGGATGCTGCGTTGATGCTGATGGAGAGCAGGCGGGTGGAGTTGTCGCCCCAGACACTGACCAGCTCCCGCATGTACCGCTCTTCCATGTTGAACTGCTCTGCAATGGCAGAAATGGCCTCGTGATTGGTCAACAGGGAGGTGTATGCACTCAGGACCGAGCTGGTGTAGTCGGGGTTCTGGTAGTCCATGCCGGGCATGATCTTATAATCGGTGGTGACGTACAGATCCGCTCTGGCGTTGTAGACATTGTAAGGATCGATGCTGTTCAGGACGGACTTTTCCATGTACTCTTCGGCGTTGTCGATGTTGAACTGGACCGTCTGCTGCGAACGCTCGTTGTCGCGCAGCTGCTGGTTGTAGCTCTGCACGTCGGTATCGCGTTTGTTCTGTGCTTCGCGGTACTCGACCATGTCCTCTTCATACGTCTGCTGGGCCGAAGTGCGGGGTGCGGTCTCGCCCTCTTCTGCCGCCTTCTGGACGGCGGCGTTCCACGAGATGTTCTTCACAACAGCCACGCCTGCAAACAGTACGGCGCAGACCAGGGCTGCGGCCGCCATCTGCCGGTATTTGTGCAGGACCGTGAACAGCAGGGAAACGAGGTCGATCTCCTCTTCCTGCTCATACGGGATCTGGTTTTCAGTCATAAATGTCCTCCTAAAACAACAGAGAGTTTGCGGCGCGGGATGCCTCCCCGGAACGCCCGGAAACAGGATGGGTATAAAGCGCACAACATATCATTTTAGATGATATCATTTTTCGGCCCGGAATGCAAGACAAAGTCTTGATTTTTGATTGACAAAGCCGCTTTCCTGTGCTATTTTTAGAACTACCGAAAAGCACAGATCGGGAAAAGTAACGCATCCGGGACGCTTCCAGAGAACACGGCAGTTGCTGCGAGCCGTGAGCGCCCCCTGCGCGAACGAACACCCAGGAGCTGCAACCTGAACCCAGTTTTTTGCAAAACTGCCAGTAGGTGCGCCGCTGCGCCCCGCGTTACAAGGGCAGCGCTTTCTTTTTTGAGATGAGCGCGTGAGCGACCGGACACTTCCGGTAATTCAGGTGGCACCGCGGACATTACAAGACAGCTTGTTCGCCCTGAACTTTCAGGGAGAAAAAGCTGTCTTTTTGTGTTATAAAGGAGAACTATCATGGAACGTACCGAGATCGTTTCGCTGTTCAAAAACACCCCCGCCGACGGCACCGAGATCACCGTCTGCGGCTGGGCAAAGAACATCCGCGACTCCAAGAACATCGGCTTCATCGCCCTGTCGGACGGTGGCTGCTTCAAGACCCTGCAGGTCGTGCTGGAAGTCGGCAAGCTGGAAAACTACGATGCCGTCATCCACACCGGCCTCTACAGCAGCCTGCGCATCGTGGGCCGCATCGTGCTGACCCCGCAGGCCAAGCAGCCCTTTGAGCTGAACGCCGATTCCGTCGAGATCCTGGGCGACTGCCCCGCCGACGAATACCCGCTGCAGAAAAAGAAGATGAGCATGGAGTATCTGCGCACCATGCCCACCCTGCGCCCCCGCACCAACACCTTCAACGCCGCTTTCCGCGTCCGCAGCGTGGCTGCTTACGCCATCCACAAGTTCTTCCAGGAGAACGGCTTCGTCTACGCACACTCCCCGCTGCTGACCGCATCCGACTGCGAGGGCGCCGGTGAGATGTTCCGTGTGACCACCCTCGACCTGGAGAACGTGCCCAAGAACGAGGACGGCACCGTCGATTACACCCAGGACTTCTTCGAGAAGCCGGTCAACCTGACCGTTTCCGGCCAGCTGGAGGCCGAGGCCATGGCCATGGCCTTTGGCAAGGTGTACACCTTCGGCCCCACCTTCCGTGCGGAGAAGAGCTTCACCACCCGCCACGCCGCCGAGTTCTGGATGATCGAGCCGGAGATGGCCTTCTGCGACCTGAACGGCTACATGGACACCGCCGAGGCCATGACCAAGTATGTCATCCGCTATGTGCTGGACAACTGCCCCGACGAGATGGCCTTCTTCAACCAGTTCATCGACAAGGGTCTCATCGAGCGCCTGGAGCTGGTGGCGAACAGCGAATTTGGCCGCATCACCTACACCGACGCCATCGAGGTGCTGAAGAAGAACAACAAGAAGTTCCAGTTCCCCGTCGAGTGGGGCGTGGACATCCAGACCGAGCACGAGCGCTACCTGACCGAGGTTGTCTTCAAGAAGCCCGTCTTCGTCACCGACTACCCGAAGGAGATCAAGAGCTTCTACATGAAGCAGAACCCGGACGGCAAGACCGTGGCCGCAGCCGATATGCTGGTGCCCGGCATCGGCGAGCTGATCGGCGGCAGCCAGCGTGAGGAAGACTACGACAAGCTGGTAGCCCGTATGGACGAGCTGGGGCTGGACAAATCCAGCTACGACTGGTACCTCAACCTGCGCAAGTTCGGCGGCGTGGAGCACGCCGGTTACGGCCTGGGTTTCGAGCGCATGATCATGTACCTCACGGGCATCCAGAACATCCGTGATGTCCTGCCGTTCCCCCGCACCGCTTACGGATTCTAAAAAATGAGGAAACCTCTCCGTCATTGCTTTGCAATGCCACCGCTCCTACCGAGGAGAGGCCTTGGCAGAACGGGAAACGTTCCCTTTTCGCCAGAGGCTCCCCCAGCAGGGGAGCTGGCAAAGCCGTCAGGCTTTGACGGAGAGGTTTTTCTTGATCCATTTTCAACATCGAGGTAACATTTCGTGGAAAACATTTCGCCCGCCCTGCTCCACTGGTTCCATGCGAACCACCGCATCCTGCCCTTCCGCTCCGACCCCACCCCCTACCATGTCTGGCTGAGTGAGATCATGCTGCAGCAGACCCGCGTCTCGGCGGCGCTGCCCTACTATGAGCGGTTCCTTGCCGCTCTGCCGGACATCCCCGCCCTTGCCGCCTGCGAGGAGGAAAAGCTCCACAAACTGTGGGAGGGTCTGGGCTACTACAGCCGGGTGCGGAACCTGCAAAAGGCGGCAAAGCTCGTCTGTGCGCAGTACGGCGGCGAACTGCCCGCCGACTACGATGCCCTCCGCGCCCTGCCCGGCATCGGCGACTACACGGCGGGTGCCATCGCCTCCATCAGCTTCGGCCTGCCGGTGCCTGCAGTGGACGGCAATGTGCTGCGGGTGTTTTCCCGTCTGTACAACGACGACCGCCTCATCACCGACCCCAAGGTCAAGCGGGCATTCACGGCCCGTGTCATGGAACACCAGCCCCCGGCTGCCCCCGGCGACTACAATCAGGCCCTGATGGAGCTGGGTGCGCTGGTCTGTGTACCCAACGGTGCCCCGCTCTGCGCGCAGTGCCCGCTGGCCCACCTCTGCGCCGCCCATGCCGCCGGGACGGCCCTCACCCTGCCCCGCAAAGCGGCCCCCAAGGCCCGCCGCATCGAGCCGGTGACGCTGGCGCTCGTCCGCAGCCCGGAGGGCGTCCTGCTCCAGCAGCGGCCCGAAAAGGGTCTGCTGGCGGGCCTGTGGCAGCCGGTGCTCTGGGAGGACGAATCTCTCTCCGCCGACGAGGCCCGCGCCCGCCTGGCGGCGCTGGGCGTCGTCTGCACCCCCGATGCCGCCAAAGCCCTCCGCCCGGCCCGGCACATCTTCAGCCACATCGAGTGGCACATGGGCGGCTATCTCTTCACGGCAGAGCGCCAGCCCACCCCCGCCGGCTGCGTCTGGGCCAGCCCGGAACAGCTGGAAGCCGCGTACACCCTGCCCGGTGCGTTCAAGGCGTACCGCAAACTGCTGGCCGCTGCATTTTAACTTTTTTCGTGCAGGTCGATGAAAATTTACGGATTGGCAGTTGTAATTTTTTTGCATTCCGGGTATAATATTCCTAACGCGATATTTCTACACGATATCTGCAAGGGCGGTTCCATGGCCCACCGCGAAAAGGGCCACCCCGACACAAAGGATGTTCCGGACCCATCGTCCCGACCCAAAAAGGAGTGTGCTGAACCTATGAAGAAATCTTGTTTGATCGCTGTGATCGCTACGCTGGCCGCCATCGCCGGTGCACTGGCCGCCGTGGCCGTTTATCTCCGTCGCCGCGAGAAGGAGCTTGATGAATACGAGCGCCTGCTGTTTGGCGAAGACAAGGCGGAACCCGCCGACGCACCTGCCGAGGACGCCGCAGAAGAATAACCGATCCGCTGAAGGGCGCACCCGGTGGTCACTTCCTGACCCGCCGCGTGCGCCCTTTTTGCAACCCTCTCAGGCGCTGACACGCCAGCTCCCTCCAAAAAAGGGGGGAGCCTTTGGCAGGTCGGACATGTTTTTCAGACCCGCCTGCGGCTCCCATACTGCCGGGCCCTGCACAATGTCAGGAGGATGTTACATATCATGAAGCGATTTTTTCTTTGGATCATCGGCGTCGCGCTGGGCGTCGTCGTGCTGCTGGGGGCCGTAATGGCCGTGAGCTATTCCTTTACCGGCGAGGGGGCCCGCCCTGCGGCGGACGTACAGTTCGGCGGGCAGGCACTGGAAGTGAACGGCTCCTGCTGGCAGGTGCCGCTGGTGGGCGGTGTGCTCGACAGGGTCTTTGCCGAGCCGGACACCCTTACCGTGCAAAAGCTGGGCACACTGTACGATGCCCACCCGGCACTCGCCCTGCCCGACTGGGCCACCTACACCACCCTGACCATCGAGACCGACGTCGGCAGCCTCGTGTTCGCCGGTTCTGCCGGGCAGTATGAAGACTTCCTCTTCCCGGCCAACGGCAGCTACAAGGCCACGATGACAGTCTGGCGGCTCCCGAATGACCTTCTTTCCACCCAGTTCGACGGCGGTACCAACGGTGCCATTCATAAGAACTGGGGGCAGGAACACCCGGCCCGGCCCACCGGTTGGTATCGGTTCTCCTTCCGGTTCACGCTGCAGGCCAGCGCCAACGTCGAGCTTTCGGCTGAGCGGGTCGAGCAGGGCGGCATCGTAGGCGTTGCCATCAC